>Ga0114918_10005469_pt1 | contig 10904 bp, 8 predicted proteins | sample LantaG_FD_87015 | JGI IMG/M metagenome (GOLD analysis project Ga0114918, IMG submission 87015) | Deep subsurface microbial communities from Baltic Sea to uncover new lineages of life (NeLLi) - Landsort_02402 metaG | ecosystem: Environmental > Aquatic > Marine > Oceanic > Sediment | place: Baltic... | reverse complement strand
TATATATATATATATATATATATATATATATATATATATACACACCTCTATAACATATCAAACCCCCCCCCCCCCCAAAATACCCCTTTTGGGGGGGGGGGGGGGGGGGGGGCGGGCGGGGGGGGGGGGGGGGCCGGGGGGGGGGGGGGGGGGGGGCGGGGGGGGGGGGGGGGCGGGCAGGGCGTCCAGGGCGCCCGCGTCGGACGTGCGCGCCCGTTTTGAGGGCGGGGCGGCGGTGGTCCCTCCCTGCCCGCCCTCCTCGCCACCGCCGCCTCCCTCCCCACCGCCGCCCTCGCCCATCCCCTCATCCAGGCGGGGAGAGGCCGTGCGAGACCGCGAGGATGACGGCCCGCTGCAGCCCCCCATCCCAAAGTCGGCCGCAAGTGTGCCGTAGGTGGTGATGACCAGGGTGGCCCCCGCCAGGTCGGCCAGGCCGTGCTTGCCCCGGTTGAACCCATGGAAGGTGAGGACGGGCCCACCGCCCACCAGCTGCAGTCCCGGAGCCTTGGCAGCGGCCTCGCTGGCCCACTGGCCCAGGATGGAGTTGGGCAGGACGGCCAGGGTCCCGCCCTGCGGCCGCCCGCCCGCCATGCCGAGGAGGGCCGGGGACGACCAGGCGCCTGGTGGGGCGCGCGGGGCGGTCGCCACAAGCGCCAGCAGCTCCACCGTCTTGCCCAGGCCCTGCTCGTCCGCCAGGATGCCGCCGCAGGGCGGCCGCGCGCCCGGGTCTTCCCGGCTGGTCATCCAGGCGAGGGCGACGCGCTGGTGGGGCATGAGTGAGACGGACAGGGCGCCAGGTGGCGGGTCGGCGCCAGTGGAGGAGGACGCCGTCGCGCCGCCCGCCAGGCCGTCCAGGGCCGCTTTCAGGGCGGCTGCGGCTTCCCCGGGCGCCAGGTGGGAGGCGGCCGCGGCCGCGGCCGCGCCCACCGCCGCCACGGACTCAGCGTTGGCACGCAGGCTGGAGGGGAGGCGGCGAGGGGGCGGGGGCGGCATCGCGGCGCCGGGAGGACGCGGCACGGCGGCGGTGTTGCCTTCAAAGGGCGGGGGGACGGGGGAAGTGAAGGCGGCGCCCAGGCCGGGGATGGATAGGGAGTCCGGGCGGCCGGGAGGCGGGCCGGCGGCCAGGGCGGCTGCCAGGGCGGCGGCCGCTGGAGGAGGCGGCGGGGGCGGGGGTGGAGGGGGCGGACGCGCAACGGTGGGTGCAGCGTCCGCCAGCAGGCCCGCGGGCGGCCGCGGCAGGGCACCTGTCTCGGTTTGGCCTGGGCCGTGGATGCACGAGGTCTGGGTCGTGTCCACGCACGCCTCCCCCTCGCCAGGCGGCGGGGGCGGGGGCGGACGCTGCAGCATTGACAATGCGCGCTGTGCGCCGAGAAAACGAGGAGTGCTGCACAAGCGAGACCGAGACGGTCGTGTTCTTCACTGTCACGCTTTTCCACAGTCGGCGCCGCCCACTCCCTCGCACTGCGCCCCGCTGCACCAACACCTCCAGCGCGTAGCTTGAGGGAGGCTAAAACACCACCCCCAGCTGCGTGGGCCATCGAATCACTCCAGGGCGACCCGCAGATCCGAGCACGCCAAATGCCCATGCCCGCCGCGGCCGCCCGGCCCGCCACGGCCCTCCCCACCCCGCTCGCCGTCACGCTAGCCCGCCGCTTCCCCGCCGTGCCCTACACCTACACCGAGCGGGACGTGGCCCTGTACGCCCTGGCCCTCGGCTGCGGCCCGTCCCACCCCCAGTTCACCTACGAAGGCGACGCGGCCTTCGCCACCCTGCCCACCTTCGCCTGCGTCCTCCCTTACCACGGCGTCATCTCGGATGTCCCCCTCCACGAGGCCGTCCCCAACTTTACACCGGTGAGAACGTAAGGTGGCGGACTGTACAAACCCCAGCGCGCCTGATGAAGGGTCGCCGTGCTCCCCCAGGCGCACCGCGCACACTCGCTTCCTCAATCCCGCCCCTATTCCTCACTCTCCATTCTTTCTAGATGGGCGTCCTCCACGGGGAGCAGTTTATCGAAATCACGCGTCCCCTCCCGCCAGCCGGCACCGTCCTCACAACCCCGCGCATCGTGTCCATCACCGACAAGGGCCGGGCGGCGGTGCTGGTCATCGGCGCCAGCACGACCGTGGAGGGCGAGAGCAGCCCGTCCGTGTACCAAGAGATCTCCGTCTTTGCGCGCGGTGCGGGCGGGTTTGGAAGTGAGGGCGGGTCGGCGGGGCCGCGCCCGGCGGCCGCGATCGCGCCCGCCGACCCGCCAGCAGGCATGCCGCCCACTGCCACCACCACCGTCACCATCCCTCCCGCCGGCGCCCTGCTGTACCGCCTGACGGGAGACACCAACCCACTGCACGCGGACGCGGAGTTTGCGGGCCTAGCGGGATTCCCCCGCCCAATCCTGCACGGCCTGGCCACGCTGGGCTACGGCGTGCGGGCAGTCATGGATAGCTTTGCGGGCGGGGAGGCGGGGCTGGTGCGGACCATCAAGGTGTGCGCGCAGGGGTGGGAGGAGAGAGAGGCGGTGCGGCAGGGGGGGGGGAGCCCTTTCGCCCAACCTTTCCCTCTCTCTCCCACTCTCACATGCACTCTCTCTCTCCTTGTTCTTTCAGGGCCGCATGTCCTCGCACGTGTTCCCGGGCGACAGCCTGACCACCAGCATGTGGGCGGTGCCGCCTCGCCCCGGTGCGCCGGCGGGCTGGGGGCGGGTCGTGTTTCAGGTGGTGGCGGTGAGCGAGGGCGAGAGCCAGGAGCGGATAGTGATCAGCGGCGGGGCGGTGGAGGTGGTGGCGGCGGTAGAGGGGGAGGGACGGGCGAGGTTGTGATGAAATCGTAGTGAGAGAGGAGTGCGACACTGGGTTGCGGCGTGAGAGCGGGGTGCGGCGCTCGTGCGGGCCGGGACGGCCGGCCCGCGCCTCGGGACGGGCGGGAGGGTTTTGGGAAGGCGGTCGCCCTCAGAGCGGCCAATTGCCGCACTCTCTTTTGGGGGGGCTCTCACGCAGCGTCGCACTCGGCCTCCCGCACACCAGACGGTGCACCCCTGTGCCGTTCCTAGAGTGGCCCTTGATTTGCGAGAGGGGTGCTCGTGAGGCCCGAGTGGGTACGAGGTCGCCGACGGGCCCTCAAACAAAAAGACAAAAAGACTGCCGCCCGTCGCGGAACAAACCCGCCCATCCCCGAGCCTTCTCGCGCACACGGCGGCACCCCACGCCGACACCAACAATGCGCCGCCCCACCGCCCGCGACGTCAAGGACGCCTCCCGCGTCGCCTTCCTTCTCGCATCCATCACCGCGGCCGCGGCCTTCACCTACGCCTATGCGGCCGTCACACCTTTAACCCCTAACAAAGGCTCCCTAAAAACCATCGTCCTGCGCGACCTGTCCTGGGTGGCCGTCACCGCGGTCGTCCTGCTCATCCCCCGCCTGGGCGACACGGGGCCCAAGTGCCTGGAGCGGCTGGCGGGGACGGTACTGGGCGGGGCAGCGGGCCTTGCCGCCGCGCTCTCCCATAGTGCTCCGGTCGCCACTCTCATCGCCGCACTCACGGGCGCGGGCGGCGAGCTCCTAGGATCCGCAGGCGGCTTCTCCTACGCCGGTAAGATGGTGGGCGTCTCCTACTGCATTGTCGCCATGCCTGCCTTCGGAGCATTCGGCCAGCCCCGCGACTGGGCCGTGGACGGGGCGATGGTCAAACTGGCCGTTGAGCGGCTGGCAGCCGTCTTTATCGGCGTCGGCCTGGTTTATCTCCTCTCCATCGCCTGGCTGCCCCGGGCGGCGAGCGACGAGGCGTTCGCCCTGGCGGAAGAGGGCGTGGCCCGGCTGGTCGACCTCAGTGCGGCCGCCATGCGCCCCGCAGCCGTGCTGGCGCACGATGAAGAAGAGGGGGAGGGGGGAGGGTTTGGTGGCGATGCTGCGGCACTCAAGGCCGCCCCGGGCAAGGCCACCAAGGAGGCCTTCCTGGCCCGCATCGCGACGCGCTCCCTGGCGCACCTGGCTGTAGACGCCGGCGTGCGGGCGGCCCACATCCGGGAGTGCGAGGCCGCCCTCCAGGCCGCCGCGGCCACGCGCGGGCGCCTGGTAGGCGCGCTGGCCGTCGCGCGCAGGGAGGTGGTGGTTGGCCGCCTGCCCGTGCCGCGGCTGGGCGGGCGGTGTCGTGGCGGGGGCGGTGGTGGCAGCGCGGCAGCCCCTCGCCCCGTGCCTGGGGCGGACGGCGAGGAAGGAGCGATCGACGCCGCCGCCGCCGCGTCCACCGCCCTCCCCACGCCCCACGCCGGCCTCCGCGCCCGCCCACCAGCCCCGCCGCCCCTCGCGTGGCGTCCCGTTTATTTCCCCACCTTAGGTGCCGCCTCCGCCTCCTGGCTACGCCGGGCGGGGCCGGCCTCCCTAGCATCCCGGGCCCTGCCGTCCGCCCAGCTGGAGGACGTAGGCGCGGCCTGTGGCTCCGTCGCGCGCGCGCTGTGGGTCGTCGGCGACGCTGCGGGCGGTGGCTTCCCGGCCTACCTGTCGACCTGCGTGAAGCAGCGCTACGGAGCCGCCCTGCAGGCCGCGGCACTGCACGCCGAGGAGCGCGCCGAAGCGGCGGGCGTCGTGGAAGAGCTGGCAGCCCTTGTGCGGGGCGCTCTGAGCGAGGCTGCCGCCGGCCTGCCGGCCGCGAGAGCGACCTGGAGGTCTGGCTGTACCCCTCCTGCCGCACCGCCGGACGAGGGCGATGACTCTGCCCTTCGGTCCCGCTGGGCCGCCCTGCGCTGCCTTCAGGACGCCCAGCAGGGCATGGGCCAGCAGCGGTCCGCCTTTGAGGCCGCCGAGGAGGCGACGCTGGCCGGCGTGGAGCGATGGCACGCCAAGAAAGCCTCCCACTCGGGCGGCGGCGCGGCGGCAGGCGCCGCCCCCCCCACCCCGCCCTCCCCACCCACGCCCGGCCTGCCCCCGCTCCCACCGCCCCGCCTGCCCAACACGCTGGAGGCGTCCGCCGTCCGCATCCGGTGGCTGGCGCTGCTGTTTGGGTTCAGCGAGTGCCGGCGCGGGCTGGAGGAGCTGGCCGCGGCGGTAGAGGCCCTGAACGCGGCTTGTGCGGCGGCGTGCGGGGGTAGCTTGGCGGGGCCAAGGGGCGCCGAGGCGTGAATTGTATGGTTGGGTTTAGAGGCGTGCGGCGTGACGTTGGTGGTGTTGTTTGTTGTCGCTAATTGTGCCTATTGCGTATCATGTCCGCTCGTCCTTCTCTCACACCCCGGCCCCCTCGCGCAATAAGCACCGCGCATCCTCAGTCACGCCCGCCAGGAAGGCGGCCAGACCGCCACCGCCGGGCGCAGGCGGCGCGCCCTCCTCCTCCGCCATGTCATCCACCAGGTAGGGCGCCAGGGCGGGCGCGGCAGCGTCCGCGCCGCCGGACACAAAAGAGAGGGCCGGCGCCCGCCCGGTCCGCCCCGCACGCGCGGCCTCGACTGCCTCCCGCAGGCCGCTGCCCCGTGGGGGCGGGAAGGTGCCGCCTTCCGCGCCCACGTTTGCCACGACCAGGGCATCGTGTGCATCTAGCAGGAACAGGGGCGGTCCGCACGCCAGGGCGGCCGCGGTGAGCGGGAGGAGGAGAGGGGGCTGGTCGTCGTCGGCGGCCTGGGCTCCACCACCCAGCAGGCCAACACCGTCGCCGCCCTCCTCCTCTTCAACGGCCGGCGCCCGCACGACGGTCTCCACGCCCTCCCAGGCCGTCAGCTCCGGGTACAGCGCGCGGGCCAGGTCGAGGGGAGGCAGCCAGCTCAGGGCCGCGCTTGCCAGGGCGGCCGCATCGGGCCCCGTCCCTAGCAGGGGCGACTGGAGGAGGCCCCACACGAGGCGGGGCAGCGCCCGCAGGCCGTCCTCGCCACCGCCGCACCGGAGGCGGGCATCCGCGGCGGTCTCCGGGTCGGCCGGACCATCCACGTGCGCCCTGGCGGACGTCAGCAGGACCAGCCAGTCCCGGAGCAGCCCCCGCGCGCTGGCACCGCCCTCGGCCGCAGCCGCACGCGCGGCCTTGTGGGCCAGGAGGGCCAGAATCGGGGCGGGCGCGCAGGCGCCGTGCACGGCGGCCGGGTCCGGGGTGGATGTGAAAGGGCTCACATTCGTCACGATGCGCAGGCGGCGGCGGGCGCGGAAGGGGGCGGGGCTGGCCGGGTCGGGCGCCGCCTCAAGGCACCAGTATTGGAAGGCGGCCTGGGCGACCAAGGGGGTGGACGTCGGTAGCCGGCCCCGCCGCCCGGGGGCGTACTCCAGGTCGAAGGCGATGGACGTGTCGACACGGGCGCAGGGCAGGGCGGCGGTGTCGGGTTGCGAGGAGGAGGAGGGCGGCGGCAGGCAAGCCATGCCGACGTACGCGCGCGCCACGGCCAGGCTCGGCGGCACGCGCAGGCGGACTGTGCCCGCCAGGGCGGCCGGCCGGGACGGGGAGACGAGGGACCGGACCAGGCCGGCCAGGCGGGTGTCGTCGCCACCCGAGACGTCCCCAGCCAGGCCGTCGGGCGTGAAGGCGCGGAGCTCGCCCCCCGTCGCGGCCGCCAGCGGGGCCAGGGCGGCCGCACCCCGGCCAACCCCGTCGAGCAGAAACACGTCCACCACCACGCCCAGGGCCGCCGCCGCGGCGCCGGCACCCGACCAAAAGGAGGAGGCGTCAAAGGAGTCGGTCACCGCCCCTCGCCCGGCGGTGGGCGGGCCGCCCAGGAAGAGTATGAGGCGGGTGCCCAGGAGGAGCGGGGGTGCGGGTGCAGAGGGTGGAGGGAGGGGGGCAGGGCCTGCCCCTCCACCTCCCTCCTCGTCGGAAGCGGCACCCGCGTCGTCCGCCGCCACCTCGGCCGCGCCCGCCACCAGGTAGGCGAGGAGAGCCTGCACAGCCGCCCCCGCAGCGCAGCCGCCGCCACCGCCCCCCGCCGCCGCGTCCGCACAGACTGCGTCCAGGGCCGTGCGCACACCCGCCTCTCCCCTTGGCAGAGCGGCCAGAAAGGACGGCGCGGGCAGGGCGTCGCCCAGCTCCAGCGGGGCGGGCGGTCCGGTGCCGTCGTCACCATCCAGCAGAGACACAGCCCGGGCGGTCGGGGCGGCTCCGCCACGCCTCGGGCGGCAGTCGAACAGGGTGAGCTGGGTGGAGACGGTGGCGATGCCGACCCGGCCGCGCGCGGGCAAGGCGGCCGAGGCCGCGGTCAGGGCGGCCCGGGCCGCGTCCGCCACTGCGGCCGCGGTCGCGTGGCACCCAACATCGATCAGCCCGACCACGCACGTGGCTGGCAGGCCGCCGGACGGCAGGCCCGGCGGCACCTCACCACCTCCACCCTCGTCGCCCTCTTCCTCACCATCATCAGGCAGGTCGACCACTCCGGCCCCTACCAGCTCCGGGCAAGCAGCCCGGGCGGCCGGGTGGGCGTATCGGGCGCCCCGGGACGACAGGTAGGCGTTGGAGGACCCGCATAGGGCGCAGGCCCAGGCCTTGGCCCCCCAGGCGCAGGGCGCAGAGGCGTACGCAAAGCAGGCCGAGTATCGCCCGACGTCGGACGCGCGGGTGGGGGTGGAGGTGGTGGAAGGGAGCTGGCTTTCGCTGCCCTGCCCGCTTCGCCCCTCGCCCAGCGGGCACAGGACAACACCGAAGGGCAGGGCGGCTTCGTCCTTGACGTCGCCTGTGAGAAAGGGAGCAAGTGGGTGGGTGGGTGCGCGTGAGGGAGAGAGAGAGGAGAAGAGCGAGACGCATTTGCCATCGGCGCGCCAGCGCCGCTGGGCACGCTCCGGGCGGCGGATTGACAGCGCTGTGCACCGTGCGGCGGGTAGAGACCCGTGCGATCAAGTGCTCTCTCGATCACCAGTGTCAGGCGCCGCCTCCAGCGTGAACTCCATGTCACGCTGGGGGAAAGAAAAATGAGGAAAGATGCCCGCCCCAAAAATTACACACACACACAGCCTCCGTATAGGGTTAAAACACACACACACACACACCACACACACACACACACACACACTCACACAGAAGGCATCACGCGCACGTACACACACCACACTTCATTCGCTCACTTCTCACTTTTTCAAGGCAGCATCTCCGCCGCCGCGGCCAAGGCCCGCATGCGGGCCTCCTCAGCGTTGCGGGCCGCCAGCGCGGACGGCTGGGCCAGGGTTGCAAAAAAATGGCGGACGGCGGCCGACACGTCCGCCACGCCAGGCAGAGAGGCCAGGGTCGGGCCTACCAGGCGCCACCCGCCGCTGAAACGGACCGCCAGCGTGGCTGCCAGCAGGGCCGCCCACGCCGCCGCGACGACCAGGCTGGTGCCGCGGACCTTCTTGTTGGTGTATGTGGAGTGCGAGTTCGCCGCCGCCCGGGCGGGTTTGGCAGGCGGCGGCGCGGCCGCGGCCGCCTCAGCGGCCGCGGCCGTGCGCGCGAGCACGGCCGCCGCCGCCGCCGCACTCCGGCCCCGCGCCCGGGCGGCCAGGGCAGCCCCGGCGGCCGTCAGGGCGGCGGTCGCGGCTTTGGGCCGGGTGTGCGTGGGCGGCCCCCCGCCCGCCAGCTCCTCCCCCAGGCGGGCCAGGGCGGGCGCGGCCTCGGCGTCCAGAAGGCCGCCGCCATTGGACGTCGCCAGGGCCGCCACCAGGCGGGCGGTGGCCACCGCCTGGGGCCCTGCCGCCAGGGCACGCAGCGCCCCGACGCCGCACTCCGGGTCGGCGGTCAGGGCGGCCATGGCGTCCTCCGCGGCCGCGACGGCCAGCGCCCCGCCATCGGGCGCGGGGAGGACGCGCGCCGACGCGGCCGCCTGGGCGAGGGCGGGCGGCACCCAGTCCGCGGCAGGCACGCCCGCCACACCCAGGGCACGCAGGGATGGGCGCAGGGCCTGCAGGCGGGCCCTGACGGAGGGGTGGGCGAAAGGGGCGGGCAGGGGCGGGGAGGGAGGAGGGAGCGACCGGCACGCCGGCGCGGTGGAGGAGGCCCGGCGGCGTGAAGGCAGGGCGGCAGCGGAGGAGGGGGGCGGGGGGTGCAAGTCCCCCGCCCCGCCCACGCCGGGCGCCAGGCAGGCCCGGGCGACCGTGTCCGCCGTGGCAGCGGCCACCAGGGCGCCCGCCTTGGCCGACACGGGCTGCGCCAGCAGGCATTCCAGCAAGGCCACGCCCGCGGCCGCCGCGGCCGGGGCCAGGCGGGCGGGTTGGCCCACCAGGCCGGGCAGGAAGGCCGCCACCGCACCGCGCAGGGCGGCCGCACGGTCCGGGACAAAGGTGCCGGCGATGGCGGCCAGGGCCGGCTGGGCCAGGGCCCACGCAAGCACGGGCGCGGTGGCCGGTGACAGCAGTGACGCTGGGCCAGAGACGCCCCGGCCGGCCGCGACCGCGCCCAGCCCCGGCGCGGCGTCTGGGCGGGCCCGCAGGGCGACGGCCAGGGCGAGCAGGACGCCGGTCCCGCCGCCCTCCGCGCCCGCCACCAGCGAGACGGCCATGTCCACCGCGTCCGCCAGGTCCAGGCCGGCAAAGGCGGGCACGGCGGCAGCCAGGATGGGGCCGGGCAGGGCCGCCAGGGCGTCGGCCGAAGGGGACCCCAGGTCCGGCCCCGCCGCGCCCTCGTACGAGGCAGCCAGCCAGTTCACGGCCGCGCCTGCGCGCAGCAGGTGGTCGCCCGCATCATCGGACGCGCCCGCGATGGAGGCGGCGAGGGCGTCCGCGTCCAGGAGGGAGGAGGCCTGGGTTGAAAGAGAGGCGAGAAAACAGCCGGGAAGAAGAGGTGAGAGGAGGCGGTGAGGGAGGGTGCGGCCCGCCTCCGACTCCGGGGGGCGTGGTCGACGGACATGGGCGGCGTCCTCTGGCACGCCCAACCCATCTCCCCTGTCTCCTTACCTGGGCCACGGTCGGCGGCTTGCCCGCCTTCTTGCCCGCCTTGGGGCCGATGCCCGGCGCGCGGACTGCAGCCGCCCCACTACGCCCGCCGGCACCCTCGGGCGACGACGCAGCCGGCGTGGCCGGGTGGATAGGCGACGCCCGATCACCTGGGCCAGCCGGCGGGGCGGCCTTGGCGGGCCCCTTGCGGCCGGCCGACGCGGACGTGTGGCGCGCGCGCGAGGGAGTGGGCGTCGGCGCCGGCGTCGACGCAGCCTCCCGCGCCAGGGCGCCGCCGGAGGGGGGCGTGGCAGCCGCCCGGCGGGAGGGCACGGTCTGCCACTCGTCCTCGCCGGCGTTTTGGGGCATCGGTGAGGCGCGTATGTGGAGAGAGAGAGAGAAGGGGAGGGGTGGAAGTGGGGTGAAGAGAGCAATGGGGAGTAAGCAGCCCCCCCCACCCCACCCCACGCTCCCCCCGCCTGTTCGCCTGCTCTCACTCTCTCTTTCTCCCTTTCAGTCCGCCCCGCCCACATATGGCGCTCCTCCTCCTCCTGGCCGCCTCCACCCGGCTGGCCTCGGCCGGGGTGACGACCGTCGACCTATACCGGAACAATGCGGCGCTGGACAACCTGGGCGGCCTGGAGCGGCCGGCCAAGAACGTGGCCGTGAGTTGAGGGGATGGAGAGGAAAAAAATGGTAGCGGTGGCGCGTGTTGCAGAGTTGGCACGTGCCTTGGGCCTCCCTGCCAGCGGCCCGCCGCTCCGGTGGGTCGACGCCCAGGTATAGAGACGTTCCCTGAGGAGACGCACGCTGGAAGAGGCGAGTCTGTGTGTGAGGACAAGGGGCCTCACACGGGCGCGGCGCTGGCCCCACCGGCGTGCGCCCCACCATTCGCCGCGCGCGCGCTCGCTCGCATCTCCGCTGCCGAGGAAAAGAACTCCCCACTCCCTCTGCCTCTCATCAACCCGCCCTGCGCACGCCCCCCCCCCCCCCCCCCAACCACCCCCCCCCCCCCCAACACCCCCCCACCCCCCAACCCCCCGCCGGGGAGAAGCCGGGGAACCCGGCCCCGCCGCGCCGGGCGACCGGGGGGGCGGGGCGGGGG
>Ga0114918_10005468_pt1 | contig 10905 bp, 7 predicted proteins | sample LantaG_FD_87015 | JGI IMG/M metagenome (GOLD analysis project Ga0114918, IMG submission 87015) | Deep subsurface microbial communities from Baltic Sea to uncover new lineages of life (NeLLi) - Landsort_02402 metaG | ecosystem: Environmental > Aquatic > Marine > Oceanic > Sediment | place: Baltic... | reverse complement strand
TCCAGCAAGGGGATTATTCTTAATATAAATTATTGGCATTATTCTATTATATTATCAAAATTTTTGCTTATGTCTATATCATCACCCCTATCTTCCCTAACCTCATATAATAATTCATTAAACTGATTTCTAACTTCAAATAGATTATATTGCCTATATATGTTGTTTGTTGGGTCATATAAGGTATAAACTCCATCCTCAATAGATTTTGTCTGATTTCCAAATATTCCAATGGCCAATGTGGATATATCATGTTCTGCTATCTCAACCTCCAATGTTGTGGGATTAAAATATGTATTAGTTATGATTATATTCTGATTTGGTTGACCAATAAAAGGTGTTGCATTTGTCTTGTTGGAAGGTGAACTACTTGGGCTTAAAGTTAAGAAAACAAGATTTGTGTTGTTATCCACATATCTATATCTTATTGATTTTTGATTTGTATTTACCTCATTTGTTATAATTGGTTCACAAAAGAAAGATGAAGTTATCATCCTAAAGAAGTTTGGCACTTTCTGTCCATTATTCAAATACTCCACTCTATATCCAACCAATTCTTGGGGAACTTCAAACTTATTTCTAAAATCATCTGGAACATCATCCAGATTTATCACAATACCCTTCACATTTGGCAATGCACTTAAAATACCACAATCATTTATTTTTGTTCTTATTTGTGCTGGTCTTAAATATAATGTATAATAACCAAGTGCTGTAAATTCAGAAGCTGGTAATGTCAAATTATATAACCCCCCCAATATTTCATCAGGATGCTCACTATCAAAATAAGGTTTCAATATGGTTGTTGCATCCAATCTTTTTTGTGAAATCAAATCTGCTTGATCCCTTGTTGGTGCATACACCATTACTATCTCCACATCTTCAGGGCTTACATCACTGGGTCTAACCGTTCCGTATGTACCAATTGCCATATTATTACATTTTTATTATAAATAGTTTAGTTCTTTATTTATTTGTTAATTTGAAATACCCATATCCATATTTTTCCATATCTTGCAATGTCTTTACCTCCCCAAGCCTCTGGACCTTTTCATAACCTGAATTTTTACCCCTCTCCACAAAAACATTTGAGAAAATTTGAACCTCATCTACTGACTTCAATAATGCCTCATTCTTTGTGATTGGAACTAATTTAGCAGTATCTTTGGTTAATCCTTTACTCTTTACCTCAAATGTTGTAACACCAAAAGGATAATCTACATAGTTAATATCTTGTATGGTATATGCTGTAAATAAATTATTTATATTTGTCACTTTACCATAAACACTACCATCCTTAAACACATCAACACCAGGTTTGTAGGGTGTTTGACCATATAAAGACAACTCAATCAAATTTGATTTTGTATAACCTGTAATAATTACCTCATTGTCATACACATAATCATCAATATCCATTCCTGTGTCACCAGTAAAGATATAATCATAACTTATTGGTGAATCTTTCCAAGGTCCACCACTTGGGATAAACTCCACTGTCCCATTTGGATTATCACTAACTTTATTTTTATCAAAAGGAATGGTTATAGTTTTGCTAATAATATTAGTGCCAAAATTATTCTTTTGTGTTAATTTTATAACATATTTTGCATTTGTTTTTGGATATGTGTGGCAACTCTTAAAACCAATCATAGGCTCAACCTTGCTATTATCCCCCCAATATATTTCATATTCTGATCCTTTGGTATAGGAACTCAAAATGGATGTGTTGTATATGCAATATTCATACTCACTACTAGCACTAAAAATGTAATTTAAGGCTCTTTCCTTTTGCTGTATTGCACCATCAAACTCTGAATAATAACCAATGTCAATACAATCTTGTGTGAGTAAGATGGGGATTGTAAGCCCTGTCAATGATGATGTACCATTTACCCCACTAGTCAACAAACTAGTCATACCTGTATAAACACCAAAAGTATTACCACTATAAGTAATTTCCTTAACTATGGATGATAATGACTCAGGGGATATTTTAATCTTATATACCATTATTTCTTTGTTACATATTCATACCATTTCATAGGATTCTTCTTAACCCCCACCTGGGTCTCATCCTTGATGTCATAATACTCATAAGTATAAGTATCATAATTCAAATTTATCTTATAATAAAAATCAAAAACTTCATTCAAATTATACCTATCACTTGTTTTTGATTGGCAAATATTTGCCATTCTACTAACCCCACCTGTCTTACCATTAAAAAAAGTTGCACTAACATAAAAAGTATCAAAATTAAAGATTTCCTTATCCTTTAACCAATAAACAAAAAATCCTTCTGTATTTTCTGTATAATCCAAAAGATATGTTGGTGTTGCAATCTCACCTAATTTAACCCCATTACTTGCTTGTAAGATTGTTGTTAGATAAACTTTTTGTGATTTGCTAAATGGTGTATCATAATAATCTAATTTGAAGAAAGAATTATTAAAACTATTTGACACATTCTTAACATCAATATCCAAAAAATTATTACTTGGAGTAAAATATGTTGAATTCCAATTAGTGATTGAATCTAACTCCTTTCCATTATGGAAATTAAAATTTATGTTTAAACTATAATTAATTCCCATTTCATTAATCTTTTATACATCTAATAGAATACCCATTGTTGGGGTCATCCTCTTGAAAATCCAAATTATCATTGTTATATTCCAATTGAACCAATTTTTTGAAATTAATTCCACTTCCATTTGTTTGTGACCAAAATGTTGCAGTCTTCCCAAAAAAGTTAAAATTCCCATTATATACTCTTCTCCCAGCAGGATAAGCATTAAAACCACTACTATTTGTTGCCCCATCGTTTGGTGTCCTCCACCAAACTAAACCTTTTGTCTTCATCTTGCCTCCAGCAACACTATTACCACCAAGATAATCTCTCAATATAATAAAATCATCATTTGTTGGCACATGATATCCAGTAGGGCATAACCCTCCCCCATTTGAAGTTACATACCAGTTATATAAATACCCAAAACAATTGTCAATAGCATTCTCATATGAAGAATATGCACCAACTGTTAAGTTACTCCAAGTAGTTTTATTTGTAATATATGGAATGGCTATACCATTATTATATCTTGTTGTTCTTAAATTTTCTGTAAACCAAGTTTGTGTTCCAATTACTGCTGTTCCATAATAATTACCATCATAGTCCCTAACATAAGTTGACCCAGAACAAGTATTCACACTTGTTAACACCCCACTTGAATTAATATTGAATACTGTACCATTTGTGCTACTAACATACCAACCTTCAGGCAATATCTCATAACCAGTATCTGTTCCGACATAAACAATGTCATTAATCTCTATTTTCTGTGGAGTTCTTAATGTACTAACAAATAACATCTTACAATCCCCCACACAAGTTGTTGGTGATGTTGCACAAAATATTGAATTACAAGCATCCCCACTAGTAGCATGTGTAAACCAACTTCCACAACCACTTGGACTTGCATATATATTAAAATCTGTCATATTGTTAACAATTTTGATTAAATGCTGTTAAATTATTTGATGAATAATATCTTAATTCTGTTGGTGTTACAGTTGGGGTTGGTGTTGGTGTTGACGTATTGGTTGGTGTTACAGTTGGTGTTATTGTGCTTGATGGGGTTATTGAACTTGTTACTGTACTGGTTGGTGTCATAGTTGGCGTCAATGATGATGTTGGTGTTATAGTCGGTGTTACAGTTGGGGTTATAGTGTTAGTTGGAGTTGTAGTTGGAGTAGGGGTATTTGTTTTAGTTGGGGTAGGAGTAAGTGTACTACTTGGAGTAGGGGTGATTGTACTACTTGGAGTAGGTGTTGGGGTTGGTGTCTTTGATGGATTTGGAAACCCTTCAATCAACCCCTTATGTGAAAATCTAACAACTTCATAATCAGTTAGTGGGTTTATAGAATTTGTTAAAATGTATTCTCCATAACTATTTATAGTATCCTGATGCCCAGCATTATCAAAATCTACCTTAATAGGTAAACTTATTGTCAAGTCATCTAATCTTGGTTGTAGTAATCTATATTTATTCACACTCATCGATAATTGGTTTTTTAATTAAAGACCCAACACCAGTTGATTCTGTTATTATTCTTCTTGATTTAGTGACAAACTCTTCATAATAATCATATCCCTCTGGAAACAACTTAAACACACTATTAACAAAAGGATAGAATGAACCATTTGCAAATGGATAATTAACCCCATTATTGTTTTCATCAAAAAATCCAACACTATAAATATCCCTCCATCTAAATTGACCATCCTGTTGTGAATAAAAGGCATAATTTGGAACATCATATGCAAACTGTTTGTCAACTGTTTCAATGTAGTCTGAAAAAACCTTTAATTGTAATTTATTGTGTGGCTTATAATAATATCCTGATTTATTATTATCATAATTTGAAACTCTAAAAACATTTTCAGAATGCTTTATCTTGTGATATAATTCAGATATTACAATTTCTTCTTGATTGTAAGAATTGTATTCACAAAAATCCCCATCAATTATGTCAGACAATAATTTAAAATATTTAAAATTGTTTTGCTTATTATCAAAATAATTTTCAACACTAATATCAACATTTGAATTTGATGTGGAATTATCCCACCAACTATTTGTTGGATCTGTTATGTTAAATAACCAACCTTTCTTTATCATATCAAAAAAACCAGAATATCCTTTATATATTGCAGTTAAATATAATTCAGTTAGGGGTCTATTTTGATTATCAATAAGCCCATCAATATTCACATCATTAGTTAATGTGAAATTATATGATATATTAGAAGTTTTTTTAACATATGAAAATTCATCCCCAATAAAACTCAAAACTTTTGGCTCATCATATGCACCTGTTTCAAATCCTGATTTGGTTATAACAATTTTATCTGAATTACTAATAACCTTATGCTTTCTAACATAATAACTAGAAACTGTTTCACCACTATTTTCAATAGATAAAACCCTTTTTAATGTACCAAGTTTATTGTCTGAAATACCATTATCAACATTTAATATATTTAAAATGAAATTCTCTGAACCAAAAGTACCATCACCAAATGAAAATATTTCATAAGCCCTGCTAATTGAATCTATCTTAATAATTATAGATTCATCTCCATTTACATTATGAGGTAATGCACAATTAATTCTAACAATATTAAACCCATTCTCAACAATCAAATCAGTTACAAATGGTATCCCATCTTCTGCAACCCAATCATAAAATCTATTCCCTATTTTAACATTTAAGTTTTGTTTACTATCCCCACTATAAGGATAAGTAACATAATAATCCCAATTATATTTAAAAGCATTAATTGTTTCATAACCAAAAGAATTTGCCACATTTGGTCTAAAGAAATCAAATTCATATGATGGCAAAAACCCTTTATCCACATTTAATATAGAGGTGGATGTTTTATTATTTATGTTATAAATCAACTGTGACTTATATTTGCTGCTAGTTGTTCCAGAATAAAAGTTATCATATAAGTAATTAATTTTAAATGTTGGTCTTACTTTAAATGAATTTGTTTTCTCTTGGCTATATAATTTCTTTAAATCTACAACAACATCCCTATCAAACTCAATAAGTTCTTTCCTTGTGCTATCAAAATTTATAGATACCTGTGAGTTATTATCATCCCCAAGTTTATTCTTAAATACATTTGGTACAATATGAAACTTATTCATTTAAATATTTTGTTTTAAATATGTCCAAAGCTGAAGCTCCTTTTTTTATACCAAAATAAAAATAAAATGGTGCACCAACTGCAAATATATTTTTTCTATTATTATATTTAGTTGCTTGATTTTTACTATTGTATAAATAACCCCTATCATTGTTATAACTCAAAAGATTTTCATTATTATAGAAATATTTTTCAGTATTTTTTGGATTAAAAGAATTTTTTAGTGTTGCCAAATCTGGTTTAATTCTATCTAAATTTTGATATTCATCAGATATAATTGTTGCTGTGTACCATGTGTTTGTTTCATCTCCAAAAAAAGCAGTGGACCCAGATATTGCCCATTGATAGAATGGAACTTTTTGAGATTTAATGCCAAAATATTTTGGTTTTAATTCATTAGTCTGTGTTCTAAAATTAACTCTGCCTGGTGTCAAATAATCTTTTAATTGCAAATCATCTTGTGATGATGAATAAAAAATACCAATAATAGGTTTATCCTTCTTATCATACTGAATAGATATCTCTGAATTAGCACTATTTGTCATACTATAAAATTCAGTAGAAAATTTATCAACACCAAATTCAGAATTTATGGATAGTAATTGACTATAATCACCATCTGTTTTTTTGTAATCTCTTGAAAATAAATCATTTATATTTTTTAAATTCTTTATGAAATTACCATTTGTAATCCTACTAATAGCAAATAGATTAAGAATGTCAGAATTATCCCCATAACTTGTTGGCTCTAAATTATTCATAACAAATGAATAATATTCAAAATTATCACTATTAAACCCATATAATGAATTCTTATACCCTAAATCCATTATTGTAGTTGGGAATAGTAAATTTTTTTTATTCTCCTCAAATTTTTTTACTTTCCTACCAACAAAACTATCTTTACTCCTATTATAGGGGGAACTACGGTAATAGAAATTACTTGTACTTTTATCAAAATATATTAAATCATTACAATAAGATTCCTCATCAAGAATAGCTTGATTATTGTTATCATATTTAATTTTTGTTTGGATTGGAAAGGCAAATAATGATCCATTTACCCAGTTATTTACAAAGACCTCTGAAACCACTCCTCTACATAAAGCATAGAAAAATCTAAATCTATTAATCCATTCTGTGTATGTTCTTAAATCTTTTGGTATATCAAGTAAAGTTCTCTTTGCAAAAGTATAACATCCATTTTCAACAGAATCTTTATCTGAACAAGTTTCATCCACTTTAAAATCAACTCCTTTGCCAGTATAACAACTTAAACTAACCATATTATTGCAACTATTTAAAGTTGTTAATAAATTTTCTGATACAGTATATCCTGAAAAATCTTGTGGTGAGTATCCAGTATCTGATGATGGTATTGGATTGTCTGCAAATTGTTCTGATCCAACAATTTCATAAGTTGCAAATCCTAAATTTTGTTGTAATGCTGCTGCTTGTCCTTTATCAATATAAAAACCATTAACATTTGTTGTTGTAAAAGATGCACCATCTAAATAATCTGATGTTGGCAACCTATCTGTCCTAAATATTGTCTTATTGTTGACAAATAATTGGTTTTCATTTGTTATATCTTCTGAAAAAGATGTTTGTGTTATATATGTATTTGAAAAAACTTCCTCCCCTCTCAATAACCGTTTCAAAAAATTACTTTTGACCCTATTTGTAAACATCTCTTTGTTAGCATAATATGTTGATGAACCAAGTAGATTATCTGATAACTCATACCCATTTTTGATATTATATGTTTTTCGATTAATTTCAATCAATGTACCTTTCTTAAATAGATTATTTGTATATACTTGTACACCTTGTAAATTACCAGAAAAATTAAAAAACTTAAAACCTTTTGTAGCCGAATCACCAGACATAATAGAATTTGAATAATACCCATTTGCATCCGTATTAAAAGCATATGCTTGATTTGGTCCAAATCCAATACTAGTATTTATAGGTTTCAAAAAGTAAGAATCAAATAAAACTTCATTAGCATTAGAAATTTCTTGTATTGAATAGTTTTGTGTTGGTTGTATAGGTATGTTTAATCTTGCATTTGTAGTTATTTTAATAGCATCAATATCAGAAAATCCAAAAATATTTCCCAAACTATATGTATTCTCATATAATGGAGAATATGGGTCAACCCCTCTCTGTAAAATTAAAACATACTGGTTTTCAAAATTATTAAAATATTCTATAACACCCTTTGAAGTGGCTATTGTTCTAAATATATCATTTTGCCAAATAAGCATTCTAAATGTTTTTTCTTGCAAATTTAATATACCTTCAAGATCATAATCAAAAATTAATTCTGTTGATTCTGATTTTAAACAAGAATTTGCAAATGAACCACTTACATTTTGAAGTTTGTTAGATTTTTCATTAAATTCAGATACTGTCATACCAGTTAATACTTGATAAAACTCAATATCAGCAGGAAATAAATATTTATCAATGTTAATACCATATGGTAATTTATAATCTTTGCTTAATGAAGCCTTTGGATTTGATGGATTTGCATAAGATACGTTTATTGTTTGGTTCTTTGTTTCTGCTGAAATTTTTGTTGTGGCTGTATAACCTGATATATAATTAAAATCCTTTGATTTGTCAAAATTTAAAAAAGTTAATAATGTTCCAGATTCTCTATTTTCACTTGTAATAACAATTAAAACATTATCATTATGTTGATTTAAATTAAATTTACTAGCAAAAGTAACCCCAATTCTTGTATTCCCTTTGAAATAATTTTCCCTATGATTAAATTTGTTGATTCTTTCAGCAGGAGACAACCCTACACTTGCTGCTGCAACTCTTGTTCTATTTGAGGGCATTACATAAACATCCGAAAATAATGCCCTAAATATATTTGGTTTATTTGCATCATATATTTGCCCAACATATGCTTCTGTTGCTAATGAAACAAAATAATCCAAATCAATTAATAACTCTTCTTCAGTTTTTCCTTGATATATTGATCTCCCTTTTATATATGTTTCTAATTCTGAAAACATAGTTTCCTTATACAAAGCAGGGTTAGCCAATTGAGATATTAACCCCCCAGTTGGGATGCCACCATCAGAACGCTCCATATCACCCCCACTGCAATCACAAAGTTCACAGTCAGGATAAGTTATCATAGGTAAATTTAATTCTTGAAATCTAAAATTCTTAACATCTTTAAAAATCTTAAACCACTCTATTGTTGCTTTTGTTGCTAAAGCACCTAATGCAGCAAAACCAATTGTTAAACCAAGTGCTGGGAAGGTTAACCCTGCTTGAAGAAATAAGAATGCTGTAACAATAGGTAGTGCAATTGAAACAACATAAACCAATGGAACTGCAAATAAGTTCCATATAAATTTGACAAAATGATAAACTATCACTAATACCCTACCCGTATTTGAAAACAAAAGTAACAAAATTGAAACCACAAAATAAAGAAAATCAAAATTCCTAACCCCATCATTAACTGGATATTTATTTGTTGTTGAATCACAAGATGTATCTGCAATTTCTTTAATACCAATAAAACTACCCTTATTAGATCCCCCTCTATATTGGTCAATCAAACTTGATACTGTATATACTTTGTTTGATTTAAATTCATAAAATGTATCTTCACACTTTATTGCTGCATCAACATTTGCATATCCATCCCAATCCAATCCAAAATAATAAGATTTTGCTAAATCTAATTTATTTTGAGTAGTTGAATCAAATGGATCCACTGTGCCATTAGGATCCCATCCATATTCCCTTATATTTGGAACAAGGAAATATGCACGTTTTGTTTGCTCACTTATTTTTTCTGATTGCTCCCACTTTACTTTAAATCTATATTTTGCTTTTGTTGGTATTCCTATGGTTGGGTCATTTGTTATTATCTTATCCCCATTTTCATTTGTTATAACATACTCCAAATTCATAGGCAATTCAACAACCCATGCACCATTTGCATCTATAACTTTACCAACCCTAAATGTTTCCAAAACTGGTAAACCTTTATCATCTTTATTAAATGATTGTCTTATTGCCAATATCTCACCTGGGCCACTCTCTAACCCACATAAATTACCAAAATCATCTTTTGGTTTACAGTTTGAACGTATTCTTTTACTTGATGCTGTGCTAAATATTGACCCCATAAATATTGCTGTGGGCTGTATATCAATATTAACATCATCCCTTAAATCAAAATCAACCCTATTTATGGATGAATCACAAGTTTCAATATTCCCCCACAATGGTGAAATGTTCAAACCTTTTGATATGGATACAATTTGTGGTAATGAATTTAAATCAGTTGATTTCTGATATTGATTATTATCAAACTGGCCTTCTGTTGCCATCCCCATTCTAATCAAATCTTGGGGGGTCAATGAATACTCACCCATATCTGACAAATCAAGATCCATTAGTATGGTATAACTTCCAACAGGAATACCAAATATCATATAATCCCCACTTGAATTTGTCTTTACTGTATATTTGTAATACTTCTCATATACCTCAATGGCTTGGCCATCAAACATAACATCATTTAATGAGGGAAATGTTCCTGTTGCAATATGTCCAGGATATGATGGTTTATATGGCAATAAATTATACCTATAACCATCCTCATTCTTTTCATTTATTGTCTTATATGGATATATGGAAGTAATTAACTCATTATTCTCATCCTCTTCACTTAATGGAATAAAAATTGAAACCCTAGCATTTGGAATACCAAAACCATTATTCGCTGTAACCCTCCCTGCAACAACTCCATAGTTTGCACAATCCAATGTATAAACATCTGATTGCCTTATTTTGAAAGATAAAATCTCAAGGAATTCAATATTTTGGTCTAACTGAAAATTGACAACCTTATCTTGTCCAATTTCAGTCCTAATTCTATAACTATTTTGCATTTTATTCTTTATTGTTTATAAATATTTTATTATATGTTATTTATAAAAGAATAAAGAATATCCCCACAAAATAAATAATTTAAATAATGGTCAATCCATTATTTGTCTTCACCTTAACTGTTATATCTCTTTCTGGATATCTTATATGATATATCTCATTTGAGTCAGCATAGATAGTTTCATCAGTTGCACGTATAATTCTATTTGATGCTGGTGGAAAAAACCCAACAACTGGCTCACCACCAGAAT
>Ga0114918_10005467_pt1 | contig 10906 bp, 6 predicted proteins | sample LantaG_FD_87015 | JGI IMG/M metagenome (GOLD analysis project Ga0114918, IMG submission 87015) | Deep subsurface microbial communities from Baltic Sea to uncover new lineages of life (NeLLi) - Landsort_02402 metaG | ecosystem: Environmental > Aquatic > Marine > Oceanic > Sediment | place: Baltic... | reverse complement strand
GGGGGGGGGGGCGGGGGGGGGGGGGGGGGGGGGGGGGGGGGGGGGGGGGGGGGGGGGGGGGGGGGGGGGGGGGGGGGGGGGGGGGGGGGGGGGGGGGGGGGGGGGGGGGGGGGGCGCTGCCGGGCTCTGAGCGCAGAGCCGCTGCTGCCTCTGTTGCCGCCGCTCCCGCTTTGGCGGCGGCGGCTCTGGCGGCCGCCGCCTCGCCCTCGGCCCTGGAGAGCTCCGCCGCTGTCGCGAGCAGCTGCGCGTCGATGCGGTCCCTGTCGGCACAGGCGGCGGAGAGCTGCTCCACGAGGCTGTCCCTCTCGGCCTCGAGGGCGGCAGCGGTGGCGGCGAGCGCGGACTCGGCGCGTCTTTCGTTCCCTGCTTCTTCTTCTCCCGTCGCTGCCGCCGCTGCCGCTGCCGCTGCCGCTGCCGCTGCGAGCTCCTTCTCGAGGGCAGAGACCCTCGAGGCGCTCTCGGCCAGCCGCCCTTCGAGCCTCTCGGTGGTCTCCCGGGCCGCCGCGGACGCGGACGAAGCCTCTCCCCTGGCCTCGGCGAGGGCTCGCGCGAGGGCGGCGACCCGCTCCTCGGCGTCCTCGGCGGGAGACGAGGGGGGAGGGGGCGTGTCGCCGTCGGCAACGGCGGCGTCGGCGGCGTCGGCGGCCTGGGCGGCGGCCTTTGCCGCCGCCGCCGCCGCCGCCTGGGCCTCCGCGAGCTGCCTCCTCAGCCTCGCGAGCTCGTCGCGGGCTTCCCTGAGCTCCTCCGAGCTCGCAGCGGAAGCGGCCGCGGCGGCCCTCGCTCCGGCCTCGGGCGCGGCGCGGGACCCGCGGGCCCCGGAGAGCGCCGCCTCGGCGGCGGCGAGCCTGGCCCGGAGCTCCTCCTCCTCGGCCGAGGAGGCCGCCGCCGCCGCCGCCGCCGCAGCAGCAGCAGCAGCAGGAGCAGCCCCAGGAGCCTCCGCCTCCGCCCTGGCTCCCGCTGCTGCTGCCGCGGAAGCCGCCTTGGCAGCCTCGAGCTCCGCGGCGAGCGACCCGGCGCGCGACTCGGCATCGGCCGCCCTCTCCTCGGCCGCCGCGGCAGAGGCGGCCGACTCGGCGAGCCGCGACCGGAGCTCCGCCGCGCCCTGCCGGGCCGCCGCCGCCGCCGCGGAGGTGGCGGCGGCAGCGGCCGCCGCCACCGCGCTCCCCTGGTCCGCGGTCTCCTGCGCCCGCAGGCCCTTCTCCCTCTCGAGGCCCTTGCGCAGCGACTTGATCTCCCTTGCCAGGACCTTGGCGTCGGCGCGGGACCGCTCCGCCGCCGCGGCGGCCTCCGTCCGGGCGGCCTCGAGCGCCGCGAGGGCCTCGCCCAGCCGCCTCTCGTTCTCTGCGACAGCTTCGGAAGAGAGGAAGGAAGAAGAAGCGGCAGCGGAAGCAGCGGCGGCAGCAGCTTCCTCTTTCCTCGCCGCGGCGACTTCCTCGTCGGCCCCGACCTTCCACGCCTCGGCCGCCGCCGCGGCGTCCGCCTCCGCCTTGGCCCTCCCCTCCCTCGCCTCCGACGCCTCGAGCCCCGATCTCTCGAGCTTCAACCGCAGCGCGTCGACCTCCGAGAGGAGAGAATATACTTTTTCCGCGGAGGCTTTCGAGCTCTCCCCTCCTTCCTCCTCTTCCTCTGATCGTTTCCTGTCAGCGAGGACGGCCTCGAGCGCGGCGACGCGGTCAGCGAGCGCCTCCCTCGCCGCCTCCGCTATTCCCACGGCCTCGATGGCGGCGCGCATGTCGAGGGAGGCGGTCGCGAGCCTGGCGCGGAGCTCCCTGGAGGTAGAGCGGAGGGCGGCTCGGTGATCGACGGGGAGGGCGAGGCGCGGGGGCGGCGGGGGCGGCGGGGCCCGCCGCTGCCCCGAGGGGGGGCCTGCCGCTGCCGGCGGCGGCGGGGCGAAGTGTGCCGCGGCCGAGGGCGCGGGGGGGGGCGCACTAGGCGCTCCGCCGGGGGGAGAGGGCGCCTCCGACGACGGTCCCGTCGGGGGCGATGCGGAGCGCGGGTGGGCGGCGGAGGCGGAGGGGCCGGGGCGCCCGTCATCTTCGGGGGCGGCCGCAGAAGCATCAGAGGCGGCGGCGGCGGCAGAGCTGCTCCCTCCGTTTTCGAGTCCACCGCCGCCGCCGACCTTCGGCCCGACGGTCCTCGCGGCGTCCCCGAGCTCCAGAAACGCCTGCAGCGGCCTCGACCGTGCGGCCCCCTGGTGCGCCACGACGCGCCAGAGCCACGCCTCGAGCTCGCGCCGCCGCCGGTCGACCGCCCTCGGCTCGCGCGGCGGGCCCGCGAGCGACCTCTTGGGCGGGAGGAGCTCCAAGCCCGCGGACGCCCTCGGGCCGAGCTCCTCTTTCAGGCGGTCGTGGAGCCGCTCGAAGTGGGAGAAGCGTCGGAGCACAGATCGCACGCGGGGCTCGCCCGAGGGGGGCAGAACCTTGACCTCGACGCGATAAAACTTTTTTTGGTTTGTTTTTTTGTTCCGGAGGTCGAGGGTGAGCATCGATGGGCATCTCGTCGTCAGAGGCAAGGCGACGAAATAAACGCTCGCGACTTGTCTTGGGTGTGTTTTTGGTCTTTGATTCGGGTCTCGGTGGTGACAGAGACACTACTGATGACGCTGGGCACGAGGCGCAAGCAAAAAAAAGGCTACCGGAGAGGCGGCAGTGCGAGCGAGCGAGAGTTGGGCGGCGAACCGAAACGGACGCATGCCATCAGTTCGCAGCGCCCTCTCTCTTTCCTTCTTTCCATCCCTTACCACGACCGGCTCGTCGCTCTCGAGCGTCGTGGTGGTCCACGAAGGGACGGTCACGCTGAACTTCCATCCCGACTGCTGCTGCTGGGCGCTCATGGCGGCCAGGAGAGAGAGAGAGGGAGGGACGAAGAGGGACGAGCAGCAAAAATGAGTGAAGAAAGGAAACACAAAAAACTCACAATGAGTTTTTCCCCCCCTCTGTTTACACCACGCTCTCTGATTTCTCTCTTTCTCTCTCCCCCCCGCTCTCCACTTTCACCTCTCCGTCACCTCCTCCCACACCCCCTTGAATATCTCGTCCTCCAGCAGCGCCCTGGCGCTCGAGCCAGCCGCGGCCCTCCTCTTGAACCCGCGGAGCAGCCTCACTGCGTCGCCGCCGCCGCCGTCGGCGGCAGCGCCCGAGACGGCGACGGAGCCCAGGAGCACGCCGCACAGGTAGCTGATCCAGAGCGCGTTGGTACTCGGGTGGAACGCCTGCCAGTCGCCCCTCGAGACCTTGGCCATGGCCCGGTAGGTCTCGGACTGCGGATCGCCCCTGGGACCCCGAAAGAGGAGCGGGTCCGAGGAGAGGTCGCAGTAGGAGGCGGCCGGCGGGGGCTGCCAGGGCTGCTGCTTCGGGCCTCTGGCCGCCGCCGCCGGCGCCGCCGTTCCCGCCGCTGCGCCCTCTGAGTCGCAGCGGGAGAGCGTGAAGTCGATCAGGCGCACGCGCAGCCCCGCAGCGTCCTCGCGGAGGGCGAAGGCGCGCCCACCGACGCGGAGCAGGCAGCGCGAAGAGGCGGGGGGCGTCGCCCTCGCCCTCGCCGCCGCGCCCCTCCCCGCCCTCCCGCGCTGCTCGCCGCCCCTCCCCTCCGCCCCGCCGCCGCCCCGGCCCTCGTCTCCCCCTTCCCTCCGCAGCAGGACGTTGCCCCAGTGCAGGTCCCTGTGCTCGAAGCGCAGGGCCCCCTCCGCGGCGGCCAGCGCCCCTGTAACCTGCGCCAGGAGGGAGACGACGTCCGCGAGGCCCCTCAGGAGAGGCTCCCCCGACGGCGACGGCGGCGACGGCGGCGGCGGCGACAGGGCGGCCTCGAGGTCCGCGCCGCCGTCGTCGGCGACAAAGACGGCGTGGAGCACGCGGCGGTCCGCGGCCCTCGAGCGCGGGTGGAGGCTGTCCGTGCCCCTGCCCCTCCGCCACGACTCCCACTCCGCGGCCAGCGTCGCGGAGTAAGGGCCCGAGCAGACCCCGACGGCCCTGGTGGCGCAGAAGCCCGAGGTGGCGTCGCGCAGGGGAGGGGCAGAGGAGGAGGCTTCCTCTCCTTCCTCGTCCTCCTCACCGACGCAGCCGGCCGCGAGCGACGTGAGCGCGAGCCCGATCTCCGCCTCCGCCAGGAGCTCCGCTGCAGTCTTGATCACGCCGTCGTCGATGACGTCGTCCTGGTCGTCGTCGCCTTCGGGGGTCGGAGCCGAGCTCAGGTTGCCTCTGGCGACGGCGGCCTCCCACTTCCTGCCCTTCTCGGCGGCCTCGGCCAGGATCGCGGCGGCGGCGGCGTCGTCGGCGACAAAGGGCACAACTTTCACGACGGCGCCCCCGCGGCAGCGGAAGGCCTCGCCAAATGTGCCCTCGCCGCACTTGGCGACGCCGGCGAGGCAGACGTGCCGGGAGAGCAGCGAGTCCATGGAGGGGAGCTTGGACCGCTCCTGCTCCTGGCCGCAGACGCGGAGGAGGCGGAGGAGAGGCGACAGGGGCGCTGCTGTCGTCGTCGTCGTTGTCGGAGAAGAGGCAACGTCGCCCTCCCCTTCTTCCTCCCTCGCCTCCTCCTCCTTTTCCGAGCCCCCGAGGCGGCTGTTTCGCCTCGACGCCGTGGCCTTTCCCCTGTTTCCCGTCGGGGAAGGGGTCAGTCTCAGGCGCGCGAGGGCGGCGCCCAGGGCACGGGCGGGGTTGGAGGCGGTGGCGGCGTTGCTCGGCATCGCCGCTGCCTCCGCCTCCGCCGCTGCTTCTTCCTCCCCTTCCCCTTGCAGCTGCAGCGTCGAGGGGGCAGGGCTCATCGGCGCCTGCTGCTCCTCCTGCGCCGCCGCCTCCTCCCCGGCGACGTGCGCCAGGCGGCCCCTGCGGCGCGTGACGCGCTTGCCCGTCGAGGGGAGTCGCGGGCCGGCCTGAGGAGCCCGCTGCTGCTGCTGCTGTCGCCGAAACTCGCCCGGAACGGCTGCTGCCTCCGTGGCAGCCTCGGCGGGGAAGGCGGGCCTCGGGTCGGAAACGGCGGCGGCGGCGGCGGCGGGCGCGGGAGAGGCGACCTCGGCGTCGTCGTCGACCTCGACCATAATGATCGGGGAGGGAGGAGAAGCGAGCTCCGGTCCCTCTTCCGCGACAGCGGCGTCAGGGTAGGGGCCGGCGCCGTCCCCTCTCCTCTGCTGCTGCGCCGCCGGGGTGAGGAAGAAGTCCGCGGCGGCGCCGCGACGCGGGCGCGTGGCCGCCGCGGTCAACGCGGACGCTGCTGCTGCAGCCGGCGGGGCGCCGCTCTCCATCAACGCTGTCTCGGCCGCAGGCGACGCGGGCGCCGCGTCGGCATAGGGAGACGAGGGCTCCGCGGCGGGGGCCGCGGCGGGGGAGGGCCTCTTGGCGGCCGAGGCGACCCAAGGGCGGGAGTCGACGCCGCCCGAGCCGCCTCCTGGGGCGGGCCCGGACCGCGGCGTGGAGGCGGAAGCGGAGGACGTCACGGGCGTCGCGGCGAGGGAGAAGGCGCCGAGAGGGGAGGAGGCCGGCGGCGGAACGGCGGCGGCGTCAGGGGCGGCGGCGCCCCCCTCCTCGCCGCAGCGGCGGCGGAGGAGGGCTGGGGGGACTGCCGAGGCCGACGGAGCCGGCTTCCCTTTGGAGGCTGCGGTTTTCGTCGACGTCGCCTCCCTCCAGGCCCAGGGAGGCAGGGGAGCCGCCGCCCTTCCGGAGGCTGCAGCCGCTGCCGCCGCCCCCCCCGCCGTCGCCCCTCCCAGAGAGGACGCAAAGGGGAAGCTGCCCTTCTCGTTCCTCCTCTCGCCGCTGCCTTCTTCCTCCGCCAGGACGAAGTCGTCGACCTCGCGGTAGTAGTTTTTGAGGCCCGCGATAAGGTCCCGGGTGCTTGTCTTCTTCTCGGCCGCGGCCCTCGAGGCGCGGGGGGGCTTGGTCGCCGCGGCGGCGCGAGCGGCGGCGGGACCCGGGGGAGCGGCAGCCAGGGGCCTGGTGCTGGCCGCCCCCGCCGGCGGCAGCAGCAGCGCCGCGGGGAGCTGCGGCGGGGCCCTGGCCGGCGCGGGCGTCGGGGCCATCGCGAAGTCCGGGGTGGCCAGCGGGCGGAGCTGTTCACGTTGTTCGTTGCGGGGGTTTTGAGGTCGTCGAGTGAGAAAGAGTTGGGGCGAGTTTTGGATTTTTTGAAAGTCTGTCGATGACAGAGGAGAGAGAGCGGGGGAGAGGGAGGCGAAGAGAGAAAAGAATCGCGCACGACGTCGAACAGTCCGCGTTCTCTCTTTCGCTTCCACTCGCGCTTCCGACGCATTCATTCGCTTCGAATTGCGTTGGATGATCGAGAGACCACCCTCTCTTTCTCACCTCGGCGGCAGGCTTCCTGCGGGAAAAGGTGCGGAGGGCGAGCTTGGGCGTTGAGAAGGATGGCGCCGCGTTTGCATTTTGCGCCGCCGCTTTCGTCGCCGTCGGCGGTGCCTGCTTGCTTCTCGCAGGAGCAGCTTCGTTCTCGTTGTTGTGCGTCTCGTCGAGCGGGGCAGCAACTGACGTCGCTGCTGCTGCTCGCCCGCGTCGAGGCGGCATGGTTGGAAGGGCGCCCTCTTGGAGAGGAGAGAGAGCACGAAGGGAGGAGGAGAGAGAACGATTGAGGAGTGTTCCTCTCTTTCGATTCTTCCCCGTCTTCGTGCTTGCTCACAATTTCGCAAAGTTTGAGGAAGAAAAGAGAGGCTCTCCCTTTCTTTTGGAGCGTGCTCTCAACACCTACGCGCGATCTTCATCCCTTTGTCGCCGCGCACATCTGTCTGAAGCATGCCCCCGGTGAGGAGAGAATGCGAACAAGAGAAGGGACCGAGAGCGAGAGGGAAAAAGAGACTCGCTCGCTCTCACTTAGCTCAATCGTCGCGCTTGATTCTTTTTTTTTCAGTTCCTTCCAATGCCCTCTCTCAACGCCTCCTCTCTCGCTCTCTCGCTCTCTCGCTCACTCTCCCTTTCAAATCACTCCTCGCTCTCTCCATCACAACAGCGCAAGAAACCCGCCGCCTCGGCTGCCTCCACCAAGCCGGCGAAGAAAGAGCCGACCAAGGCGAAGGCCGCGACTGGTGCTGGCGCATCGACGGCCGCGCCGCAGCCTTCCCCGACCCCGGCCGCCTCGGCCCTGCCCGCCGGCCTCGAGCTCGCCTGCTCCATGCCGGGCTCCTCAGAGCCTCCCCTCGTCTTTGTCGCCGAGGGGGCCACCCGCAAGTTCGTCGTCGGCCGCGTCAAGAACGGGCGCCTCAGCCTGTGCCTCAGGGACGACTCGGTCAGCTCAAAGCACGCCGAGATCGAGTGGGTCGCCGTTCCGGGTGAGGGGCAGAGGGGGCAGACAGCGGGAGGAGCAGCCTCTTCCTCCTCTGCGGGCGGCGGCGGCGGCGGCCGCGCCGCCCGCGCCGCCCGCGGCGGCAGAGCGGGCGCGACGAGGGCCCCTCCCTCCTCCTCCTCCCCCCCTTCCTCCTCGACCTCGAACTTCCTCCGCCCGCAGGCCCTCGGCGGCGCGTGGGTCCTCCGCGACCTGGGCTCGTCCAACGGCACGGCCATCAACGGCCTCAGGGTCGAGCCGCTCGAGCCGTACGAGCTCAAGCACACCGACGAGATCTCTTTCGGGGGGTCCTCGACGTGCTCCGTCGCGCTCTCGCTCTGCGAGCCGCTCCTGCAAACGGTCACCGTGGAGCGGTACCTCGCGACCGAGGCGGGAAAGAAGGGGGACGAGCTCAAGGCGGCCGCGGAGAGGGCCGCGGGCGGGCTCAGGGCGCGGTTCCGCACCCACAAGGAGCAGGTGTACAGGGACGCGCTCGCCGCCTGGAGGGCCTCGGTCTCGGCGGCGGCGGTGGCGGCGGCGGCTGCGGGGGATGCCGGGGGAGGAGGAGGCGACGCGAGCACGGCGGCGAAGGAGAGGCTGCACGCGTCGCTGCGGAAGCTGAGGCTCTGGACGATTGACAGAGGCGGCGGCGTCGGTGGAGGTGGGAGCGGCGGCGGCGGCGGAGGGCAAGAAGACGCTGGCAAGGAAAACGTCGACGCCTGAACGCATCTTTTTGCCCTTTCTGGCTTTCTGCTTTGCTGCCTTTAAAATCGGGTCTTGTAACAAATAGATGCTACGAAACGAAAAAGGCAATTCTATGCCGCGGGGCCTCCGGCGCCGCTCCCTCCTCCTCCTCCTTCTCCTCGTCCTCCTCCACGTCGTCCTCCTCCTCCTCCTCCTCCTCCTCCTCCTTCTCCTCCTCCTCCTCCTGCTCCTCCTCCTGCTCCTTCTCCTCCTGCTCCTCCTCTTCTCTCTTCCTCCTCTTGTCGCCTCTGACGCCGCCTCCTCTCCTCCCTCTCCTCCTCAGCCAGCCGCACGTACTCGTCGACCAGCGTCTCCCCTCGCAGCTCCCTCTGCGCCTCGCCGTCCCCCATCCGCGCCGCGTGCCTCAGGCGCGCGCCTCTGAGCGAGGCTGCCAGCGCCGCCGCGAGCACCTCGTGGCTCGTCGCGACGTCCGACGCCGAGGGCTGCCTGCGGTGCGTGCGCGCCCTGGCGGCGACCGAAGACAGGGCGGCTGCGGCGGTGCCGCCGCCGCTGGGCAGGGGGAGCGAGGCCGAGCGGGACGGAAGGCTGTTCCAGGAGGCGCGGCCGCTGCGGTGGCGGACCGCGGAAGAGACGGAGGCGCCGCCGGCGAACGAGGCGCCGGCGAAGGAGCCGGTCGGGGTCTCTTCTCTCAGGCCTCCCCCCCGCTGCGAGCCCCGCGGTGCGCGGAGTCGGTCGGGCGCTCGCCTTCCGAAAGAAGAAGAGGAGGTCCCTCCGGGGACGGAGGAAGAGAGAGGCTCGGTGTCGGCGGCGGCGAGCGCGGCGCCGCGCGCAACCTCGGCACTGCTCCCTTCTTCTTCTTCTTCCTCGTCTTCTTCTTCTTCCTCCTCTCCTTCTTCTTCTCCGTCGCCTGACTCCCGAGCGAGGGCGCCCTCGCTCGCGGGACGGCGGAAGCGGCTCGCAGCGGCGGTCGCTGGCCGCGCAGCAGCCGTGACAGCCCCCGCCGCCGCCGCCTCGACGCCCCCCTCTCCGCCGCGCCTCGCAAAGCCCCCAAACGACGCCGCACGGGCGCCCTCGCCGCCGCCGCCGCCGCCCCTGCTGGCCCTGCCTCCTCCTCTCCTGCCGCTCCTGGAGCTCCCACTGATAGCGATCCCGGCGGCCTCCTCCAGCCGCAGAAGCATCCCGTCGAGCCCCTCGGCGACGGTCGCCATTCCGTGCTCGACGGCGGCGTCGAGGTCGGCCTTGAAGCGCGGGAGCGTGCCGCCGCCGCCCGTCTGGGGCCGCGAGGGCGCCGCCTCCGCCGCAGCCGCCGCCGCCCCGGTCTCGCTCGCCGGAGCTGCCCCTCCGGCCTCGCTCGCCCTCCCAGCTTCTGCGGCGGCGGCCTTCTTTGCGCTCCTCCCGGCCGCCCTCCTCGCCCGCGCGGCGAACTTCCGCACGTGCTCCTTGAACTCGCCCACGATCGACGCCTCGATCTCCGGGCACCGCTCCATCAGCAGGCGCAGGCGCGGCAGCGGGAGCTTCCACAGGGTGCAGAGCTCGACGGCGCGCATCGTGACGAGGCGGCGCCCGGCTTCGGGGAGGCGGTCTGCGAGCACGACGCACTCTCCCAGCATGGCCGGGGCGCGGACGATGTCGACGGGGACGCCGTCGCGCAGGAGCTGTTATTTTGGCGATGTTTTCGCGTCCGGGGGAACAAGGACGTGAGTTTTTCGCGGGAGAAAAGAACCGAGAGGAGAGAAGAAAAAGAGGGAAATTAAAAGGGTCGAAGAAAGAGAGAGGGCCTTCGCCCCCACCCACCAGCAGCTCGCCCTCGTGCATGACCCACAGGCCATCGGCCTCCTCGCCCTGCTCGCAGAAGTCGTGCCCGGGGAACACCGTCACAGGCTCCATCGCCGCGGCGAGGTCGTGCAGCAGCGGCTCGGGCGCCGCAGCGAGCAGGTCCGACGCGCGGAAGACGTCGAGCGCCAGCGCGCGCGTGACCTCGGCGCGCAGCGGCGCGGGAAGCTCGCCGTAGAGGTCGGCCTCGCGCCACTCCTCCTTGCGCACCCAGACCTCGCCGTAGTACTCGAGGATGCGGCGGCGCAGCGCCGGAGGGAGTGCCCGCGCGCGGGCCCAGGCCTCGACCTCGGCGAACTTGGCCCTCAGCGCGGCCGAGCGGCGCGCTGCCGCCGACGACGACGCGAGCGCCGCGCCCATCGAGTTGACGACGAATGAGAAGAACAGGATGCCGACGAACATGACGCCGATCGCGACGCCGTGCTCGAGGCTCGTCCTCGGCGTGATGTCTCCGTAGCCCACGGTTGTCAGCGTGGTGACCGCGAAGTACGCCCCGGCCAGGTAGATGCGCGGCTTGCTGGCCTCGGCGATCGGCCTGTCGCCCAGGCTCGCCGCCGTCAGCCAGGTGATCGGCCGCTGCCCCGCGGGCCAGCCCCCTGCGGGCTCGTCGAAGGCGCCCTGGACGCGCGCGACGAAGTACCAGAGGCACGAGAGCATGTTGACGAGGACCGCCGCGGTGTAGAGCAGGGCGCCGAGGTAGAGGGCCGTCGAGGACAGGACGCCGGAGAGCGAGCGGCCGAGCTCGGAGGCCGAGAGGTCAAACATGCGTGAGACCGCGGGCACGACGCGCAGCAGCCGCAGCGCCCTCAGGCCCAGCAGGGCGTTCACCGCCGCGGGCGAGTTGGCGGTCCCCACGACGATCGCCACGGCCTGCGCCCAGAACGGCAGCGTCGTCAGGATGTCGATCGCTCCCGTCCCTCTCAGGAGGTACGCCCGGCAGATCAGCCTTCCGTCTCCGAGGAGCCTGCGGCGGAAGTGGTGGCGCACGACGACGGCGCGATGGAGCGCGAAGAGGATGTCCGCGGTGAAGACGAGGCCGACGACGATGTCCGCGAGGGCGAAGCCTTTCGGATTATGAGTTTTGATTTGAGTTTTAAGAAAAAAGTCGGGAGGG
>Ga0114918_10005466_pt1 | contig 10908 bp, 11 predicted proteins | sample LantaG_FD_87015 | JGI IMG/M metagenome (GOLD analysis project Ga0114918, IMG submission 87015) | Deep subsurface microbial communities from Baltic Sea to uncover new lineages of life (NeLLi) - Landsort_02402 metaG | ecosystem: Environmental > Aquatic > Marine > Oceanic > Sediment | place... | reverse complement strand
TCAAACGGGGACGTGATTGAGGGCAAGTTTGCCGACAAGGATGGGGCCGTGGAGTTCCTCAAGAGCTATCGTCCGGACTGAATCGCGCGGCATTGCGAAGGACGCCACCAATGCAGCAGAGCGAGAACGCAGCAGGGATAATCGGTCGTGAGCCATTTCCATCGCGTGCGTGCGTTCCACGGATTACCTGGCGTACTCTATGCATCGCGTCTCGCGGATGAGTGTGACTTTGACCTCGCCGGGGTATTCCATTTCGTCCTCGATACGCCGTGCGATGTCGCGGGCGATTTTGCCGGAGAGCTTGTCGTCCACGTTGGCGGCGTCGACGATGACGCGGACCTCTCGACCGGCCTGGATGGCGTAGGCCTGGTTGACTCCCTCGAAGGCCGTGGCGATTTCCTCGAGCTTCTGCAGCCGCTGGATGTACCGCTCGACGCTCTCCCGCCGTGCGCCCGGGCGAGCGGCGCTGATGGCGTCGGCGGCGGCGACGATGGGCGTGTAGATGCTGACGGCCTCGATGTCGCCGTGGTGTGCGCCGGCGGCCTCCACGATCTCCGGCTTCTCGCCGTATCGCTTCAGCAGGTCGGCGCCGATCTGCGGGTGCGAGCCTTCCACCTCGTGGTCGACGGCCTTGCCGATGTCGTGCAGCAGGCCGGCCCGGCGGGCGATTTGCCCGTTCAGGCCTAGTTCCTCGGCGATCATCTGCGAGAGGAAGCTGACCTCCAACGAGTGTTGCAGCACGTTGTGGCCGTAGCTCGTGCGGAACTTCAGCCGGCCCAGCAGCTCGACAAGCCGGTTGTTGAGGCCTCGCACTTTCGCTTCCATCGTGGCGGCTTTGCCGGCCTCGGTCATCTCCTTGCGGATTTCCTTATCGGTGGCGGCGACGACTTCCTCGATGCGCGTGGGGTGGATTCGCCCGTCCTGGATGAGCTTGTTCATGGACCGGCGGGCGACCTCGCGGCGGACCGGGTCGAAGCCGCTGACCACAACGACGCCCGGCGTGTCGTCGACGATGACATCGACGCCGGTGGCCTTTTCGAACGCGCGAATATTTCGGCCCTCTCGGCCGATGACTCGCCCCTTGACGTCGTCGGAGGAGATGTCCACGGTGGCGACGGTCGACTCGCACGTCTGGTCGGCGGCGTATCGCTGGATGGCGTGGACGATGATCTCGCGGGCCTCCTTCTCGCCGGACTCGTTGGCCTGGTCGATCCTGGCCTGGACGATCGCGGCTACCTCATGCTCCATGTCCTTCTCGACGCGCTCCAGCAACTGCTCGCGGGCCTGCTCTTCGGTGAGGTTGGCGACCTTAAGGAGCTGGCTCTTCTGGTGGGCGATCAGGTCGCTGAGCTGGCGGTCCTTGCTGACCAGGCCTCGCTCTCGCTCAGCCAGGGCGTTCTGGGCGGAGTCGATCATCCGCTCCTTGGTTTGGAGGGTCTCAAGCTTCTGATCGGCCATGTCGGCCCGCTTGGCGAGGCGCTTCTCCTCGGCCTTGAGTTCGGCGCGGGTGGATTCGGTCTGCTCGTCGAACCGCTCCCGGCGGGCGATGAACTCCTGCTCGGCGGATGCCCTGGCCTCGGCGACGATCTTGGCGGCCTCGGCCTCAGCGGCGGTACGGAGCATTCGCAACTCCTTGTCGAACGCAGCCTTGCGAAGCCGCTGCATCAGCAGCACGACGACCACCGTCACAACGAAGACCACAAGCGCGATGATGAGAGCGGTGAACCCACCGATTTCCCCCAGCATAGGTAGCGAGGCTGAACTAGGCAGCATGGCACGTTTCCTTTCTATGGCGACGTGCCGAGGGGCAAAGCCTAGCCGCAGCCGGGGCCGGCCAAATTGCCGGCTTAGCTACAATCAATTCACCCGAATGTGGTAGGGCACTACCTTCGTCCGTGCAAGCATCGCTGCGGGGGTAGCCGTCTTGCTGGAACTGGCGGCGGAAAAATGACGGCGCCGCCCCGAGGTAGTATTTCCCTTAACATTCTGTTATGACATCGCTTACAAGTGTTATAGCCCGATATCCGTCACGGGTGAACTAATCGACGCTCCGCGCCACGGCGTCCTTTTTCTGCTCACGTTTCCCATTGCGGGCGACGCCGCAGCGCTCTTGCCGCCCGAAGCTGCCAAGGCGACAATTGAACGCCGCTGTCCCGACTGCCGCGGGCCTCACAACACGCTCGACGGCCGTCGCTTATCAATCTGCCCTGTGCCCGCCGAGCATCGCCGGCCGGGCCTGTCGAGCAGTTATGCACATCATATCTATCTTAGACAATAGACCTGGACGACGTCAAGCCTAAAGGCCGAAGCAGGCAGGGAATTTTCGCTTTCAACGCGCCGGCGGAAGGCGTCGCCTCATCCCCTCCGGTCGTCGAAAGCCCTATCTTCTGGCCGGCCCTGGACATACGCACGCTCGTCGTCGTAGGCCGCCTCGAAGCCGGCCTCGCCCGCCGGAGTGAACCGCCGCCCGCGCGGCTCGCGGTTCTCGCGCGAGGGCGCGCGCCCGCGCGAACGCCCCGACCCCTTGCCACTGCCTGCCATAACTGCCCACAGCGATCCGCAACTATCCGCAGGCGTCCGCGCACGGCCGCTGGCTGCCGGTTCTTGCCGCCGGCTGCCGCTACCGCTCACAAAACCGGCGAAGGTCCACTTGCCAGCCTTGCCAGCCTTGTGGCCCTTGCCCCTTTCACCCATCCGGCCAGCCTACCGGCCCTTGCGTGTCCGGCCTGCTCGGCCCACTTGGCCAACCTTGCGTCGCTCGCTCATCCAGCCAGCCCACCGGCCCTTGCCTCGCCGGCCCGCTTGGCCCACTTGGCCGACCTTGCCGCCTTCGCCCAAAAGGGCTGAGGGGCTCGTCGGCGTCAGGGCCTTCGACGGTAGGTAAGCAGAGAGGCCGCCCCAGTTCCAGCGGCGATGACGACCCACTCCACCAGCAAGGCGCGATATTGCACCTGTCCGGGATCGCACGGAAGAAAAACGCGCCGATCTATGTAATAGGTGTACGTCTTGGTCGAGCGCCATTCCCCCGGGAACGTCTGTCTGCGGGCAACCTGCCCAGGTGGAAACAACCCCGCCAGGAGGACCAGTAGCAGCCCAACGATCAGCACCACCCGCGTTGCCTTAGTCATTTTCGGCCACCTTCCGCTGTTCAATGGAGAGCGGTGCAATGCGTGTTCTTGTCCCACGGTGAAAGCTTTTCGTGAAAACTGGCGGGGAATTCACGGATCCTCAGGCGATGATTTGTCTGTCTTGTTGCCGCGTAGCGAGAACAGGCCGGCCGCCACAAGGACACCCATGCTCATTACTACCCGATGAAAGCTAGGCCATGATTCTTCTATCGCCGAGAGCACTACACAGAAGGTGGCAATGAGCAGAGCGCCAAGCCATACGACTACGCTCTGCTTGTCTCGATTCAATGTGGCCTTCCATCGCAACCGAAACCACAAGGCGCTAACTACGCCAAAGGCTATCATGGCCACGCCAATAGTCACCTTTTGGAGGCCCTCTATACGCAGTTCGTGCGCTCGTGCTTCGGCGCGTTCTCGTGCTTCGGCGCGTTCTCGTGCTTCGGCGCGTTCTCGTGCGGCACGTTCTCGTGCTTCGGCACGTTCTTGTGCTTCGGCACGTTCTTCTGCGGCGCGTAGTCGTGCGGGGTCAGCCATCAGTTCATTAAAGTCATCAAGAGCGGTTCGAGGGCGTTCGGCTAGTTGGGTCATTGCGCCGCTCGTGTGGCCGCTGGTGCGCTCGTCGATCACTTCATGCACATCCCTAACGGTTGCACCCCATCGCCGATGTATAAGTGGTCCCTCGTTAGGCAGTTTCCCCGACGCTTGTATGTCTGCTGCCTCGGTCAGCGCATCTATGCCGTCCAGCGCGAGAATCGCCCCTCCGGGCACGAGCAACAGCATCAGCAGAGCCGCGAAGACTGTCCTTGCCATCAGTTTCTCCTCGGAGGTTCTTTCAGTAGGACCGCGCTCAATACGAACAGCCCGGCGGCGATTGCATCGAGGACCTGCCAAGTCATACGGTCCAAATGGATGGGTGCTAATGGATTGAACAAAATTGCGACAAGCCCGAAAAGCCCCGTGGCCCATGATATCTGCCAGTCCCAGCACTGCCACATAACCCACACTGCCGCTGCGCAACTCACCCATCGCAGAACTTTGTAGTAGGCATACGGCCAGTGTCCAAATGCAACGAGCAACATTACCGCTGCAATCATCGCCAAGGGCGCGTGCGGGCGCCTCTTCAGGAAATCTGCCATTTTTTCGCTCTCTTAATGATTAGTGCAGAATGTCGCCAGATAATCAGTGTCGATGATTCTTGAGCATGGCGAGAGCACCCAGCATGAGCAGAGTCAGCGTGGCCGGTTCGGGGATCAGCACGAGAGAGCCGCCTTTGTAGATTGTGAAGTTCTTCGCCATCAGGTCGCCATTGGCCAGCGTGCAGCTCAGCGAGCCGCGTCTTTCAGCGAGACCCCCGCTATCGAATGTCCCGCCGTAGGGGAAGCTACGCCCGTCGATGAGAAAATCCTGGCCATCTACGGTGAGCGTTCCGTAGATCAAAATGTCTCCGCCTATCGTCCCGCCGGAAAGCGTAACGTTGCTGCTGCTGAAGGCGTAAAGGTATCCGTCTATCGACCCGCCGGAGATGGTGACATTGCTGGTGTCGTAGGCGGAAAGGCCGGGGTTAAGGCCGCTAATCGTCCCGCCGGAGATGATAACATTGCTGTTCTCGTAGGCGAGAAGCAGGCGGATCGTTCCGGCGGAGATGGTAACATTGCTGTCGTGCGACGCGCGAAGGTGTCCGCCTATCGTCCCCCCGGAGATGATGACGCGGCTGTCTTCGTAGGCGTAAAGGTACTGTGTCGTCCCCCCGGAGATGATGACGCGGCTGTCTTCGTAGGCGTAAAGGTATCCGCCTATCCTCCCGCCGGAAACCAGCTCAACTGTTGTCGGCTCGTCCCAGAAATTGTTGTAGACATAAACGTTGTCATAGGTTGCATATTCCAGCCAGTGATAAGCCCCATCTTGAAACGTATAGCTTCCCCCCAGGGCCGCGCCGCTCGCAAAGACGATCAGTGCGGTTACAACGTACATAGTCCGTAGTGCTTTGTTCATGGTAGTGCCTTCCCTTCAAGTCCTTATCCCCGCCCGCTGCGGGGGAGTGTTTCGCGGCGCGACAAACGCGAGAATCATGTCTCGATATTACCACGCTCGTCGATGCCTGTCGTGGGTAAACGTACGTCGAAACTGGGTAGAGTGCGTAGCTTCCACCTTCGCCATGGGCTACGGCGTGACAAGCTGCTACGCAGGCTGTGATTGCACCACACCTCATTATCACAATCACCGACGCCGGCCAAATTATAGGGCGGGGCGGTAGCGCCGGCCTACAGCTTCAATCGGGGGCGATGGCGAAGTCCAGCACCTGCGGGTCGGCCAGGCGGGAGTACTCCTCGAATGGCATCTCGATGGCCTTGGAATACGTGCCCGCACAGAAGGTGATCGTCTCGCACTCCGCCAACCGTTTGTCGACGATCGTCTTCAGGCCGTACAGGTTGCCGAACGGCGGCTCGGCGCCCAGCTTCACATCCGGGAACAGCTCAGCCAGTTCGTCCTCGCCGGCGATGCGGCACTGTTCGGCGCTGAGGCTGGCGGCCAGGCGTCCCAGGTCGATGCGGCAACTGGCGGGCAGGACGCACAGCAGGCAGCGGTCGTCGGCGTGCACGGCGACGGACTTGGCAACGTTGTGCCCGCTGACGTGCTCCTCGGCGGCGAGTTCCTGGGCGGTGTAGGCCTTGGGGTGACGGTGCTTGGTGAACTCGGCCCCGGCCTTCTTGAGAAACTTTTCGACTTTCATGGTTTGCTCCTTGCGAAGGTCACACGGTTAACGCAGACGTCTCAAGCCGCCTCGACCGGAGCGCCGGAAGCGCCCAACGCCACAGCAACAGCCCAAAAAATCCCGCCAACTCCCGTCGAGGAATTGCTCATGCAGGGCCCGCCGGGCAGCCTGAGCGGCGCCCCGCGCGGGCAATTGTACGAGTCATCGTCCCGCCAATGCAAGGGCATCTCCCACCGCCGCGGACATCGCAGGAAGCCGGCAGACGAGAAGAGTTGAAAGTTCTCCCTGGAGGGGCGCACAGCCAGCCGGCGAGTTACCGCGCCGGCGGCGCACATGCCGACGGAGCGTGTCGACTCCCAACTGCCCCAACCAATGTGCCGCAGTGTCAGGCCATGCTTACGGCATGGCGACGTCCGTGAACTGACGGCTGGACATCTGCTGCTCGATCAGCCAGGCCGTCGCCAGGCGGTCGTCTGCCCGTTCGATGATGTCGTTCGCCTGCTCGATTGCGAGCCGGCTGAACTGCTCATCGTCAACGGCTGCATACTCACGGCCCGCCGGCGAACGCACGTGGGCGTCGTTGTGGGTCCAGTCCTTGCAGGCCTGAACGAAGTCGCGGCGCCAGTTGTTGTAGTCGTGACGTGAGATGCCCTCGGCCTGGCAGATGGCGCCGACTGTCTCGTACCCGCATAGCCCCCTCAACACTATGCGAACGATGTTGTCACTGCTGTGGTTGGTTGCCCCGGTGGGAGGGGTCCCGCGAGCCGGTCGGCTGGGCGCAGCCGTGGGGGCCGACGAGGCGTACTGTCCTGCAACACGATTTGCCATTATACAACTCTCCGCTTTCGCACCGCCCGAGGCGGATCAGAAATGCCCACACCCAATCGGCCCCGGGCCAACAGAAGGGCCCGTCTGTCGCCTCCCTGCGAACAGGTCAGGTACACCCATTGTACTCCCGGGGGCCCGATCACAACACACCATTCCACCGGTCCAGCCCACATTAGTGGTATTATCGTTATTCCGCCTTTTCCCGTTGCGGGCGGCGACTGACCTAACATCCTGTCACAGAAGACGTTGCGTCTTCCGCAGGCCGGTCAAACGGTCCCTGGGGGACTTTGCCTCATGCTCACAGCCTTGGGGAAATACGCCGTCTGTAGACACGTTGGCTGGGCAGTGAGAGGATAGGCCGGCAGGGACGATGACCGGGACGGCCCCGCCGGGAGAAAACGCCGGGCCGGGCGACTGGGGGAACTCCTTGCAGCGGGCCTTCAGTCACCCGGCCTGGTCATGCAAGCGTCTGTGGCATCTCGCCGCTGGGCGTGATGGTCACCGCCTGGCCAGTTGTGACGAACGGTCGTCCGACCGCCACGCGGCCGCCAGGCGGTTCTGCGCCCGGCGGGCGATGTCTTCAGCCAGGTGCGCCCCGGCCATAGCGAAGACCTCGTCGTCGACGAGCGGCGGCTTCGCCCCGCCGAATGCGCTCGGCCTGGCGGGCCCGTCCCCCGGAACGGGCCCGTCAGCCGGGCCGGTCGCCCTCGGTTGAAACCGTTGAGGGGACCATCGTCTGCAAATTTCCACGAAGTTCTCGTGCCAGTTGTAGTACTCGATCGGCTTGATCCCCTTACGAAGGCACGCCTCGGAGACCGACTCGTACCCGCACAGCACGCGGAAGACGGTGTCGATGATCTCTTCCGGCGTGTGTCGGGCGGCGAGGACGGTCGAGTCTTCTTCAAACGGCGGACGGACGACAAGAGGCATCGCCGGCGACGAGGTTCTCCCGACGGAACGAGCGTGTTCCAGCATAGTCGCTCTCCCGCAAAGGCGTCGTCACAGCGGTCCGACGCGCTCGGATCCAGCCGCTCCATCGGCGGGGGAGCATCCGTGCGAGCGTTGAGATGCAGCTTGAACTGAATTCCTTCTATCGAACGGCCGGGCTGATTTTCTCCAGGGAATTTTGGGGTCGTCGGCTAGGCCCGGTCGGCCGGGGGCGGAGGCGCTGGCGGTCGCCCGACCGCAAACACGTCAGAAGTACACTACTTTCAAGGAATTACGAAAAGAGAATGAAGAAACGGTTGACCTTCGAGCCGTCATGGAATACGAAGTCCTGACAATCGTAGGCTGATACCGTACCGGCGTGGCAGAAGGCCTCTGCCGGTTGTTACAAGACTGTCCCGTGGAATAAGGAGATTCTACCATGCGTGGTTTCACTACCTTGCTCGCGACCATGATACTGGCCGCCGTGGGTGTCCCGGCGTTCGCCGGCCCGGACGCCGAAACGGAAGATTGGCTGGAGACCGCGGCTGCCCTGGCCGAGGCCGACACTGATGCGACTGTCGCCGTTGACGCATCGACGGAGCACGTCGCACCGGCAGCGCCCGTCAAGGGCCCGCCGCTGCCGTTTCACTGCATCGAAGGTTACTCCGGTGGGGCGATCACGCCGATGGCCTACTTCGCCAATGCCGGTGCCGACGGGGCCATCGCCTCGCTGCCATCGGCTGCGGCAATATACCTGAACATGGGCAGCAAGAAGTTGTACATCTTCTCGATCACCCAGGTGCTGTTCAACCGGATCGAGTTCGGCTATGCCTATCAATACCTCGATGTCGGCTCGCTGTACGATGATGTCAAGAAGGCCGGCCTGGACATGGGCCGCGACCACGTGCAGATGCACCACTTCAACCTGCGCGGGCAGTTGCTGCCGGAAAACAGTTGCGACCTGCCCCTGCCCGCCATCGTTGCGGGTATTCACTTTAAGTACAACGACGGTATCGAGCAGATCGACAAGAGCCTCGGCGGCGCATTCAAGGGCCTGGGCTACGAGCGTCAGTGGGGCATCGACTACACGCTGACGGCGTCCAAGACTTTCCCAAAGCTTGCGTTCGGCCGGCCCGTGATCCTCACCGGCGGTCTGCGCCTCAGTAACGCCGCACAGACAGGCCTGTTCGGTTTCGGCAACGAATACAACGCCACCTTCGAAGGCAGCGTCGCCTACATGCCGACCGACTTCCTCGTTCTCTGCTACGAGTTCCGCGGCAAGAACAACCCCTACAGCGAGCTGGCCAAGCTCGTTGACAGGGAGCAGAACTGGCACGCTCTCTCGGCGAGTATCCTGGTCAACGATCGGCTGACCATCACCGGCATGTACGGTTCGCTCGGCAATATCGGCAATGCCCACGCCGACTGCACGCTGGTGGTGCAAGTCAAGTATGAGTTCTAAGCGGTCTTACATAAGTTTGTTGCCGTGTGGGTGGCGGGTTCTGCGCGACCTGCCCGGCCGGCCGTTGCCGGACTTCTTGCCCGCCGTTGAGCCCCAGCTTGCTGGCCCTTGAGCCCCAACGGGGCGCCTTGCGTAGCCCAGGGCGTAGGCCCGCCACAGGCGGGTCAAGCCCTGGGTTATCGTCGCCACGGCGGCAAGTGCCGCAACGGGCGTCTTGGCTTTGTCGGCCGTGCGCTTGAAACCCGAAATCCTAAGCTCGAAATCCGAAACAAATCCGAAGCACGAAATCTGAAACACCGCCGCCGGTATTCACGAGGGCATGCGACCTCTGTGTTTGGAACATTCGTATTTCGAATTTGTTTAGGATTTAGAATTTCGAGTTTCGGACTTGAAGCGGCGTTGCTCGTCCGTTGGGGCCATCGCGTCCCGCCGGGCCGCGTCATCGGTCCCCTCAAGGCGCCCCGTTGGGGCTTTGTCTTGGCGGGCGACGGCCGGGGGGCTCGGCTGTTTTATTCGCCGCCGGGCGGCAGGTATACTGGTGTGGGCGGAAAAGAAAGGGCATCGCCATGGCGGACACGCACGTCGCCGAGCGAACAAGTGAGTTGGCGGGCAGGCACAGATGAACACAGATAAGAACAGAATGGCGATGGCTATGGGCTTGCTGCTGGTCGCGCTCCAGGTGGGCTGTTCAGGGGAGTCCGGCGCAGACGCCGACTGCCTGTTCCGCCCGGGCGAGAAGTGGCTGCTGACTTACAAGGCCGAAATGGCGGAAGCGGGAGTGGGTGTCAGCGAGACCCGGATGTACAGCAGCGACGGAACAGATGAGCTCGTCGAACGGGTGGAGACCCCCTTCGCCAACAGGACGTGGACCTTGATTGAGCTGCCGGTGGCTGTGCGCGCGGCGTGGCAAGCGGGACATGTCGACCTGCTGATGACGATCCGCCGGACGGCGAGCGGAAGCTATGATGACGATCAGTTGCCCACGACCACGCGAGAGACAGCTTCGCCGCCCGAAGATTACGCCGAGCAACTAGAACAGATGGCGCTGTCGGGCACGCTTGACAAGAATGGGCAGGTCGTCGCACTTGACGCACAGGGCGAGATGTTCGCGGGCCTCAGGAGTGATTTCGAGGAGTTCAAGAAGGAGATCAAGACTTCCCCTGAGGCGGCCGAGAGATTCTCAACTGAACGAGAGGCCAGGGCGTACGTCCAGCGGCAATATGACGCGGCGGTGCGGCACCGGTCGATGGGAGCCTACAGTGCGCTCGAGGAGGCGGCGCCTTACCTACCGACGGAGGATGTTGTGACCGGCGATACCTGGCCGGTGCATAGAGAGAAGGTGTACCCTTGTCAGGACTACGCCTTCCTTATGATCACAAACGGCGCCACATGCTCTTCGGAGCGGGCCACTTGTGTTGCCAAGAGCGTCGAGGAAACGGCCGAGGGGCGGCTGGCGACCGTCGAGATCACCGGCCGCCGCGTTCCAGCCCCGCGAGACATTCCCGGCCCGCCGGAGGAGGACATGGAAGTGCGAGTGGACTTCTTTGAATTGAGGGGCGAGCTCGTGTTCAACCTCGACACGCGCGAGATAGAAAGCTTGCGGATCGCCACGGTTCCCCACTTTGTCAACGAGGACGACGTACGCTTAGACGTCCATTTCATCGACACGATTTCCCTGCGGCGATTAGACTGAGGCGCAGGCCAAGCCCAAGGCCTGGCTACTTCGCCGCGGCTTCGGCGTATTCGCGGAAGCAGCGAATGTAGAGCTTGTAGTCTTCCAGCGACACATCCGGCGGGGCCTGGTGGTCGCAGGAGATGACGTACCCGCCGGTCCTGGCCGTGGGCAGGAG
>Ga0114918_10005465_pt1 | contig 10908 bp, 9 predicted proteins | sample LantaG_FD_87015 | JGI IMG/M metagenome (GOLD analysis project Ga0114918, IMG submission 87015) | Deep subsurface microbial communities from Baltic Sea to uncover new lineages of life (NeLLi) - Landsort_02402 metaG | ecosystem: Environmental > Aquatic > Marine > Oceanic > Sediment | place: Baltic... | reverse complement strand
CAAGATCCTCGTCAATTACTATCGCAGCGCCGACGGGAAGGTGGACCTCGCCGACGAGGCCGCCGCCGTCGTCGAGAAGATCAAGGCAACCCACGGCGCCCAGGCCCTGGCCGTGCCGGCCGACGTCTCCAGCGAAGCCGACATCATCGCGATGTTCGACCAGGCCCGGGAAGGGCTTGGCCCCGTCGACGTGCTCGTCAACAACGCCGCCTATTGCCCCGTCGTGCCCACCGTCGAGATTAGCGAGCGGGAGTGGAACCACGCCTTCCAGGTAAACATGACGGGCACGTTCCTGTGCGCGCGGGAACTGGTGCGCCGCCTGCTGGCCTCGGGGCGCACCGGCCGCATCGTCAACATCTCGTCGCAGGCGGCATTTCGCGGCTCGCGGTCGGGCAAGTCGGCCTACGATGCCTCGAAGGGCGCCATCGTGGCCTTCACGGTGTCGCTGGCAAGGGAGATGGCGCCCCACGGCATCGGCGTTAATGCGGTGGCCCCGGGGCTGATGTACACCGAGATGCTGGCGCCGTACGTCGATGCCGATCCCGAGAAGTTCAACGCCCGGCTTCCGATCGGACGGCTCGGCAAACCCGAAGAGGTTGCCAACGTCGTCGTGTTCCTCGCCAGCGACCGGTCGAGTTTCATGACCGGCGCCACGGTGGACGTGAGCGGCGGCATGCTGATGCGATAGCGCTACGTTGCGCGGCGGGTCGGAGCCTGCCCTGAGCTAGCCGAACGGGGACCCGCCGCGCAAAGGGCCTTGTTGCGTGCCAGGACGTGGTTTTCTGCGCGGTGGGTCCGGAGACCCACCGCGCAAAGGATCGGGCACCGTTGTAGAACTAACGGATGCGGAGGCGCAAGGCACAAGGGCTCGGCGGAACCAGCCCGCAAGAGGAGGCAGACAAGCCATGGCCAAAATGTCAATGGGCGTACGAATCCGGCTGAGCGTCATGATGTTCCTGCAGTACGCCATCCACGCAGTGTGGATTGCCCAGTTGGGTGCGTATCTGGGGGGCAAGGGCTTCTCGGGAACCCAGATCGGTTGGGTGGGCAACACGGCTGCTCTGGGGTGCCTTCTGGCGCCGATCTTCGTCGGCATGATTGCCGACCGCTTCTTCGCCGGCGAGAAGGTCCTGGCTATCCTGAACCTTGCCGGGGCGGCGCTGCTGTTGTGGGCCTCGACCATCACCAGCCCATGGCCGCTCTTCGGCGTCCTGCTGCTTCAGCAGTTGTGCTACATGCCCACCTGGGCCATCACCAACTCCATCGCCATCGCCAACTGCGAGGATACCGAGAAGGACCTGCCGGCCATCCGCGTGTTCGGGTCGATCGGCTGGGTCGCGACGGCGCTGTTTGGCCTGGTCTGCGCCAAGGAACTCAACCTCTTCGGCATCGCGTCCCTGAAGATGCTCGACATCCCTTGGGACGGAACACCCAAGCCGATGGTCGCCGGCGCCGTGCTCAGCGCCATCACCGGTCTGTTCGCCTTCGCCCTGCCGCATACCCCTCCCCCGGCTGCCGGGAAGAAGGCGTCTGTCATCGACCTGTTGGGCCTGAGGGCCCTGACGCTGTTGGCGAACCCGAGTTTCGCGGTGTTCATCATCGCCTCGCTCCTGGGCACGATTGCCTTCGCGGCCTACTGGACCTTCTTCAGCCTGTACCTGAAGAGCCTGGGCGTCGAACTCATCACGGGCACGATGCACATGGGCCAGTTCGTAGAGATCTTCGTCATGTGGCTGCTGCTGCCTGTGGCGCTCAAAAAGATGGGCGTGAAGTGGACGCTCGTGTTCGGCACCGCGGCACTGGTCGTGCGGTACGTGCTCTTCATGTTCGGCAACGGCGACGAGTTGATGTTCCTCAACTACGCCGGCGTCCTCGTGCACGGCATCATCTTCTCGTTCTTCTACGTGACGGGGTACGTGTACGCCGACCAGGTTGCTCCGAAGGAAATCCGCGCTCAGGCCCAGGGCCTGATCATGCTGGTGACCTTCGGCGCGGGTCTGCTGCTGGGCAACTGGATCAACGGCATGATCGTCGATGCCGGCTGGAAGTGGCAGACCGTCTGGATGATCCCTGCCGCCATCTCCGCCGTGCTGATGGTGCTGATGCTGGTGTTCTTCCGGACGCCGCCCAGGAAGCAGGAGGGCGCCGAGGAACCGGCCACGCGGGAGGAAACGCCGCCGCAGCCCGAATAGCCGCTGGCCGCCACACCCGAAAACGGCCGCGACGACGCCGCCGAATTGGAGGCACCGCCCATGGCCAAGTACCTGCTTGGCACCGACTCGGGCTGCACCATGTCAAAGGCCGCACTGTTCACACTCGACGGCAAGGAGGTCGCGGTCGCGTCGCGCAAGACCGAGACCCTCACGCCCAAGCCGGGTCACCTCGAACGCAACATCCCCCAGATGTGGAAGGCCACCAGCGAGGCCATCCGCGAGGTAATCGAGACGGCCGGAATCGACCCCGCCGGTGTCGTCTGCGTCGCCTGCGCGGGGCACGGTAACGGCCTCTATCTTGTCGATAAGCAGGGCGTTCCCGTCCGCGACGCCATCATGTCCACCGACTTGCGCGCTCGCGGCATCATCGACAAATGGACCGCCGACGGCGTGGGCGAGGCCGTCCGCCCCAAGACGATGCAGAGCATCTGGCCCGCCCAGCCGGGCGCCCTGCTCGCGTGGCTCCGCGACAACGAGCCCGACGTCATGAAGCAGGCCGGCTGGGTCCTCATGTGCAAAGACTACCTTCGCTTCCGTCTCACGGGAAGAATCGAGGCCGAGTTGACCGACTTCTCCGGCACCGGCCTCTTGAACGTCGGGACGGCGGACTACGACGACGAGGTGCTCGAGGCCTTCGGCATCCCGGAGATGCGCGCTCTTCTGCCGCCGCTTGTCCGAACGGCCGACATCTGCGGCGAGGTCACCGCCGAGGCCGCCGCCGAGACCGGGCTGAAGGAAGGCACGCCCGTGGCCGGCGGCATGTTCGACATCGACGCCTGCGCCCTTTCGTCCGGCATCATCGACGAGAGCCAACTCTGCATGATCGCCGGAACATGGGGTAATAATCAGTACATCTCCCGGACCCCCGTCGTGGACCCGGACGTTTTCATGACCTCCTGCTTCAGCATCCCCGGCTTCTACCTCATGCTCGAGGGCAGCGCCACCTCGGCCTCGAACCTCGAGTGGTTCGTCACCGAGTTCTTCGGGGCCGAGAAGGAGAAGGCCGAGGCCGAGGGGCGGTCCGTCTTCGACGTCGTCAACGAGGCTGTCGCCTCCACCAGGCCCGACGAGGCGCCCATCGTCTTCCTGCCGTTCCTCTATGGCTCGAACGCTGGCCCTGATGCGAAAGCGAGTTTCATCGGCATCAGCGGTTGGCACACGCGCGGCCACGTGCTGCGGGCCATTTACGAGGGCGTTGTCTTCGGGCACCGGGCTCACGTGGACCGGTTGCTGAAGTTCCGCCGGATGCCGGACGTCATCCGTCTGGCGGGCGGCGCGGCACGCAGCGAGGTCTGGGTACGGATCTTCGCCGACATCTTCCAGACCCCCATCCAGATTCCCGACGGGACGGAACTGGGCGCCCTCGGCGCCGCCATCGCCGCCGCCGTCGCCGCCGGCTGCTACCCCGGCTACAAGGAGGCGGTTGACGCCATGGTCCGCTTCGCGCGGATTCAGGAGCCCGACCCGACGCAGAAAGACATCTACGAGACCAAGTACCAGCGGTACAAGAACGTTATCGCCGCGCTGGACACCGTCTGGAAAGACCTGGCCTGAGAATCGCGCCGAACGCGCCTCAGGGAGGGTGGCACGGCAGCGGCGAAGCAGCGGCCGTGGGTCGCGTCGCGCTGAGGACGCCGCCCTGGTCCGCCGTTACGGTTGTGCGTAGGCCGGCAGCATGGCTTCGCGCGGCCCGTACGGGCCGCGCGACCTCGTCGAAAGCGCGGTGGTTCCGGAGAACCACCGCGCAGTATCTGTGTCGCGCTTGAGTCGGGTTGCTCAGAGGCCCTTGAGGGCGTCCTCTGCCTTCGCGGAATCCTCGGGCGAATCGAACGCCAGGTAGCATACGCACCGGTCGCCGATGGCCGCCGCCGAAATCCCCCTCAGGCTGATTCCAGCCGACGTCAGTGCGCCGGTGATTCGCGCGCCCAAACCGGGTTCGTCCGCCGCCGCGACCCGCAGCGAACGCAGACTCTCGGCGATGGCAAAGCCTGCGGCGGTTGCGGCCTCCACGGCGTCGCCTTCGATGGGGGTGACGAACACGACGCCTGCCCCCGGCTTGTCGGGCGTCCGCCGGGCGATGACGAACTCCAGGTTGGCCCCGGCCTTGGCGAGCGGGTCCAGTTTCTCGTCCAATCCGCCCGGCCGATCTTCGATCGTTGCCGCCCACACCTCGACCTGCGTTATCTCGAGTGCCATGGTTCGTCCTCCTTAACCGTGATGTGTTGGAGCCTTGCGGCCGGCCGTGTCGCCGAGCCGCCACACCACAAGGATACCGCACGGGCGTGAAGAATGCGAGGCCCTATCCGCGCCGGCCGGTGTGGCAACACTTTCTGGCGAGATCCGAACATACTCGTAGCGCCGGGGTTTATCCCCAACCAGAAAAGGTTCCAGGAACCTTTTTTGCCAAAACGGCCTTCTTGGGGCCAAGAACGCCGAAATCCAAAAAAGGTGCCTGGTACCTTTTTTTTGATTCGCCGGCGCAGAGGGCCGTATCGCTGGCGGCCGTCGGCCATTTTGCTTGAGTTCGGCGGCTGCCGGTGGTGAACTTGCCTCAGGCGTGAGTTCCCGTTGTGGTCCGACAAGCGAGAGGAGAAGGATTCATGCGGCAGGTGGTGAACCTGTGCCTTGCTCTGGCGATGTGTGCCTGTCCGGCAGTCGCGGCCCGCGGCGCGGCGGCGCCGCCCGCTCCAGGCGCTCTCGGCACGCTGAAGGGGACGTTTGCCTCGCCGTTCACGTCTCTCGAGGCCGCACGCGACGCCGCACGCGCCATCAAAAAGGAGCGGGGCGGTGTGCCCGCCGACGGCATCGACATCGCGCTGCGCGGCGGGGTGTACGTGCTGACCGCGCCGCCGGAAGCGGTTCCTCAGCAGCCCGTCCCCGTCACCGACCTCGCCGCCGCGCTCGAGGAGGTCCTGCCCGAGAGCCCGAAACGTCTCGGCGACTCGCTGCCCGACTGGGTCCGCTACGAGTTTCTCGGCGTGGCCATCTGGCAGTTCATCGCGGCGTTCCTGCTCGTGCTGCTGGGGCTGGCCCTCAGGAAGGTCTCGGACTACGTCTTCGAGAAACGCATCATCCCGACGCTCCAAAAGACGCGCTTCAACATCGACCACTTGCTCTCCGGCGCGCTGACCAAGCCCCTCGGGTGCGTGATCCTGCTGGGCGCCCTGGCGCTGGCGGTCTGGGTGCTGGCGCTTCCGACGGAGCCGACGAACGTCCGCGCCGGCGCCTTCGGCGCGCTGAAGGTCCTGCTGGTCGCCGACGTCCTGTGGCTGCTCTTCCGGCTGGTTGACGTGCTGGCCGTGTACCTGACGCGGCTGGCCGGCCGCAGCGAGTCGGAACTCGACGACCAACTGGTGCCGCTGGTCCGCAAGGCCTTGAAGGTCACCATCGGCCTGCTGCTGGCCGTGTGGGTGGTGCAACTGCTGGGGTACAGCGTCACGAGCCTTCTGGCGGGCCTCGGCATCGGCGGGCTGGCGGTGGCCCTGGCGCTTCAGGACACGCTCGGCAACTTCTTCGGGTCGATCTTCATCTTCATCGACCGGCCGTTTTTGATCGGCGACATGGTCAAGATGGGCGACGTCGAGGGCACGGTCGAGCGGATCGGGTTCCGCTCGACGCGTATCCGGACGTGGCCGGCCACCCTCGTCTGCATCCCGAACAAGACGGTGGCCGAGGCCACCATCGACAACTGGTCGAAGATGCCCAAACGCCGCGTCCTCCAAACCATCGGTGTTACCTACGAGACCACCGCCGACCAGATGCAGGAGGCCGTGGCCGCCATCCGCGAGGTCCTCGCCGGCGACGAGGGTGTGGACCAGGAGTTCATCGTCGTCCGCTTCAGCGGCTTCGGCGCATCGAGCCTCGACATCACCATCTACTACTTCACCAAGGCCGTCGCCTACGCCGACCACTTGGAGACCAGGGAGCGGGTGAATCTGGCGATCATGCGAGCCGTGGCTGACCTGGGCCTGGAGATCGCCTTCCCGACCCGGACCGTGTACTTCGAGGGCGACCTCGCCAGGGGAATGGCCGGGCAGAAGGCGATCAATCCGAACATACGGTTCGGGGTCGCGCCGAAGGGCCGAAAGAAGGGGGGCGAGAAGTAAGGTCCGCACCCGCCGCGCAGAGGGCGCATTGCCGATGTTGCGTCAGTCGCCCGAGGTTACGTCCCGGACGACGCGTTTGAACTGGTCGGGGTCGATCGGTTTTTCGACGTAGGCGTCGGGTTCGCGGCCGAGGAAGTTGCCCATGTCGTCGGCGGAGAACCGCATCCCGAGTTTGTCGGCCACGCCCGTCAGCATCACGATCTTCGTACCCGCGGTCTCGGGCAGTTTGATGAGTTCCATAAAGACCTCGAAGCCGTTCACGTTGGGCATTTCGACGTCGAGGATCGCAAGGTCGGGTTGGGTCTCCTTGGCTTTCTCGATACCGGCGGCGCCGTCCTCGGCCTCGATGACTTCCCAACCGTCGGGTTCGAGGATGGCCCGGACGAACTCCCTCGCGTCGCTTTCATCGTCCACTACGAGCGCTTTTCTCATCGGTTGCTCCTTGTTGCTGTCCGTCTCCTTGGGGTCGGTGGGTCACCGTGTGCCTGGCCGCTCCCTTCGCCGGCCGGTCCGGCCGGCAGGACGAGGGCGAACTCGGTGCCCTCGCCGAGGACCGACTCGACGCGGATCTCGCCGCCGTGTTCCTCGACGATCTTCTTCGTGACGGCCAAGCCCAGCCCCGTACCCTTGCCTCCCTTGCTCGAGAAGAACGCTTCGAAGATCTTCTCGCGTGCCTCGGGTTCCATGCCGCAGCCGTTGTCGCGGACGCGTATGACGAACCGCTCGTCCGTTTCGGCGGCGCCGACGTCAACTTTTACCAGACCGCCGCCGTCGCTGCAAGCGTCGATGGCGTTTCCGACGAGATTGATCAGGCATCGGCGGATGCCCGACTCGTCCACGCACACCTCGTCCAGGTCGCTGCTCGTCACGAGCGTCACGCCCTTCTCGGCGGCCTGTTGCTGCAGGAGGCCGACGACGTCTTCGCAAAGGTCGCCGATGCGGCACGGCTGGTAGAGCGGCTCGCGCTGCTTCGAGTAACTGAGCATGTCCATCACGATGTTGCTGAGGAGCATCATGTTCTTCTTGACGATCTTCCAGCCCCGCGTCACCTTCGACTCGGCCTCGTCGGTCATCTGCTGGTCGATGATGTAGGACCCGGCCCTCAGGCCGTTCAGGATGTTCTTGATGCAGTGGGCCATGCCGGCGATGGTCTGGCCGATCGTGGCGAGCCGCTCGGCCTTGATCCGCGCCTCGTGTTCCTCGGCGTTGTGGATGGCGACCGCGATGAGGCTGGCCACGGCCTGCGCCAGGACCAGGTCGTATCCGTCGAACGACTCACCGTCGCGCCGGTTCAGGATCTGCATGACGCCCACCTGCCGGTCCTGCGAGATGAGCGGCGCGCAGATGATCGACTTCGTCCGGAAGCCCGTCTTCAGGTCCCAGTCGCGGTTGAACCGCGCGTCGCGGTACGCGTCGGGAATCAGGACGGGCTCCTGATGGTTGGCGACCCAGCCGGCGATGCTGTGGTCGTCGATCGGCAACGCCGCGGTGGTCAGGCCGCGCGTCTGCGGACCGTCCGCGATGTGGAACCGCAAGGCGTCGGCCGCGGCGTCTCTCAGGAGGATGGAGCAGGCCTCGGCGTTCATGGCTTCGGCCGCCGCGTGCATCGAAGACCGCAGCACGGCGGCCAGGTCGAGGCTGCCGGCGACCATCTGGCTGACCTGGACGAGCGCACGCAGGGCACGATGGCCGTCGGAGGCCGCAGACTCAGACGACGTGATCCGGTCTTGACCGGGCTGGACCGCTTTGCGTTGCTTCGCTGCCATTGTTCACCATCTGGCACGGCCGGGCGGCCGTGAACCGCGCTTCCATGATATAAAATAGCGCTATGCGGCCACTTGTCAAACCGTTTTCCGGACTGGGGGTCACAGAGAGGCCGTTTTGGAGGCTCAGGTGGCCCCGAGAGGCAAATTGAGGCCCTCTGGAGGGTCCTTCTCCGGCCGGACTCCGCTTGCGGCCGGCGGTTAGTACCACAACCCCGGATTTTCCGGATGACCATGACGTTCTCCATTTGCACTCCCCGATTCGTGGTCGTAGAATGCTGTTACTGGGGGGTTCCGGCCGCAGGCGCGGTAGTGGTTCCTGGAAACTCGGACCGGTTATGGAAGGAGAAAGACATGACTCGCATTCGCCTGATGATGATTGTTGCTGTGGCTCTCATGGTCTCGGTGTCGGCTTGCGCGTGCAGGGCCGTCGAGAAGAAGGAAGACGCCGATGCAAAGGGCTTCGTCCCGCTCTTCAACGGTAAGGACCTCACCGGCTGGCAGACCACCGGCAATTGGGTCGTCCAGAAGGACGGCACGGTGACGCTGAAGCCCCGACCGGGCGAGCGAGGCTGGCAACGCTACGACGCCTACCTCACCACCCGGCGCACGTACCGGGACTTCATCCTCGACCTCGAGTTCAAGTTCGGCCCGGGGGGCAACTCGGGCGTGTTCCTGCGAGTGGCCGACCCGAAGAGCCAGGTCAAGACCGGCTTCGAGGTGCAGATCCTCGACACGCACGGCAAGAAACGCGTCGGCGCGCACGACTGCGGCGGCGTCATCGGCACGGCGGCTCCCGCGAAGAACATGGTCAAGCCCGCCGGCCAATGGAACCGCTATACCATCACGTGCAAAGGCAGCAAGGTAAAGGTTGTGTTGAACGGCGAGCAGATCATCGACCTGGACTTGAGCAAGTCCGAGCTGAAGGACCGCCCGCCGGCCGGCTACATCGGGTTTCAGGATGAGGCCAAGCCCGTCTGGTATCGCAATGTCCGCATCAAGGAACTGAAGTGAGTGCGGCGCTTCGCCGGGCCCGGCGCCGACGGCGGCCGTGGGGATGAGCGTGTCTGGCAAACCGCAACCCGTTTCGCTCAGGCTTTCGGTCACCGACCGCTGCGACCTGCGGTGCATCTACTGCCTGCCACCCGACGGCGCCACGCTTGCCGCCCACGACGACGTCCTGCGCCTCGAACAGATCGTCGAGTTCGTCGGCATCGTCCAGCGCCGGTTCGGCCTGACGAAGGTGCACCTGACGGGCGGCGAGCCGCTCGTGCGCCGCGGCATCGTGCACCTGGTCCGAATGCTGGCCGACGCCGGCGCACCCGACCTGGCGATGACGACCAATGGGCTGAACCTCCGCGAGATGGCCCTGCCGCTTCGGCAGGCCGGCCTCCGGCGGATCAACGTCAGCCTCGATTCGCTCCAGGCCGAAACGTACCGGACGCTGACGCGCGGCGGCGACCTGGGCCGCGTCCTCGACGGCATCGCGGCGGCCGGGCTCGTCGGCTTTGAACCCGTCAAGTTCAACACCGTGGTCCTGCGGGGGATCAACGACCGCGAGGTGGTCTCGATTGCGCGATTCGGCATCGAGCGCGGCTGCACGGTCCGGTTCCTGGAACTGATGCCGATCGGCGTGGCGCAGGCCGGCTACAAGGACCGGTTCGTCTCCTCGGCCGAGGTCCGGGCGCAGATGGCCTCGGCGTTGGAACTTCGCGCCCTGCCGCCAGTGCCGGGAGCGTCCAGCCGCAACTATCGCGCCATAGACGCGGACGGCCGCCAGGGCGTCGTCGGGTTCATCTCGCCGTGCACCGAACCGTTTTGTGCGGGCTGCCGGCGGCTGCGGCTGACCGCCACGGGCCGCCTGCTCGGGTGCCTCGCGCAGGCCGAGGGGCCGCAGGTGCGCCCGCTCCTGCCGGCCCGGACGCCCGAAGATGAAGAGCGCCTGGTCGAGGCCGTCGAGCAGGCGCTTCGCCTCAAACGCAGCGCCCGCCGCTTCGACGAGCAGCGCCTGATGGGCCGCGTCGGCGGGTAGGGCCGTGTGTTGATGTGCCACCCTGCTAACCACGTGCTCAGGCTTCGTTAGCCGCGGGGCTTGCCCCGCGCGTTGAGGATTGTCGCATGGCCGATGAGCCGAACTTGAGCCACCTCGCCCCCGACGGCAGCCCGCGGATGGTGGACGTCGGCGCCAAAGGCCTCTCGCGCCGCCGCGCCGTCGCCGAAGCGTGGGTGACCGTTGGGCCGGAGGTGGCCGGGCGTCTGGCCCGCGACGGGGGCATCGCCAAGGGCAACGTCTTCGAGACGGCCCGGCTCGCCGGCATCGCGGCGGCCAAGCAGACGCCCGCCCTGATTCCGCTGTGCCATCCGCTGCCGCTCGACCACGTGGACGTGGACGTGCGGCTTGACGGCGAGCGGGTCCGCATCCGCAGCCAGGCGTCGGCCGAGGCCAAGACGGGCGTCGAGATGGAGGCCATGACCGCCGCAGCCGTCGCCGCGCTCACCGTCTACGATATGGTCAAGTCGGCCGGCAAGGGCGCTGAGATCGGCCCCGTGCGGCTGCTGGAGAAGGAAGGCGGCAAGTCCGGGCGGTGGGCACGCCAGGAGGAGACCGGTGCCGAAAGTTGAGGCCCTCTGCACGAGCGAGAAGAAGGGCGAGCCGAAGCGGCCGCGCGAGGCGGCGGTCTTCCGCGCCGACCACGGCATCGAGGGCGACGCACACGCCGGGCCGTGGCATCGGCAGGTCAGCCTGCTGGCGGCCGAGGATATCGAGACGGTCCGCCGGACGCTGCCCGACGTCGGGCCGGGGGCGTTTGCCGAGAACGTCGTCCT
>Ga0114918_10005464_pt1 | contig 10908 bp, 15 predicted proteins | sample LantaG_FD_87015 | JGI IMG/M metagenome (GOLD analysis project Ga0114918, IMG submission 87015) | Deep subsurface microbial communities from Baltic Sea to uncover new lineages of life (NeLLi) - Landsort_02402 metaG | ecosystem: Environmental > Aquatic > Marine > Oceanic > Sediment | place... | reverse complement strand
TTGTCTTCGCACCAATCATCAAACAGTTCGCTTTCTTGACGCGCCTCAGGTAAAGGAGACACCTTGCCAAATTTTACAGGAATTAAATCGCTTAACTCGTTAACTTCTTGCTCTGTATAAAGACCTACGATTTTACCCGTCTCTTTAATGCAAAGCTTTCCACTCAAGCTAACTAGATTTAAAATACGACATGTACGAGATGGATGCTTTTGTTTAATGTATTCAATAACTTCGCTGCGGCGATCATATGCGATATCGTTATCTACATCAGCTAGCAATGAGCCATCTAAATAAGTTACGCCATCCTTTTCGATTTTACGGGCTCGACTTTTAGAAACGAATCTCTCAAAAAAAAGATTGTATTTAATTGGGTCAACCTTGGTAACCTTGAGCAAATAAAGGATAAGAGAGCCTGCCGCTGAGCCTCGACCCGGGCCAGTGGGGATATCATTCTCATGGCAATAATTCAAAATGTCCCAATTCAGCAAAATATAATCAATGAACCCCAACTCACTCAATATCTTAAGCTCATCTCCGGCACGATCATAATACTCGTCTTTGTTAGGGTACTTATTGATACCCATCTCTTTGATGCTCTCCCAACACAACTTCTTAAGAAATTTGAGATTGTCTACATCTTCATTGAGATTAAGTTTTTTGTAAAACTTTTTTTCAATTTTAATTTTAGGCAGCAGCACTCCAGCGGGGGCGCAATTATCATAAGCTGTAAATTTGTCTGCAAACATTATACTTCCACCTCCCATATCAACTTGTTAAAAATTTTAAATGTCATATCTATATCGTAACCAGCATCGTGTAATTTATTTTCGTCAAATCTTATGTCGTAATCTTTAAGCAGTTGTTTTTGGTTGGTCTTTAACCCTCTTTTGCGAAATTCGTTAAGCTTGTATTGCCAGTTGATAAGGGATTCATCTTTGCTTTTTTTAATCTTTTCTTTTGCGGCTTTTGCTAAGCAGTTGGTGTCAAGAATTCTGTCGATGTATGAATAATCAGTCTCTTTTTTAAGTAGCTTGCGATAAATGTTGTGAATGTATACGTCAAACCCTAATAGATTGTGTCCAATGATTAGATAAGACGGATCATAAAGATATGATTCAAACTCCTCGAGGATTGCTGCTGCGTCTGTTGAGTTTTTTTCATAATACTTTTTATTAAACTGACAGATCTTAGCGGCTTCTGGGCTTACATTCAAATCGGGCCATCTGATTAACCTATCAAAGGTCTTTAGCGACTTCTTTCCCTGAAAGGTACCATACCCTATTTGCCAAGGTTTGTTGTTTGAATTCAAGAGGTTGAGATGACATGTCTCAAAATCAAAACAAAGGTATTTTTGATTTTTGTTAAACCGTAGGAGGTTGTCGTTCATTATCTTTTTCAGTTTTTTTACCTTGGGGTAGAAGCAGTTCTTCTCCTTCTTTTATATCACATGTTGCTACAAAATTGCAAGTAAATAATTTTTTTTCTATCTTATGATTAAGATTAGGTAAGGGAGAGCGCCTATAAAACATACCATATCCCAGCACTAAAACTGGACGGGTAGCATGAAAAGGCAAGATACCTCCATGCTCATCACAAAAATCCTTCCAATCTGAGCGTAACTCTGGCCATGGGAAAGCGCACTTTAAAAGCTCCTTGTCGCAATCCTCCCATTTGTTATTTTCTAGAAGGAGAAGCCCGCTTTCTTCCACGCACTCTCCTTTTTTAATATCTTCTATGCAAAAAACGCCGCGACTATCGTCTGAGGTTTTAACTTGTATCTTTGGTGATAAAAAAAGTTTATCTTTCATTTTTTTAAAATATATAAATGTGGAGCCACCTCTTGGATTTGAACCAAGGCGCTTCCGATTACAAATCGGATGCTCTGCCGGACTGAGCTAAGGTGGCGGCTATTTCCATTTGCAGTAGCTAGGGTTCTCTGCTCTTTTGCGGCGCATGTATTCTCTTTTTTGTGCGCGACGTTTCTCCTTATCTTTGTCGTCGTATTTCTTTTGGGCGCGCGAACGGGATTTTTTTCCTTTTGGACTTTTCCCATATCTTTGTTGCGGGGTCTCACTCATGTTACCATACCCACACTATATAGTCTTCTTCGCACGGTGAAGGAAGGATGTCGTATTGTTTCTTTTTCATGATTAAGGTGAGGTGGGCGACGCTGCTGCGGTGCGCCAAGCAGTAGGGATGTTTCCTTTTATTCGGATATACTGTACGGAAGGGCTTTGGTTTAAAATCCAAATAGCGCTTCCTCCCTCGAGCACATGGTTAGGGATATCCCATTCTTGGAATTCTTTATCGTATGAATTTACCACCCATCCTCCCACATAATTATAATCATAGACCGTAATATCGTTTGCATCTCCGAAAATAGTAGAAATTCTATTGCCTTTATATGAAAAAGGGATACTCATCAATGAAAAACCCGGGGGGGCTGGTTTTATAACACTATACAAAACTTTTTTATCTTTGTTAGGCGGCGCAGCGATATCCTCTGTTTCTAAAATATAACCAGTAAATGAATGGTGAGCCTCAACATTTCTCATTCCGCCATCGTGCCACTCTCCATATCGATGCCCAGCTGAGTAAGTGCCCGGACCATAATTAGCTCGCCACGGTATGCGATAACCGTTTTCGTTTTTTTCTCCTGTAATCCAAACCCCTCCCGAATCTGTTAGTGCACCAACAGCCCAGCTTATCTTATTGGAGAATTTAAGTTTAGGGAACTGGGATTTAAGAAGTCGGAGTTCTTCCAGCGAAGTTACAGTGAATAAATGCCCTCCTTTAGACTCAGCGTCTAATTTTGCCTCTTCCCATGTAAATTGCCCTAAAACTAATTGGTACTCTCCTGCGTAAGCATCTATAAGGCTAAAGGCTAGGCTAATTACTGCTAGTGTTATTTTTTTCATTATAATTTATTATTTCTGTTAAAGAGATAGCAGGCTGATAGGAATATTATAACAATCAGCTTTGAAAGTAAAATTGTTAGCGGGGTCGACTTCGCCTTTGCGGTGAAAAACCGCTTTCTTGTAAAAGTCTGGCTTACTAATCTTTCCAAGGTACCATGCTTCTTTTAATGTGTTAAGCACACTTACAAAAGCATATTCATCGCACTCTTGCTTGGTATTAAAGTCTGCAACCGAACATTCGTAGTAGGGCTTAGGCACAACCGTACGTTCTTTGCTTTTTACATCGACCTTCGTGTTTTGATAAACAATATCGTAATCGTAAGTATCTTTAATTTCCCCATTAAGAACATTTTTGACCACCTCTTCCCCGATGTATGCCACTAAGCTACCCTCTCCTTTACGAATAGAATTGTTTAAGAGAGGGAGCTTTTCTGCTCGAGCTCTAACTCTTTGCATAGCGCCGTTGCTGATGATAAATTTTTTCACTGCTCTAAAAAACTCTCAACACAAAACTCTTGACTTCCGCAATGGTCTAAGTTGGGGCGCGTTAAGTTCGACTTGCGCCCGTTATAGCTGCGATTACAAATGATTCTAAAAGTTTGGTAGGCTGCGAAATCTTTTCTATTTTTATAATAAATAGTCTTAGCCTCCTCTGTTTTGTACCCATGTGCTTGTGCGTAGTGCTCAATAGAGGTTCGGAGCAAGTGGTCAAATGGGAGCTTGTTGTTCTCTAGAAAAAAAAGTGGTTTAGAGAAACTAAAGTCAGGAATAAATTCGCTAAAAGAAAAATTATTACAATGTAAAAACGAATCGTAAAAGGGAATGGCCATCAATAGATTGTTTGTCCAATGCTCTTTCAGATCTTTAAAGGTCAAGCGTTCGTCGTAGTCGCAGAAAGCTGATGAGTGTATTTTGTAAAGCTTTTTACATCCGTGGTCATTCTTTGCAAAAACGATAATTTTATGATTCTTTTTTTTATCGTCGCTGTGGGAATTGCAGATATTTAAACGTAGACCAAATACCAACTGTATATTATGCGCTTCGCATCTCTTCTTAGATTCAAGAAAACCATGAAAATTGTCTTCTACTAAAACAAGCTTATCCATTTTATTCTCAACTGCAATTTGGATAACGCTATCTGCTGCGCCGTTTTTAGTTGCGGCGGGGTCATTAACAGTAAGAATTGATTTTCCAATACTGTAATGAGTTTTAAACAAAGGTACCATACCTCCTTAGTATAACCTGTCACACTGGTGTGTCAAGATAATTCCAGCGAGGGCACCCTGCGTAATGTAGTTTTTTAATAGAAAAGTTTTCTTCTTTGTTTTTCAGGAGTGCACTATAGTCTTCAGGGAATGCGGTGCGTACTAGCTTATCCTTATCGTCAAAAAGACCATAATAATCAAAAGGAAACTTATAGGTGCAGTGCCACATAGGGGTGCCATCCTTCTTAGGTTGGCCTCTGTATCTTGCTCTACCGCAAGCAATAGGGCCTCCAAAGCTACCATCTTTGGGATGGGGTTTATCTGCGGCATAAGATCCGATTGCACAATTATAATTAAATTTTGTTAAATATGCTTGTGCTTGAGTTAATTCTATTTCAAATTCATCAAGCTTTTTATCCGAAATCTTACGCATCTTCATAATGCCTTCGGGCTTGTCCGCTTTCTCTAGGTCAAACTTTAGAAAAATAAACTCGCTGTTACGGTTTTTAACATCTGAAAAAAGATATTTAACTGCGAGGCTATAAATATAGTCCTGTAAATTTTTCTTTTTCTCTTCTCCTTTGAAAACCTGTTTGCTTGTTTTAAAATCTCTTATAATAGCGGAGTCTTTTTTGCCATATATAAATAACTTGTCTATAAACCCTCTAACATAGTAGTCTTTTTTACCCTCTTCAATATGCATGTCAAACTCATACTCTGAAAACGACTGTGTAGGCTTACCGTTTTTCTTACCAAAAAAATCATATCGAAGGCCAGCTGTTATCATGTCCTTAATGAGATTCATATTCTCTTCATCATCAACCCCGAGCTCCTGAGACCGTAGCAGTATTAATTTTTTAATAGAAGGGATAACAAAAGGATCGTTGCTTTTAAGAATAGCATCGTAATAGTGCTTTCTTGACGGTTTGCCTAAGCATTCAAAAATTAAATGGCAAACAGTGCCTCTGGAAGCCCCATCGTTAGACTTGTCTGGCAAGCGCTGGTGATACTTACACCAGTAAAGCCATGAGCACATCTTTACTGTTTTTAGGCGGCTTGCTGATAGATATACGGGTTTTGTTTTAGACATTAGTTTCTTCGATAAGATTTTTAAGGAAATTTATTTTTTTCTTTCTTTCTGTTTTATTTTTAATAATATTTATTCCTTCTGTGCTTTTTAGTATGGAGTAGATTTTAGATATTTGTTTCTCTTTATCTAGGGGTTTTTCGTGCCACTTCTCTTTAAAGTTTACGCCTTCTTGTTGCATGTCCCCGAAGTCATTGCTTGTGGGGAGATTGATTCGAAGCTTTGTGATGTCAAAGTAATTTAAGAGTTTAATAAAGATTTTAATAGCTGCATGCAGTCCAGCTTTTGATTGGTCATTATTTGTTCCAATGATGATCTGGTCAAGTTCTTGGGAAAGGAGAAACGATATCTGTTTTGAGCTAAGATCCAAACCTCCTACAACCAAGTGGTTCAGAAAATTATTTTCAGTTAATGCTAGGCTGTCTCCGATACTTTCTACAATAATAATTTCACGCCGATCTTGAGTGCATTCCAGAAATGGTTTCGCTCCTGTGCTGTCGGAAATACAAATGGGATAAAGCCAATTAGATTTTCGTCCAACGTGTTTCCATTTAGGAAATTCTGATTCACTCTTCCATCTTAGATGGCGACCAGTGAACCCAATGATTTGAGAGGGGTCATTTTCGTCAAAAATAGGAAAGACAAATCTACCGTTCAATTTACCGGCCGTGGCTAAGCCGCCCTTGTACAATTTTAACGTTAAAGTTGAGATTTCTTTATCGTTATAGAATTTAAAATGAGGTAGCAGTTTAGATAAATATTCCAGTGTGTAGATTTCGTCCATTTGTATTTTAATTTTTTGATCCTCTTTTTCAAAAGTATTAGGCGATTTGGCTTCACCAGAAGGCTGGATGTAGCGAGATAATATTTTTTTATCCTTGGTTCCTAGTGTTTTTTCTACTAAAGCTTGAAAGGGCAAAAAGGAAGTATCATCAACGTAGTCTCGCCATACTCCAGAATCTTTATATATTTGGACCGCGGTAAAGTTATTTCCGTTACGCCACAAGGCATTGGTTTGCCAATAGGGGCCACGGTCACGCAACTTGAAGCCCAGCTCAGTTAAAACTTCTTTAATGTCTTCAGTTTCCATCAACGTAAAAGCTCTGGGATAAAGTCGTCAGCAACGTTTTCGTCAGCGTCAAGCTCGCCATTGACATCTAGGGCTCTAACCAAATCAACCATGTCGCCACGCTCTTCCACATTAAATCCGTCCATTTGTAAATTAATAGCATTCTTACGCAAGGAACCATCTGGCATTCTGACTGGGTTAATGGCTCGCATATATTCAGATCCTAGGTGACGAGATTTTACATTGATTAATTTATGGGTGCCAAAGTTTGGTTCGTTGGCTATCTCATCTAATGTTTTTTGTCTTAAAATGAACATGTGAGAACAAAATTGAGTAATACGATCTGATAGAGAGACAATGCTTTCATCGTCAACAACATCCTGAGCCTGACGATTATTAACAATACCTTGGCGATTGCTCTGTACAGAAGTAATCATTGGGATGACCGGACCACCGTCACTTAAAATTTCTTTTTGAATGGTCTTTTTGAATTTATCTACCATCTCTCCTACGATTTGCCATTCTGATTTTGACCCATTATTTTCAAAGGTAGTTTTTATGTAATCAAAAGAAAAAATCATAGGCTTTCCTCTACCTATTTTAGAATAATAAAAGCGTCGCAGGGTAGCGCACATATTATCAACACCCATTCCGCCTACGTTAAAATAATAGAACTTAATCTTTTTTACCTTCTCCCAAACGGCGCGAACCTTATTGACGGTTTCTTCTCCCGCCTGTCTCCATTGACCTGTCTCTAGTAGGTTTGCTGATACTCCGCTTAACGCCGAACATTGACGTACGATTAGCTCTTCTTTAGACATCTCTCCATTATCAAAATGTAAGACAGGAACGTTGTATTCGGCGGATACTTTTGTACAGAAGTCCATACAGAAACGGGTCTTCCCGACCCCTGAGCGGGCCACTATGACCGTTATGTTGCCCGGGCGCAACAATGACCCATAAACATCATTAACTCTCTTATACGGGCTCATAAGACCGAACTCAGTAACAGGGTTATTGCCTCTGACTTCTATCCATTCCTCCATCTCTTCTGAAATGTTAATAGGGCTATTGGGGCCAACATCAAAGAAGTTTATTTTTTCATTAAAAGTATTGTCTGCGCCCTCTATTATGTCGTTATAAGATACGGCGGGCGACATTTTACGCATAGAGTCAGCTACCTTCTTGGCCCCTTCAAAAATTTCACGTCTAACTGTATATTTTTTTAGCTCTTGGGCTATTTTTTCTACGTTATCTGCGGAAACCTTGCGAAGTGCAAGGGAGTGTATGTAATCAGAAATCTTAATATCGCTAGGAAAGCTAATATTAAGAGCGTCTACTCTTTGTGAGAGAAGCACCTCATCCATTTTCTCTGCGTTCTCGAGGGCTTGCCGAAGAACATAGAAAATTGTTTTGTTTATAGAATTTTCGTCAGCACAAAAATCATTCTCGTTAATAAAGCTTGCAATATTACCATACTTTTCAGGGTACTTGATTAGTGCCGCAAGCAAATGTTGTTCAAGCTCTAAAGAAAATATCATACAGTTATAACTGTACGCGAAAAAAGCACTAAAGTCAAGAACTATTTCCACACTCGATAGCTATCGCTATCTTCGTGGTAGGTGCTGGTTTCTATGAATTTTACTGGCCCATCTTTAGCAATAAGTTTGTGAGGGGTAACTCTATGCATGCAAAAAACCTCTCCTTTTTTAATTGTTTTGGAGTGTGTTTTTGCGGTAACGGTATTTAAAATATCTATCTGCAACTTTCCTTCCAAGATATAGAAGCTTTCGTGCTTGTTGACGTGGAAGTGCATTGAGGTGCTACAGCCTTCTTTTATGTATAAAATTTTGCCACAATAATCTTCATCTTTATTGTTAGCGAGCCATACTTCGTGGCCCCATCGCTTCTCTACTTTGGTTGGCTTTCTTGAGGTCATTGATTGGTAAATATAAAAATTAAGACGGGTTGTCTTCTGATAGAGCTTTTTCTCCCAACTCCATATCATCCAAAAATCTCTCTAAGGCTTTTCGTAACCCCATCTCTACTATTTGAGAGCCAATTTTACATTGTATGAGCGGACGCCCGTCTTGGGTAACATAAGCTAAAATAAAACCTCCAGCGTCACCGTCTCCTGTAAACTCAAAAAGCTTATCAAGGTAACTGTTAGGAATGGTAAATTCTTCTGCTGGCAGGTCTGGGAGATCTTCGTGCATGTCAATATAATTACACTATTTCTTTATGTAAAGTGTTAAAGTCAAGGCAACCTTCGTGTACTTCAAGTAATTTAATATTATTTAAATTACAAAAAGATAATTTTTCGTCGTCTCTTTTTAATTGATCCAAGTAATTCATTTTGTTCCCTTTGTGAAAAAATTTATTATATTTTGTGTGTTGGTTTCCTTGCACTTCTATGGCTATGTTTTTGGTTGCGTTATAAAAATCTATTGTTAAGCGAGTGCCAACTACTGGGAACTCCTCAAACACTACATCTCCGTCCCAAAAAACTTTTAAAAAATCTTTAACCTTAGTTTGTAATTTACTACGACTGTTTTTTTCCCAGTTGATTAAGTAAATCACAGGGCGCTTTATTCTTCGTCTTTTCCCTAGAAGAGTTTTAAAGGTCATTTTAAATAGAAAGCACCATCTTTTTAAAGTAATCCATTAGATGGTCTTTAGCTGCTGGGCTTTCTTCTAGAAACTTGTCAAATTGATTTTCTCCTTGTATTTTTTCAGGAAAGTCAATTTTAGCTTCAGACATTATATTAAGTAGTTCGGGATCGAATTCTATCCAACCCGCTCCTTTTCTATGGGCAAAGTCCCACAAAAACAACATATCTAAAATTTCTTTTTCTACCCAAACACTTTTGCCTCCTTTACGCCCATAAATAACAGGATATTTAATAACTGCATTAGTCTTTTCGTTAGGGCTTTTTTTGACTGTGATTTTGGCGAAGTGGCCAACGATTTTATTCTTATCTGGATCGTGCTTCTCACTTGGCTTCTGCAATATCCAATCTTTTTTAAAGCGTGGCTCAAATTCAAGGATAAAATTAGCAAAATGCAATAAAGCGTTGCCTCCTGTAGCTGTGGTTTGCCGAATAGGGGCCTTGCTATAAGGGTCAAGTTGAATATCAGCACGAACCTGAGAGATAAAAAGCGCCATATGGCCTCGTTTAGTCAAACCTATACTCACGCGCTTCATAAAATCTGCCGCAATAACAGCTCCCCCTGCAACTTTTCTTGACTCTTCAAAGGTTTTAAGGGTATCTCCTTTGGAAATCAAACCATCTACCGAATCTAAGATGAAGCAATAGCGGGTATCGTCTGAGTTTTTTCCAACCAAGAGGCGTAGAGCCTCCACTACGGTTTCGTAAATATTGCATTCAAACACAAAGCAATTTCCGGCTTCCCACTCATCTTCATCAAAAACAAACTTCACTCCCGAGCGATCTCTCATTTGTTTAGTCAGCCGTCCCTCTGCTTTAATGTAAAAGCCGCGTGAGTTAGGGACTGTTTGGAGAAAGTTTTTCATCACCTCTAGCGCTTCCGATGTTTTGCCTCCTTCGTTTACGCCTGTAAAGCGGTGTAATCCCGGACCTAATCCTCCTCCTAACGCAAAATCTAGTTTTAAGCTACCACTAGAAACTTGGTAGTCGTAGCTTTCTTCGTAATTGTAATGGTCTTTTTCAGTTAATTTTAAAAAAGATTTAATTAAGTCGTTAGGAGACAATCCTTTGGGTGTTTCTTTTTTTGTTTTAGGCATTTAGGAATTTTTTTAATGTTTGTGTTGAGGGGAAAATACGATCCGATCCGCACTTATCTCCTATGGTCGGGGAATTGTGGGTTTCGATTTTCAAATGAAATTCTTGGTATTTTGTTTCGAGCATTTTGTTGAAAGGTAGAGCATAAAATTGAGCAAAACTATTTATCTCTTTACCAAAATCCACCTTGTGCCAAAAGTCTTCATTATTATATTTCTGCATCAATCTTTTCAAGATCATCATCTCCTTTGCCCAGAATTTTTTCTTCTCGTATTTTGGGGCAATGAGGTGTTTGCGAACCACATCTTGAATTCTTCTTTTAGTTTTCTTCTTTTGAGCCATATCAAGGATATATAGTATGGCGCATGGAGGCTCTCTTGTCAATCTTTTTGTGAGGGTGGACTACATAAAATAATCTTCTGGAAACTCGCTGGAAACAATATTGTCACCAGTTTCTTCCAGCGCTGTCGCCTTGGAGGGAGACTTTAGCTCGCCCTCCAAAAGAAAAAGAAGCGCTATCATCTCCAAGCAAAGGGATATCCATATCCTTATTATAGAGAAGTAGAGTCTATTTTAAAGTACCGTAGGATTATTCCGAAGGCGGGGCAACGGGGGCAATACCGCTATTGCCAATGTCGAAACCACATGCAATAACAAAACTCTGAACCCCGCTTAAGACAGCGTCTAAAGAGGGGTCGTTCCCTCTTATAGAGGTATTTACATCTGTTGAAATTTGTGAGCCTGTAGGATCAAAGTCTTCGCTACGGCTAAAGTTGTAAGTGTTTTGCATTAGGGAATATAATTTGGATCTAAAAATTTACGGTAATCTACTTTAGGGGCCTTGGGTTTTTTAAACCAAAGGTTG
>Ga0114918_10005463_pt1 | contig 10911 bp, 14 predicted proteins | sample LantaG_FD_87015 | JGI IMG/M metagenome (GOLD analysis project Ga0114918, IMG submission 87015) | Deep subsurface microbial communities from Baltic Sea to uncover new lineages of life (NeLLi) - Landsort_02402 metaG | ecosystem: Environmental > Aquatic > Marine > Oceanic > Sediment | place... | reverse complement strand
TTACCTCGTCCTTTGCATCTAAGGTCAGTGTCCCCGCAACTGCCGTTGGTACATAAAAGAGCTTGTCATTATTGAAACTATTCTCAACTATGATTTCAATCCCCGAACTGAAATACTCCTCAAGGAAATTGCTCTCTGAATCGGTTATCGTAGGCGGACTGCTTGCCACAAATGCTATGGTGTTCGTGGTGATATTGACTCCGCTCACCTTGAACGTATCATGGCAATATTCCATCACAAACTCTTTAATTGAAGGAATGAGGATATCCAGTATATCGTCATGGTCGTCTGTTTCAAGGCGCATCAGCCTTTTAAATTCACCCAGAGTGGGACGATCTCCCCGGAAACGCTCTGCAGTATCATCACGGACACGGATATTGAGTGTATCTTCGAGATTATCACCAGCTGCGGTTACTAATTTAAGTTTTGCAAGGTAATTCTGTCCGTCTGTCCCTGCTTTAATGCTTTGTGTAACCGTTGTTCCGTCAATAGAAGCTGTTCCGTTGACCATTGTAGAGGATACATCCACTTCATCTTGGTCGTAAATGGTAACTGCGGCTGTACTGATAGTATCACCGGTTGCAATGAGATTTGAGCAGTCGAACGAAACAATCATCTGCTCATAAGAGGTTTTTTTCCAACTATCCGTCTGCATGACAGCTCCTTATTCAAAAACAAAAGTTTTGCGGGTCTTTGTGGTGAAAGAATCCCTGACTTTCGTTATAAACGATTTTCGTGTCTTTAAAAGAAAGCTCAATTTTGATACATGAATAAATATATTTGATGCATAATAAAGTCCTAATAAAGCCCTTAATTCTGCCTCAGTATCAATAAAGCTATCTGGGACATGATAAATCCCAAGTGCAACCCGTAATTGATTTTCTGTTATTAATGCCATTTATGAAACGGCTTCCTCAATACATTCTGTATCGTCACTTGTTATTGTTTGTGAAGTCATAGGTGTAGTTCCATCACTTTTATAATGAATCTTTGAATTTGCTGTTGTTCTCTTTTTATTGACATTTCTTTCATAATCAAAATTTATTTTATCTTGAAGTGAACCAGTAACGTCCGGATCAGTATTAAGTCTCGCTTGAGCAGACACCATATATGATCCCGCCAGATCCCCATCATGGTCAGCGACATCGGAACTCCCCATAATCTTATTTGTTGGAAGTTTGCCCTGAATTTCATCTACATTATTATCAACTGTCTGCAAATTAGCCGAAGTCGCAAGCCCGCTCACATCCGCTTTATACTGATCTGGGTTGTTAAGGTCAGTCTGCGCCGTATCTATCTGATCACTCAGCGTCTCAAGCGTATCACCGTCAGCTCCAACACGGGCAATTTGAGTCACTCCTGTATCTGCCAATTTAACGGGGAATGCCGTTGATTCATCAAATTTAGCTGAAGTAATCGCATCATTCAAAAGTCCCATTAATGAACCTACTGCTGCTGGTGAAGCCGGAATAGTATCAGTCTTAACCTTGATTGCAGCCAGATCACCATCTCCCTCTGCCTGAGTTAAGTCGTCAATAGCTGCAACACGCTGATTTATAGAGTTTGCTGCCGGGCTTCCCGGAATAGCTGTATTAAGGGCAGTATCAACCTCTGCATTGACAGAAGATTTCATGGTATCAGTTAAATCCAGTCCGCTTTCAAGTGTCTTTGCGTTGACATCGAGTGTAGCCGACAAATCCTGAGCATCAGTCGATATGAGTGGTTTATCATCCGTACCTAACGCTTCAATAAATAACTCTAAATCATCTGCTGCGGTGGAATCACCCGATATTTCAACGGCATCAACCTGAAGCTTGTCTGTACTATATTTACTATCCCATGAATTCTGATTTATAACACTGTAACATTCCCAAACTTGTAAAGCCCCCGACTCATGTACTATAAGTTTTAATATTCCCAAAGTGTCAGTATCATCAGCATCAAGCTTACATACATACTGTCCAAGTTCATCATGAACCAGTGAGGTGGCTTCATTCTTCTGAGCCATGTTACCACCCTTTTTGGAAAGTCGTACCTCTGCCTGAGTAACAGTTAATCCATCCTCAACCGTATTTCCATCCGTAGAATCCAGAAAGGGTCCTATGAGTATATCTACTGCTGTTGATTGCCGTAATTCTAAGCTCATCCTGCCCTCAACATTCTGTAATGTTTCATTTTCTCAGGTATATTATAAGCTGGCGGAGCTCCTGCACTTGGAAAAGAATAAAATGGTCTATATGGCTGAATAATTCTCGGATGATTACTAACTGTTGTACCTGATGCTGTTAAATTATATCCGCCAACCTTGTCGTTTAGCCCTCTTATTAAATCCCAATATGCTTTCAAACTCTGTGGTCTTATTTGGTCAGGAGTAAGTCTATCTCCTAAAGATGCTATTTCATCTGTATTAAGCTTTACATCCCACATAGCTATTCCAGCCATATCGCCAGAAAACGGAAAACTGGGACTTGAATTTCGTAACATTCCGATAGCAACCCTATCGAAATTATCAATACTTGATGCATCATTATCTACATCACTATCCACAAGTCCCCCATCAATATAGAGGGTTGTTGTTGTTTGCGGCGAGCCTGTGCTTTCTACAGTCACAGTTATCACATGCCAATTACCGTCAGCATAGTCAGAAGCTGTTATAATCTGATTTGCCGAATTCCTTTCCCAAACAATTAAATTACCGCTACTATCTAAATTAAAGAAGATTCCCAAAAATGAAAAAGTTTGTGATGTATCACCATAAAAGAAAAGATATTCGTATGCAGAGGGATTAGTAGCACTATGCTTCATCAGAAGTGAAACAGTCAACGGTAAAGCTGCTACTGGCTGAGCATCTACATAACAATATTCAGAGCTTGCTTTATCGAACAATCGTGCCATTACAATCCCTTTATCGCAGTTACTAAATCAGTTTTGGTTATAATACCTTTGGCAATGAGAACTTTAGCGATTGCCTTCGCCACTATTAAAGCATCAATATTTAAATCAATAATCTGCTTATCTATTTCAAGTAATTTAGCATCAATAATTACCTGTTTTTCAGCAAGGGACATTTCCACAATCTTATCTCTATCCCTCTTCCAATGCTCAAGTGGAACACTTTTAACCACCGATATATCAGGATTCACCAATACATCAGGGTCATTTACATAATCCGGTGTATTCACGCTTGTAAGATACTGCGGAGTTTTCCCTGCTTTAAAAATTGCTACATTCGACATTATCAGGTTTCCTTTCCAATCGGAAGTTCAAGTTCTGCATCACCGATCATAGTATCATTCTCATGTGAGGCATTCCTGCGTATTCTTACAATTGCAAGTTCACCGTTTGCCCAATTATCCATATCAGCCCCATCGGTAAATGCCACTGTTGGATATGAAGGCTCACCTGAAACACTCGCAGCTGTATCATCAACATCATTAAAATCATAACTGTGAGCATCGTCAATATCATCTGTATCATCCTGTAAACGTCTGATGGCAATACCCAATCGACATACTCCATCTGTTGCTGAGGTGGCAAACCACGGGATGATAAATGTTAATCCTCCGCTGTCATACCCCCAGAGAAAGCATAATAAATCGAGATATTCGATAGTGGTATCGTCAAAATCATAAACACTGACTTCTTCTGCTGGTGTTGAACCACCCTCTCTAACATCAATTGTTGCATAATTTGCTCCTGGTGGCAAAACAGCCAATATATGAACAACTATATTTCCACTTGCCATTTACTCCACTCCTGCCTCAATGAGTTTCTGGACGAGGATGTCCTTTTTCAAGGATGCATGTACCTCAATGCCGGCATCCCGTGCCATCGTTTTGAGCTGATTCCATCCCATGGCTTTGAGATGTACCTCAATGCCGGAATCCCCCTTCGGTTCTTCAGGAGTATCCTCTGGTTTCTCAGATGATTCAGGAGCCTCTTTCGGAGCCTTCGGATTTTCCTTGAAATACTTCCCTGTGGCGAGAGCTTCTTTTGCGTCGATCGGATGGCAAACCAGTGGCTTACCGCCCTTATCATAGATAGTTATCAATTCCGGTCTGTTCATTTAATCCTCCCTGCAATTTTATACTTTACAAATCCTTGTAATGATGACAGTTACTTTTTGGGATATTTGATGCCTTTTCCCTTCGGCTTTTTTTCTGTGTACTTGCCGGTTTTTATAAGCACTTCTGCTTCATTGGGGCTGAACCTTGCCCCTTCACCGGTCGCAACATGATATAAAACAACCCATTTTGCTTTGACAGCCATGATACAAACCTCCATTAATAATAATTTTACAATGGAGGGACGTATTCCCCGGCGCCCCCCCCCATTGCGGCGAAAACCACCAGGGGTGGATTACCGTTTGGTCAGCCAGGCCTTAAGAGTAATAGACTCGGCTGTACCATTGAAAACGAGCGCATAAAACCTGAGATACTGATATGTGGTTCCGTTTTTCTCGTTGCTGCAGGGAACAACATACCGCCCGATTGCCGAATCCACCGTTCCCACGAGAGTTGCGGCAATACCGAGCTTTATATAGGCGAGATCCTGAATATCTCCGGTGAAACCCACGACTGCGGCTCCCTGAAGCTTCAGTTCGTAATATTCATCAGTCCCGACCTCAAGAGCCGATACATCGATTACCAGGTTCCCATCAAAGAAACCGGTGCCAATATCGATTACCTCTGCAACATCCAGAACCTTTCCGGCCTGAGATGTAATTATAGGAGAAGATGCCCCCGCGCTGTCGAGGGAATCCTCGAGCAATAAATCCGAATCGTAATTAAAATCCCTATGCATATTTAAAACCTCCGATTAGAGTTCATGATTTTTAATAACACCTTACCTTATCCCGCCGTACCTTACGCCGATACCGCGGTTGCCGTGCTGATGTTCCAGAGTCGTGCGGCTGCCCTGGGATGATACAGCGCCATCCCCATGAGCCACTCGACAATGGTGCGGAACTTAGATATTGTGTCCATCTCACCGAGATCACGTACATCTATAATTCCGTTCTGAATACCGGTAAGCATACCATCACGGAGAGATACACAATATATCGAAGTTGCATCTGTTCCGGAATCACCAGCGACCTCGGTATCCGGAATGATTTCAGCGTTAACATTATCCTTGCCGGCAATGAGAATTGGAAGGTCATTGTATCGTGTTACCTGACGTCCGAATTCATCCTGTGAATAGGTGATATATCCGCTTACACCGGTTGTCCGTCCAGCTGCGGACATGAGTCTCCTCACATGTTTATTCATAATGAGATGGGACGGGTCATCGACCGCATCGATGAGTTCATCCAGTTTGGCAAGGGTAAGCGCACCGACCGAATCGGTTGCATTTGTGGTAACATGAATCTTCTGAACGCCGGTGAGACGTGTCTGAAGCCCGTCAAATTCACGGGTATCGGACTGTGAATCACCCTTAATAAAAGTCTTGGCAATCTTGAGAGAGAGAGCCTTAACCTTCATTGCCTCTCTGGTTGCCCTGATGGAAGGACCGTGCATCTTAACGAGCGCCGTATCAACATCAAGATAACCGCCTGCAATTTTGAGAGGATCATGCTGCGGATTGATAACGCCCACATCCTCAGAAAATGCCTGATTTATTCCACGGAATCCGACACCGGGGAGTGTTTCCTCCCGGTCATAATCGATTCCCGAACCGTTGATATTTTCAAACGGAAGTACCCGGACAATATCCGAGTTCTTAGAAAAAAGGTCGATAATTGCCGCTCTTTTCACATCGCCGCTTACTTCTTTTGCGGCTTCTACTAATGTCATTGACATCTTGCTTGCTCCTTATAGCTAAGTATTTTTTGCAAATATTGCTTCATTAGCAAGCGCCAATCGTCTCTCCGGTGACAGTTTCGAGATATCTTCTTTTGAAAGATTCTGTGAACCCGGTTTTAATACATCACGACCATGCTCTTTAAATCTTTCCTCGACTGCAGCCGTGAGCTTATCGGTGAACACCTTCTCATATTTACCGAGATTTTCGAGCGTTTTATTCTCGTCAAGCTCTGAGTCAAGCAATTGTTCCACAAGATCAGCCGGCAGTTTCTTCTCGTTGGCTATCGTAATAACCTTATTGAGAAGGTTTGCTTTTACCGTTTCCTTTTTTGATAATGCTTGTCCCTTTTCAAGCTCGGCAATACGTTTCTGCTCAGGTGTTTCATCCGGATGCCGCTCTTTGACAGCTGCATCGATTAAACCGGGAAGTTTATCCTTCTTGAAATTCTCTTCAAAGGTATCTATTCCTTCATGCACCCGTTTATCCGTATGCTGCCTGAGAAAAGCCTGACCTTCCGTATTTGTATCAAGAAACTTTTTCACGGTTTCAATATTCACATCGGCAGGCTTCAATCCGGCAATAAATGCCTTCACCTGATCATCATTTTCGTTGTCTTTGAGATACTTTTTGACGTCTGCTAATTCCATCGAACTACTCCTTTTTTTGTCCAAACTGTACACGCCAGTCAGTCCGGTTAATTCTTTGTCCAGATCGTACATGCCGATCAGTCCGGTTATTATAAATCTTCTCTATTTTTTAAATCATCTTCCAGAATTTCCTTTATAAACTGAGGATTATCAATAATAAGCGAGTAAAAAGCATTTGATAATCTCTCCACAATACTTTCAGGAATTTCAATATCATATTCAACCTCTATAGCGTGGATACATTCATGGTGAATTGTCTGTAACTGCTTGGTATAGGGATAAATACCTGAAACATTTACTTTCATTTCTCCATGTTCAATATTACCAAAGAGAATTTTGCTACCATTATCTATTATTGCCTTTTCTGAATATTCCACATCATAAACTGAACTACATACCTTGATTTTTTTTATCATGCTGCTTCTTTCCTCTTTATTTTCCGCACTTTCTTTGTTCTCGGATATTTTATTTCCTTATCCTTAGCCCACTCCTCATAATCCTGGAAGGGTATGAGCTTACTCTTGCCGGTTTTAGGGTCTCTGGCGCTCCGTTGCCTTGGTTCCTCACCCTTGAACTCAGTTACAACACCGCATCTGCAGTTACAATCTTCGCTCGCAAGCCCTGTCTGTCCAGGTCCGGTTACTTTAATGCCGGCAAGCGTAAAAAAACCGTCCTTGTCTGCGACCTGCCCGTCCATGTACTGATGTGAGGGTCTCGTCCTGCTGTCGAGTGTCGATCGCCAAACATTCTGTATTTCTACACCCAGTTCATCAGCCGCTCCCTGGACTCTTTCAAAGGCATCGAGCCTCGCTTTCACCTGCACCCTGTGAGCCTCTGTTCTTACAATAACAAGTGATTTGGTTGCCGCTATATCCATGCGTTCCTTAACAGCCTTCGATATCTTCGCATAGCCATGCCCTTGAATAAGTCCGTTTGCAATTTCATCCCGTATCTGACGGTTCATGGTATGGATAACATCCTTTGTCCTGTTCGGCCATTTAATGAGGTCGAGGGGATTCTCGACTGCTTTTCTAATAACTTCCGTGCTTATCATTGAGAAACCGAGTTTTACATTCATGCCATATTCGAGCGCATGTCCTGCCCGAAAATAGCCATCGGTGAATATGTCGGTGATTGCCGTATCGGTGATTCTTATCTGCTTACCGCCGAGTTTCACCGCTTCTCTGGCAATATCCTCCTGAAGCTTTGCCATCCTGCCGTATTTAGCCATTTCCCCCATCGTAAGCTCACCCTCTTCCGAGTATTTACGGAAGGCAGCCGAAAGTTGATGGTCTATTTCCATGAGCGCCCGTTTGTACTGGATAAGCATTGCCCGTTCTGCGCCGTTTGTCAGATGCTCGGCAGACATATCGGCTGCGTTTTGTAAGTCGTCAAATCTCATTTATTCCCTCTGTGATCAGATCAAGATTTACCGATGGTGTTTCTTTTTCCATTTGCTTTATTTCAGCTTCCGGATCGTCAACAAAACTCAATAATCCCAGCCGTGTCCTTTCACTCACATTGCCCTTGAGCTTACCAGTCGTCTCTGCCTCATGGGACAGTTCAACCGGAAGTTTCCGTGTAAATTCGAATGTGATGTCCAGATAGTTCACAGTGACATTTTTCTTTGCCCAGGCCTGAGTTAATAGTTTGAACTGTTGCCGGAGTGCCTGCACAAACATAAGCTCCTTGTCACCGGCTTTCGTTTCCATGCCTAAGAGCTTCCACTTGCGGGCTTCCCCGGTCTGTGCATCACCGGAGAACTTCTCATCGCTCATGTCGGGAATACGGGAGAACTTGTGTATATTCTGCTCAAGACGTCTCTTATGATTTTCGATATAAGTGTCATTAACATCCTTTGTCAGGAATTTTGCTGTTGCTCCTGTTTCAGGAAATTCAATAGACCTGGTTTCATTAATTTTCTTTACATTTTCATCACTGCCTAATGAAACACCTGTTAAAATTAAATATGACTGCCTGAATGCCTCATGCTCGTCCTGGTCGTAAGAAACATCGGCATCGTAAGCATCGATTAAAGATATTACTTTCTCAAAATCCCCCTGTTTTTCCTCGTTGTTTTGAAACTCAATAACAGGGACACCGCCGAATAAATGGGGTCTTGGATTTTGGCTTTCGGTAGTATCAGGAAAATAGTTGCCTTCGTTATTTTCTATCCAGAATGATATGTTTTCCATATCATACCATTCGACACGGTTTCTTGACTTCCATTCTCCGCCGACCTGAACCTCGACTTTATAATATCTGAGCGCATACTGCATCTGGTCGATGCTTCCATCGTTGACAAATATTACCTCCCAGGGGTCGAGATTCATCATTCGCTCATTGCCATCTTTGTCGATGTAAAGTAAACGTGGACAGGAACCGCATATTCCCGCCTTTTTACCGATAAGCTTATCCTGATTAAAGGCATCGTTCATAATAAGAAAATACCTGAGTTTTTCAACACCCTGCCCTTCTTTCATCTTCTCGATGCTGTAGGTGATTGGATTTCCGAGAAAATATCCGGTCATGGTGTCTACTATATAACCACGAAAATCATTTGCGGTTTTATTGCAAATCTCATCAATTGCTTTCTTCTTTCGCTCCATTATTGGCACTTCGCCCTTATATTCTTTATATAATTTTTCAGTGCGTTCCTTTTCATTATTATGTTCTTCGATAAGGTCTTTTATAATCGTTGAAGTAACCTCCCCGGCTGTTTGTTCAAGCTTTATGAGAGCTTTCTGTATTTCGTTCATATAAAACCCCTTATCTGCGTAATCTCGGCCCTGCGGTTGCCACATTCATAGTATCAATCATTTCAGAAACGCCGGTGAGTGCATCTTCAGCATCGTCATATTTATTGTCCCCCTCTTTCTGATAACCCATAATGTCGTCAAAAACATTAGGCCAGCGGTCTTTCCAGTTGTGAGGGAAGTAAACATGCTGCATGACATAATTGCTATTTGAGAGAATCCTTGCTTCTTTATTCTTGCTCTGATGAAACCAGGATATTTTCGTTTTCGTATTTTTATGATTATTTACAAGGCATCGTCTCACTGCACGGGCAAAACTGCGCCCGCCGGCATTGGATTCGAACATGGCAAAATTAACTTCGTTCTTATTGAGCAGGGCAGCCGTTTCCGGCTCTGTTATCTCCATGCCCTCTTTTGTGTACTGAACATCGAGTATCCATGCCTCGTTGTGATACTGCAGAAAGATAAATGTAACCAGATAATCGTCTCCCTGGTCTGCAACATCGGTATAACTGGCAATTCGTTCCATGAGCTGATTGCCGTTTTCATCCTTCGGGAGGTCGGTATAAGTAAGTATCTGTGTATAGAGTTTTCCTAATATATCAATCGGTTCGTTGTGATAATTTGCTCTGAAAATAGCATGATCCATTGTTCGTTTGAGCCGGAGGTACCGTTTGAGGCTGAGAATGCTGGGACAGGTCATTTTACCGTTTTTTATTGCAACTACTTGAAATATATACCAGTCCTTAGCCTCATCGCTGTCGAGAATCCGCCCGGACGGATCAGCTTTCGCCCATCGTGTGCCTGCCATGATTTCAAGGCTTTCGGTATATTCGTCTTTCTGCTCACCGCGTGATTGGAACGTACCGGTGTACCAGAGCCATTTCTTTTCAAGTCCGGTTTTATGATATGCCTCATAGGCGTCTTTAACGAGGTCATCCGATAATTGAACATCGGCACCCTTGCCAGTGATAGATCCGCCGACACCGGCACCTAAATAATTGAAATACTGTCCTTCTAAAGCCCAGCGTTCGAATGATTTATAGCCATGTTTGAGCCGGCATTCTGGGAATATGTCTCTGTGGGTGATTTGATGAGGGAGGTTCTTCGGCTGCCCGATGGTATCCCTCGTATAGCGGGAGAAATCACTGGCTGAAAGGTCGTTATATGAACAGGCAATAACCTTTGTTGTCATAATAAGCCCTATAATCCAGGCGCAGAATAGAAAAAGCGTCCGTGTTTTGCCGAACCGCGGGGGCATGTTGATCATCAGTTTCAAGTATGGTTCTCCGTTTTCCTTTAGTAGTTTCCGTTCCCAGAATGCCTGCAGTGTATCACAAAGCTCCTTTAAATGCGGCCGGTCGTCCCGATAGAAATCGGGAGCCAGCGTCTTGCAGTACATCCAGAAAGTTTCATGGGCATATATTATTATCTTAAGCCTGAGAAGTTGCGCCCGCCTTACTTTCATGCTTGCTAATTTCTCGTTCAAGTTTCTCAAGCTCTTTATTCAACTCCTCTTGCTCCATATCCTCGTAAGGGTCTTTGTTGGTAATATCAAGGTCGTGCTTATTGCGCCAGATATCCGAACGCCGGTTTATGAGCCAGAATATTTGTGCTGCGACTTCGGGGGCAATGTGCTTTGTAACAATCTTTGTAATAGTGAGTTTGGGCTCTAAAAGGATTTTCTGTTCTTCACCATCTAT
>Ga0114918_10005462_pt1 | contig 10913 bp, 7 predicted proteins | sample LantaG_FD_87015 | JGI IMG/M metagenome (GOLD analysis project Ga0114918, IMG submission 87015) | Deep subsurface microbial communities from Baltic Sea to uncover new lineages of life (NeLLi) - Landsort_02402 metaG | ecosystem: Environmental > Aquatic > Marine > Oceanic > Sediment | place: Baltic... | reverse complement strand
TCTCTCTCTCTCTCTCTCTCTCTCTCTCTCTCTCTCTCTCTCTCTCTCTCTCTCTCCCTCTCTCTCTCTCTCTCTCTCTCTCTCTCTCTCTCTCTCTCTCTCTTCTCTGTCTCTCTCTATCGACAGGGAATCCACACCAAGGTCCTCCAAGCCGCCAACTTGGCCCTCTCTTCCGCGCAGCCCGCCGGGACCCCCCCTCTGCCGATGGACCTCTTCCACCACGCCGACGCCTCGACGGACGTCCTGCCCAACTGCGGCCCTTCCTGGGGCTCGACGACCTCCGAGGCCGCGTCCGAGGCGGTCAGACAGGCCGCCTCGAAGCTCGCGGACTCGCTCAGGGAGAAGTTCGTCGTCGACGACCCCGGGAAGCCCGGCTCGAAGAAGACGCTGACGTGGCAAGAAGTGATCCAGGCGGCGCACCCGTCCGTCGGCTTCTCTGCCTCGAAGATCCCGCTGACGGCCTACAGCTTCTACGACGGCACGGAGAGGCACGCGGGCGGCCAGGGCAAGAACGCGCTGAGCTACAACGGGTACGGCGTCGCGGTCACAGGTGAGAAACGTTCTTAACGAAGAAGTTGAAACAGAAAAGTTGGAAGAGGGAGGAAAGGAAGAGAGGACAGTTTTTCTTCGTCTCTGACGAAGGGAAAAAAGAAACGAAAAAACGAAAAAAAAAAAATGACAGAGGCCGAGGTCGACGCCCTGACGGGCGAGGCCTGGATCATCCGCGCAGACATCATGCTCGACGCCGGCGCCTCTCTGAATCCGGCGCTCGACTCGGGCCAGATCGAGGGCGGCTACGTGCAGGGCCTGGGCCTGGCCCTGAGCGAGGCCGTGAGGGTCAACCCCAGGACGGGCGCGTGCGCGACGTCGACGTGGAACTACAAGATCCCGACCGCCGATGGCTGCCCGCGGGCGCTGAAGGTGCACCTGCTGCCGGGGGCCAAGCACGGCCGCGGGGTGCTGAGCTCCAAGGCTGTGGGCGAGCCTCCGCTGCTGCTGGCGTCGACGGCGCTGTGCGCGATCCAGGCCGCGTGCGACGCCGCGAGGGAAGGCTTCGCGGCGAGGGCCGGCGGCGGCGGCGGCGTTCCGGCGAGCGGCGGCGCGCCGCCCAACGGCACGATCGAGAACAGGTCGGAGGGGGGCCCCGCCCTGTCCGCTCCGAGGACGCTGCTGACCGCCCCGGCGACTCCCGCGGCCGTCAAGGCGGCGATCGGCCCCGTGCCGCTCGCCGAGATGGTCGCGGGCGGGCCCGCGGGGAAGCTCTAGAGAGTTTTTGATTGAGTTTTTTTTTGTGTTGGGAGTTTTTGAGAGGAGAGAGAGAGGGGAGAGAGAAAGAGAGTTGTTGCTTTTGCCTTTTTTTGGCTTTTTTAAATCCCAGCCTTCGCCTTGTTTCTTTGTTCTCTTCGACGGCCTGCGCAGGCGCACGTACGTCCCTTGACGAGGGGCATGCGTGCTTTGTTTTTCATTTGGGAGTGTAATGAGTTCAGAGGAGAAGAGAAAGAGAGAGAAAGAGAGAGAAAGAGCGCAGAGAGAGGGTCGAGAGAGAGGAAGAAGAGGTCGAAGGCTGAGCCTTCGACAAAGATCAATGACAAAATCAACGCTTTGATTTCCCCCCCCTTCTTCTCTCGCCTTCCTCTACCATTTCTACTACTTTTTCCCTCGTCTTCGAAACCGCTTTGGTCGCGCGCTGCCTCTATAACTCGTTTCAAAACCTGCCATGAGCGCATGATCTGAGCCTACCGACCTTTCTCTCCTATACAGCCGCAGCTCGGAAAAGAAATTGATAGCCGCGCGAGAGGGGAGTTCATACCATCATCGTCGTCCAACGTCGACGTCGAGATGATTCTTCCTCCTCTCGGCCGAGCGGCGTCATTCGCGTCGTCTCCCGCGGCCGCCTCATCTTCCGCGGGAGTGCCGCCGACAGCGCTCAGGCGCAGAAGGCACTGCAATGCTCTGATTCTCCCGGGAGCCCTGCCCAGAGCGGGCTTTCCGAGCTCGCAGTTCGGGAATCAACAAAGAAGAGGTCTTCTTCGACCTCTTCCTCTTCCTGCTCCTCTCGGCCGCGCCGCCGACCTCGATATCATCTCTTCTGTTGTCGTTGCTGCTGCTTCCGCTTCCGCCTCTGCCCCGCTCCCTCCGCTCGCCTCCTCCTCGGGCGCGGCGATCACGGTCATCGAGGTGCAGCGTAGGGAGAACAGGAAGCAAAAAACGGGGCCCTCGCTCCTGTCCCGCTTCGCCTCCTGGTGGAGCCTCGACGACGGGGGAGGAGTCGAGGCCGAAGCCGCCGCTGCCGCCGCGTCTTCTTCCTCTTCTCCTCCCTCCACGCGCTCCACCTCGACCGCGGCAGACCCGCGGCCCCTGGGAGCTCTCGTGCGCAGGCTCTGGCAGCTGATGAACCCGCACCCCTTGCTCCTCGCGGGGGCCGTCCTGTTCCTCGTCGCGGCGGCCGCGGCGGAGCTCTCGGTGCCGCACCTGACGTCGGCGGCGATCGCGTCGGCCGCGGGCGGCGCGGCGGAGGCCCTGAGGGGGGACGTGCGCCGCCTCGCGCTCGCCGCGGTGGCCTACGGCTGCTTCGCGGCCATGCGCGGCTTCCTCTTCTCGCTCCTGAACACCGAGCTCGTGCAGAACCTGCGCACGGCGCTCTTCTCGGCGCTGGTCAGGGCGCCGCCCGAGGCGTACGACGACCCGGACGGCGCGGGCTCGGCCGCGTCGCGGCTCGGCGCCGACTGCTACGCCGTCGCGCGCTGCGTGTCCACCAACCTCAACATCGCGGCCCGCAACGCGCTCGCCGCGGCCGGGGGCGCCCTGTACCTGGCGCGGGCGTCGCCGGAGGCCGCCAGGGCCTGCGCCGGCGTGGGGGTCGCGCTCGCCGCCGCGGCCCTGGTCTACGGCCGGTACTCGCGCGCCGCCTCCCGGGCGGCCCAGGATCGGCTGGCCGACGCCGCGGCCACCGCCGAGGAGGCCCTCGCGCGGGCCACGACCGTGCGCGCCCTGGGCGGCGAGGGCGCCGAGGAGGCGAGGTACGCGGCGGCGCTCGCGAGGCTCCGCCACGTCGCCCGCAGGCAGTCGGCGTCGTACCTCGCGTACGTCGCGTCCAACGCGTCGCTGTTCAACCTGAGCAAGGCGGCCGCGCTGGCCGCGGCGGGCGCCGTGGCCCTGCGCGGCGAGCTGAGCGCGAGGGCGCTGACGGCCGTGCTGCTCTACGTCGACGCGACGGCCTCGGCGGCGCTGTCGCTGGCGGACCAGTGGGGCGCGGTCATGGAGGCGCTGGGGGCCGCCGAGCGCGTGCTCGCCTACGTGGACGCTCCCAGGGCGCCGCAGCTGGAGCCGAGGGCGGCCAACGGCGACGGCGGCGACGCGGGCAGCGAGAGCGAGAGCGAGCGCGAGAGCAGGAGCAGCGGCGGCGGCGGCGGCGGCGGCGGCGGAGGGAGCCCGGCGCGGAAACGGCCGGGGATCGTCCCGGGGCCGAGGCTCTCGACCGTCGAGCTGCGCGACGTGCGCTACACCTACCCGAGCCGCCCCGGTGCCCCGGCCCTCGACGGGGTCAGCCTCACGCTCTCCAAGGGAAGAAGGGTGGCCCTGGTCGGCGGCTCGGGCAGCGGCAAGTCGACGCTGGTGCAGCTGGTGCTGCGCCTCCGCGACCCGGACGCCAAGGACGGCGGCGCGGTGCTGCTCAACGGCGCGGACGCCAGGGACGTCTGCGCGCGGTGGCGGTCTTCGAGGATGGCGCTGGTCGAGCAGGAGCCGCGGCTGTTCACGGACACGGTCGAGAGGAACATCGCCTACGGGTGCCGGATCGTCGACGGAGGAGTTGAGGGAGGAAGCGGGAGGAGCTCCGCCGCAGCCGCTTCTGCTTCTCCCTCTTCGACCCCGACCTCTTCCGATTCGACAATCACCTTTTCCTTTGGCGCCGGCAACTCTTCTCCCGTTCCCTCCAGCTCCAGGTCCGGATCCCCCGCTCCTTCCTCCTCGTCCTCTTCGTCGACCCGCCCCATCGTCACGCGCGCGCAGATCGTCGCGGCGGCGCGCGCGGCCAACGCCCACGACTTCATCTCCGCGCTGCCGCAGGGCTACGAGACGCGCGTGACCGACCGTCTGCTCTCGGGCGGGCAGCGGCAGCGCCTCGCGCTCGCGCGCGCGCTCGTGCGGAACCCGGACGTGCTGATCCTCGACAAGTCGACCTCTGCGCTCGACGCGGACTCGGAGGAGAAGGTGCAGGCGGGGCTCGACGAGGCGATGCGCGACGGGTCGAGGGCGACGCTGATCATCGCGCACCGGCTGTCGACGGTGAAGAACGCGGACCTGATCCTCGTCATGAGGAAGGGGAGGGTGGCCGAGAGCGGGACGCACGCCTCCCTGATGGCGTCCAGGGGGGAGTACTACTCGCTGGTGTCCAAGCAGTCGGGCGGCCTCGAGGGCGGCGACCTGGCGCCGCACCAGAGGGAGGCCGCGGCGGGCGGGGGCAGAGGGGACGACGCCGCCGCGGCGGCCGCCGTCGCTGCTGCCGCCGCTGCTGCCGCGGTCGGCGGCGGTGGCTCCGGCTCTTCTTCGTCCCCTTTCTCTGCCGCTGCCTCCGCTTCCCCCAAGGCGGCGCCCAGAGACGACGATGACAATGATGGCGTCGTCAGCCCCACGGGGGGCGGGAGCGACCTGTTGCCGCCGGGCTCGGGCGCGCCGCTGGACAACAAAGCGAAGAGGTAATAATTGATTGAGAATTCTTTCTTCTTCTTCTCCTCTTCTTCTTCTTCCCCTTCTTTCCTTCGTGTGAACAGCTCGTGCGAGGGTAGCGAATATGAAAGAAAAGCAGGTTGAATGCAGAAAAAAAAACAAGAGGGGACGGTGTTTTTACATTTTTCAGAGAGGGAAAAGAAAGTTTTTTTTTCATGACGCGGCCGCGGCCGAGGCGACGACCTCCGCCGCCGCATTACCTCTCGGATATCCACTCATCGACTTCTATCCCGGTGTGCCTCGCCGCGGAAGCCCTTCTGACCAGCAGAGGCTGCCCAGGCAAGAGGTCCGTAACCGCGACTGTCGTCCACGAAGGGAAACCAGAAGACAGAGAAGCTTCTGAGGAAGAAGAAGAAGATGATGCTTCTTCCTCTCCCCTCTTCCCTCCGAGCAACCACCGCAGTGCCGCCACGGCCCTCGAGTCGTTCCTGGGCAAGTAGGGCCTCCGCGGCGGCCCCTCGACCAGCGCCTCGGCGCCGTCGGAGTCGTCGCCATCCTCGTCGCAAGAAGGCGAAGAGAGCGGGTGCGAGGAAGGGCGCGACCTCGACGACGCCGAGGGGCCCATCACCCACTCGAGGGTCCTTTCGGCGTCGGCCTCGAGCTTCTCGGGGGCCGAGGCTGCCAGAGGAGGAGGGGGAGAGGGGTCCATCGCCCAGCGCAAAGCCTCCTCGTCTTCGGCGCCGAGGCGCCTCCTGCGCGGCAAAGGTTTCGCCGCGGCCGCCGCCGCCGTCGTCGCCGGAGGAGGAGGGGCAAAGGCTCCGGACGATTTCGGGGCTACCAGCCGCACGGTCTCGGCGTTCTGCAGCACGGCGCTGCAAGTCGAGCCGTCCGCGAGGCGGACGTCTACTTTCAGCATGGGCCTGCGCTCGACCTTGGCGCGGCCGACCACGGCGGTGGACGTCGCCGCCGCCGTCGAAGCTCCGCCCCCCGGCGGCGGTTTCACCACCAGGACCTCGGAGCCCGCTTTCAGCTCGCTCAAGTACGCGGTCCTTCCTCGCGGGACGGTGACGTAGGAGTGCACGGCGCCGGCATTGACCCGGAAGGGGCGCGGCGAGATGTAGTCTTCGCCCTTCGCGCCTCCGCTCCCCCCTCCTTGCGCGCCCTCCCTTTCCGAGTGGACGAGGAGCGCCGCGGCGGCGAACGAGCCCACCAGGAGGCCCTCGCCCGGCTCCAGCAGGACGGTCACGTCGACGCAGACGCGATCTCCCATGCCCGCCGGCGACACGGAGGAGACGATGCCGACCTCGAACTCGATCAGGGTGTCGTCGTCGTCGCTATTGCTGCTGCTGCTGCTGCCGCTGTTTTTTTCCGGCCTCGCCGCGGCCTCCGCCGGCGCCGCTTCGAGCACGGCGGCGCAGAGGGCCCTGACTTGTCTGGGGTCGCCCGTGCGGAGCACCACACCGTCGACGCCGGACTCCAGGGCTCCAAGTAAGGCCAGAGCCCCGTCCGACGTCGGGGCGGTCATCAGCAGGCGAGGCGTCGGCTTTGGCCTTTTCGGGAGAGGCGAGCTCTCGTCGCCGTCGCCTCCTTACCTCACGGCGGCCTCACACGAGGCCTGCGCCCGCCTGCGGGCCTCCTGGAACGCCGCGACGAGGTTCTCGGCCGGGATCAGTGTCCAGTCGCGGGCATCGGCGAGGACGACGCTCTCTTCGGAGCCGTTCTCGTCGCCGTCGCAGCCCTCGGGGGTCTTTGAAGACGACGACGACGACAAAGACTCGGCCCTCCGCACGTCCGCCGGCGTCCTCAGATCGACCGCGACGCCAAGACTTTTTCCAGTTACGTCTGACAGCAGGCCGTCATCAAAGCGGACGACGACGGCATCGAATCTGGCGAGCGTCGCAAAGTCGGCGGCGTTTGCGACCTCGGACTCGTCAAAGAGGAGAACACGGACCCCCGACTCGGCGGCGGCCTGGGCTGCCTCGGCGGTGAGCGGTTGAACCCAGACAATCTTGCCACTGTTTGGGTCCTGGTTCTGCCGTGCGGCGGTCGAGCCAAAGGGGAGGAACGGGGAGGAGAGCGGAGGAGGAGGGGGGAGAGAAGAAGAAGTCGAAGAAGAGGTCGAAGAGGTTGCTGACGCTGAAGGCGACGTCGCATCATGTCCCTGCCTCAGTGATTCCCTCGCTCGCCGCGTCGTCGGAACGCTCTTCATCGCTCGCGCACCCGGCGAGAAAAAGAGCAGCCGCCTCCCTGCGACGGTAGATGGTCGCATCGCGGGCAACACAAGGAGATAAGTCCCCGGTTCCGAAGGACGACGGCAAAATGTTTGGTTGTGTTTGAAGGAAAAAAAATCGAGCTTGGATTGCAACGTTTTCATCAAAAAAACGGAGAAAGAAACAAAAAACCGGCCGCGGCGGCGGCGGCGGCGGCGGCGGCGGTGGCGGCCAGATGCCAATTTGCTCCAAGCCGCGGCTGCTCGAGCGAAGCTCTCTGAATCTCGGCACGCAACCAGATGAGAGTTCTCTAGATCCTCGCTGCACTCGCGGTACGTCAAAGGCTGCTGTCGACAAGCAACGACGCTTCGAGGAAGCATCAACGTCGAGGCCATGCAGCGGCGAATGTTTTTTTTTCTTCCTCCTCTCGACCTCCACCTCCCACCTCGAATCCCAAAACGCGAAGGACAGAGTGGGCGCCAGGATCTCCAGTTCCAGGCGCCCTTAGTTAACCTTCGCAGATCGAAACCCTTGTTTTTCCCCTCTTTTGCGGAATATACAAGGGCCCGCGTGGCGCCCTTCGTTTTCGCCTGTTCTCCGCTCTCCTTTCCTCGCCGCGTTTTGCGACGGGGAGGAAGCACGATAGTGTTTTTAGTGGGAGCGGGGTGGAGTGCGAGCGAGCATGGGGCCCACGCGGATTCGAGGCCCGGTTCCGTCGCACCATTTCCGGGAGGGGGAAAAGCAGTGCGGTCTTCAAAGACCTCCGCTCTTTTTGGTTTCCTCTCTCGGGGTGCGACCTGCACTGCGGCGACAATTTCTTCCTTTCCGAGAAAAGCAAGCTCACAACTTTGCTTTTTTGCACTTCTCTTAAAGACTTTGACAACACAGTCTCTCTCTCTCTCTCTCTCTCTCTCTCTCTCTCTCTCTCGAGCTTCCAAGATTCCAGCCTCTTCTCGTTTCTCCTCGCAGAGCAACTCTCCTGTACAGCACACACGCAGAAAGAACAACAAAAAATGAACGGACGCGACGCCAGTTCGGACGCTTCAATGCCCTTGGCGACGCGAGTGCAGCCCACAATGAGCTCAAAGTACAACGAACGTAGCTCGTTTCAGCGCAAGCTCAACATGGTGCGTTCGAGTGTTATCTCGTCCTGTTTGCAATTGCGACTAGTCGATGACGTGGCCCGGAAGCCGCATAATCGGTGGCCCGAAAAAGAGAAGCAAGTGGACCCCCCCTCGAAATGCCTGAGAAGCTACGATTGAAGTTTCCTCGAAAAGAAGCCCGGTCGTCGTTGTCGCTTTACTAACGCTCTTGCTAAGACCTCCTTCCTCTCCCGCCTCTTTCCCTCAGGTTGCCCGCCCCCACCTCTGCGCCGTCATGGCCACACTGGCCAAGCGCGCTGCAGCCTCCGAAGCGCGCTTCTCCTCCTCTTCTTCTTCTTCGTCTTCTCTTCCTCCTCCTCCTCGCATCGCAGTCGCCGATTTCGGCTGCTCCGAGAGCGCCAACGCCGTCGAGCAGATGTCGGCCGCCGTCGCGGCGGCGTTCGAGGCCTTCGATGAGGAAGGAAAGGCCGCGTCCTCTCCTCCTCTCTCTGAGGCGGCGGGGAGGGCGGGGACGAGCTCGACTGCGTCCTCTCTTCCTCCTTGCGCTCGCGCTCTGTCGATCACCGTCACGCACTCCGACCTGACCAACAACGGCTGGAACGCCGTCGCCTCGGCCATCGCCGCTGCCGGCCCCGGGTACGCCAACCCGCCCTCGGTCGTGGCTCTGATGCAAGCTTCCGACTCGGGCTTCTACGAGCGGTGCTTCGGGGACGAGTCTTTGGATCTCGCCCACGGAGCAATCACCTTCCACTGGGCCAGCCGCGGGCTCCGAAGGAGCGAGGAAGATCCTCGCAGCACCTACGACAGCCTTCCCTCGAAGCTGGAAGACGCGTGCATCCTGCCCGGCTTGTCCTCCGATCCCAGGGTGCGAGCCCTGGCCGCCGAGGCCTCTCGAGAGGACTGGAGGAGAATCTTGTCCCACAGGGCGCGCGAGCTGAAGCGGGGCGGGTTCCTGGTCGCCGCCCTGATCTGCTCGGAGCGCGGGGACGACATCTGCGCCCTGTGGCGGGTCTTGGCGGGGTGCCTCGAGGAGCTGGTCGAGGCTGGAATCATCACAGGGCGGGAGGCGAGCGGGGTCGTCGTCCCCGTCCACCTTCGGACGCCCCAAAGCCACCGCGACGCGCTCGAGGGGGACGGCGACAGCGACCCCCTGAGCGCGTCCTTCCGCGTGGTCCTGGACGAGGTCGAGCACGTCCAGTCGCCGGAGAGGGACGCGTTCTTGGGGCAGCACAGGGACGCCAAGAGGTACGGCGCCGACGTCGCCGCGTTTTTCGAGGCGGTCTCGAGGACAATGGTCGAAGCGGCGCTCGCGCCGAGGCTCGGGAGGGAGAGGGCGACCGCGGTCGCCGACGAGCTCTACTTCACTCGCTTTGCCGGCAAAGTCGCGGAGGCGAAGCCCGAGTTTGCGATCAAGCTGCAGACGCTGGTGCTGGAGAAGCTTTGAAGGGGTGAGGTACTGTTTCTTTGTAACAAATGAAAAAACTTTTTTAACGAAATGTTTTTTTTTCTCTCTCTCTCTCTTCTCTCTCTCCCCGTTCCTCTCTCTCTCCCCGTTCCTCTCTCTCCCTCCACCTCCCCTCTCCTGCACTCAAGCAGCAGACGCCGCAGTCGCCTTGCGAGACACAGAAGAAGAAGAGCCCCCCCCGCCGTTGCCGTTCCCCGGGACGTAGTCGCTCTTCCCCAGCGCCTCGAGCAGCGCCCTCCACCTCGCGGGCTCCTCGTCAAAGATGTAGGTCATCGGCTGCACCAAGACCCCGGAGCCCCCGATCGAGCGGAGCTCCTTCACGCAGTCGTAGAGGCGGCGCTTGGGCACGCAGATGACCGCGGCCCAGAGCCCGTCGTTCCCCTCGTCGCCGGGGGAGGCGGGGGCGGGGGCGCCCCCGCCGCCGCGCCGCGGCGCAAAGACGGGCGACACGGTGGGCCCCTCCAGCCCCCGGAGCCCGTCGCAGGCAAGGATCCGGTCGGCCACGGCCCTGCTCGTCGCGCCGCGCATGTTGGCGACCACCGAGTAGTACTTGTCCGCCTTCAGGTGCGCCTCGAGCCGCTCGAGCAGCTCGTGGACGATGTCGAGCAGCCTGCCGCCGTCGCGGAGCAGCGCGTCGCGGTTGGCGACGAGCACGCCCTGCGACTCCAGGACCCTGCCGCCCTCGATCTCCTTGAGGTTGTTCTCGCGGAGGGTCACCCCCGTCGAGACCAGGTCCAGGATGATGTCGGCGCAGCCCATCAGTGGCGCGGCCTCGAGCGCGCCGTCGGCGCCCAGCAGCGCGACCCTGCTCGTGAACCCCTTGGCCTCGAAGAAGGCCCTCGCGACGTTCTGGTAGCCCGTCACGACGCGGAGCGGCGTCTCGGGCGTCCAGTCCGGCATCGCGAGCAGCTGCTCGAGGCTGTCGACGCCCGTGAACCTGCCGCCCGTCGGGACGCCCAGGCCCAGGTGGCACCCGCCGAAGCCCAGCGCGTCGTGCAGGATGACCAGGTCGCCGTGCACGATCCCCACGTTGTCCTCCGCCTTGCCGGACTTGCCGTCGACCATCGCGGCCCCCGAGATCTCGGCGAACATATCGTAGCCCACGATCCCCAGGTCGACGTCGCCGTAGCTCAGCTTGCGGACCACGTCCGACGCTCGCTGGAACCAGACCTCGACTCCTGGAAGCTGCGGGATCGACGCGACGTACTGGCGCGGGTTGGGCTTGAAGACCGAGAGCTGGCACTCGCGCAGGAGCTGGAGGGTGTCCTCTGCCATGCGGCCCTTGGAGGGGATGGCGAGGCGCGGAGAGGAGTCGTCTGGGCGCCGCGCGGAGGAGGGGGCTGATGTTTTTTTTTTCTCCCGTCGTCCTCGTCGTCGTGAGCCTCGAGGGGTTGCTCTTCTTTGCTTTTCTCTCTCTCTCTCTCTCTCTCTCTCTCTCTCTCTCTCTCTCTCTCTCTCTCTCTTTCT
>Ga0114918_10005460_pt1 | contig 10916 bp, 14 predicted proteins | sample LantaG_FD_87015 | JGI IMG/M metagenome (GOLD analysis project Ga0114918, IMG submission 87015) | Deep subsurface microbial communities from Baltic Sea to uncover new lineages of life (NeLLi) - Landsort_02402 metaG | ecosystem: Environmental > Aquatic > Marine > Oceanic > Sediment | place... | reverse complement strand
GTTGTTGTTTGTTGTGATTTTTAGAAAAGGAGAGAGGTGAGCTCGTTTTTTTCTTTCTTCTTCTTCCTCGAATTCATTTCCTTTCTCTTTCTCCTTCAGCCACCACCACCAAAACTACCACCACAAACACCAAAACCGCCGCCTTTTTTCCGTACCGCTCCCGTCCGCGGCCGCGACCTCCTGCTCGAGCCCCGTGAAGACCGTCTCGGCCCCCTGCTGCGCGCTCTGCGCCCCCAGGGCGTTGAGCCCCAGGGAAATCAGCGAGTAGCGCGCGGTGCCCCAGGTCCCGGCCAGCGGGATGCGCAGGGCCTGGAAGGGCCAGATGTTGCCGTCGGGCTGGTAGGCTCCTGGAGAGAAGAAGAAGAAGGAGGAGGATTGTTGTTTGATTTGATTTGGTTGGAAGGAAGTGGTGGTGAGAGAGGTGGAGCGGCGCGAGAAGCGAGAGAGTTTTTTTTTTAGAAAGAAAGAAAGAAAACGACGACGACGACGACGACGACGACGACGACGACGACGCTTTTCTTTCTCTCCCCGTGCTCCTTCTCGTTCTCCGGAAGGTGAGCAAACGAACCGGCGGCTGCGGCGTTTTCTTGGGCCCCGAGAGCTGATTCTCCTTCCACCGCCCTTCTCCTTCATCGCTCGATGCAGGAAAAGGAGAAAAAAGCAGCGGGGAAAAAGCAGGAGGAGAAAGTTTTCTCTCCTTTTTTTTTCCCGCCGGGCTCGGGTCTCGGGTTTTTTCTTTCCTCGTTTTTTCCTTTTCCTCCTTCCCTCCTCTCTCTCTCTCTCCTCCAACCACTTACCATCTACCCTCGCCTGCCCCCCGTCCGCCACCAGGAGCATCTTCGTCACCGTCGCAGGGTTGGCGCTCGCCAGCGTCGCAGGGGCGGTCTTGAAGGTGCCCGTCCTCGTCTCGGCCTCCCCGGGGATGCTCACTTCGTAATAGTATTTCGTGTCCGGGAGCAGCCCCGTCAGCACGGCGTTGTTGATGGTCCCGGTCAAGAAGGCACCCCCTTCGCTGGTGGGCTGCAGTAAAGGAATGGTCTCTGCCTCTGCGGGAAGGAACCGGGCCGGGGCGGCGCAGAACAGCGACTGGAAGTAGCTCGAGTCGAAGGTCGCGAGCACGGTCGAGGTCAGGGCCTGCGGGGTCGTGCCATAGGAAACTTTCGAGCCGGCGATCGCGTCCCTGGTCTGCCAGGTGACCTGGACCGTGGAGGCGTCGTTGCCGCCGCCGTAGGAGAGGCGCGCCGGCGTGGGGGCGTTGGGGGTTCGGGCGGCGACGTCGGCGCCTGCGACTTCGAGCCAGTACCTAGAAGTTTTTTTTTGAAGGGTTTTTTTTTTGAAGTTTTTCGGTTTTTTTTTTCGCCGGCGGCGGCGTTACCAACTCTTCCCAGCCTCCCTCTCTTTCTTACCTCCAGATCAGCTTCTCGGTCGACGCCCTCACATAGCTCGCCCTCAGGTCGTACTGCTGCGGCGTGGGAACCCAGAACTTGAACTTCCCTGTCCCCTGAGTCTTCCACGTGTCCGGCGCCGCGTCCTTCACGAAGGCGTAGGCCACCGGCGACCTGTCGTAGAGCGCGCCGCAGCCCTGCGTCGAGTACGCCTGGTCGACCGCCGCGCTCATGTTCGTGATCCCACCGTTGCTCCCAAAGGGGTTTTTCTTAGGCAGGTCGCACCGTGGCTTCCAGAGCAGCGCGATCCTGTCCGTGGGGAGCACTTTCTGGACCGGGACGTCCCAGCCGACCTCGACCCACTCTCCAAACTGGTTGACTGTTGAGGCAGGGTCGGCGACGGCGCGGCCCGTCGCAGAGGTTGAAGCCGAGGCACTAAGAGTCGGCGGGGGCTGGTCCCTGGCCACGGAGCAGTTGGCGCCCTGTCTCGCCAGGACGGACAGGGCCTGCCACTTGGCGATGGTAGGGGAGAGGGTGGGCCTCGTCTCGGTGACTGCTGCTTTCAAGATAGAGGCGATGGCGTCAGAGGCAGAAGTGGAAGAAGAAGCAGAAGAAGAAGCGGCTGCAAAGTTTTCGGCGACAGACTCTGCGATCAGCTCTTTATCTCCCATCTCTCCCGTCAACAGGTAGGAAGGGTTGACGGATGCGATCGCGTCGTGGACCTCCCTCATGGTCGGGTAGGCCGCGGCGAGCATGGAGTAGAGGGTCGCCTGAAGAGGAGGAAAAGGAGGATGAGGGAGTGGTGGAAGTGGTGGAAGTGAGAGTTAGTGAGGTTGTTTTCGCGAGGAGAAAGAAGAAGTGGAAGAGGGATTTTGTCTTTCGTGAAAGTGGACAGACGCACGCAATCGTATGAGACTCGCATCGGAGGACGCCGCTGCCTCTTTTCGTCGAAGAGCGGGCGAGGAGTTGGACGAAAGAGAAAGAAAGAAAAGAGGTCGAGGTCGACGATGAGCTCGCGGCGGCGTCGAAGAAGCGCGACGTCGTCGTCGTCGTCGAGTTGAAAGAAACCATTCCCTTTTTCGCGGGGAAATTCTGCCCGCTTCTCGATAATGAATTCTCCTCCGCTTGCACACAACGCATCAGTGCACACGTCTGCACGCCACAAGAGCAATTTTACCGCTTTGACTCTTCAAAGAGAGTGAGAAAACGAGGGCATGCGACTTTTTCGAAAAACGGTCGAAGCGACGTCGATGCCGCCACGGTTTTTTTTTCTTCTTCAAAAAAAAACATCCCAGCGCCAGCCCTCCCCTCAATTCCTCACCACGACGCAGAGCGCCACCGGCAGGGAAAAGACGTGAAGTCTCATGGTTTGCGCAAGCAAGAGGTAGAAAAAGAGCGCGCGAGAAGAGAGGCTTCACCGCGTGAGATTGAGAGAAAGGAGCAATTCGGGGATTGTTGAATCCTCGTTGAGTGCGAAAAAGAGTGAGAGAGAGAAAATAAATGACTCTCTCTCCTTTTCTTCAACCTCGCCTCCGCCTTCCTTCTTCTCCTTCTTCCACCTTTTCTCCCTCCGATTCTTTTGAGGCATCAAAAGCATTGCATTGCAAAGCAAAAAAGGCAAAGCTAGCTCGAAGGAAAAAGAGAGGCTTACAGGTTTTTTGTTACTTTGTCGCTGTCTTTCATTTCTCTCTCGTTTCAACTCTCTCTCTCTCTCTCTCTCTCTCTCTTTCTCTCTCTCTCTCTCCATCATCAAAAACAAAACAAAGAAAATGCACTCTCTTCCTTATCAAGAAGGTATACTGCGCAGTCACAAGTAATTCAAAAGGGGTAGAAACATTCACTTTGTTTCTATTGTCCGTTTTTTATTCAAGTTGGAAACCCAGCTCCAGGCAGGTTTTTTTTCTTCTTTGTAGTAAGGCAAAATTAAAGGAGACAAAAGGCCTGGGGGGCTAGTAGTAGTTATTTAAGAAGAAGCCTCTCTGTTGTTCTCGTGTGCTAAGTTGTGAAAAGTGACGACGACGACGAGAAGGAGGAGGAGTTTTTCAGTGGAGGAAGAAATCGAAGTTTCTTTTCTCCTTTTCTTTCTCTTTCTCTCTCTCTCTCGTCATTTTTTTTTCTTTTCCCTTTTTCCCTTCTTCAATCAAACCTCCGCATCCACAGCCGCGCTCGTGTACTCGCTCAGGTCCTTGACGCTGTCCGAGTGGACGATCTCCGTCGAGGGCCCGGCCAGAGACGAAGAAGAAGAAGAAGACGAAGAGGTGGAGTTTGACTTCTTTTTCGCCACCTCCGCCGCCGCCGCCGTCTTTGCCGCGCAGCCGACGAGCGAGAATGATGTCGGAAGCCTCGGCGCCGCGGGCGAGCTCGACGCCGAGGAGTGCAGCCCCGCTCTCGTGGGGCTGCTGCTGCTGCTGCCGTCTTGCTTCTTCGCCGCCCCGACGACAAACACCGAGCACGGCGACAGGGGCTCGCTGGGCGGCGTCGAGGGAGGAGACGACGACAGAGGAGACGAGGAAGAAGGAGACGACGGGGAAGGAGAAGAGGGCGGCAACGCCGGCGACTGCGGCGGCGCCACCAGCGGCCTCGCCGGGGTCGTGGGCGCCGAGTGGACGACTGCGGCAGGTTTAGCTCCAGCCGCCTCGAGGGTCCCCTCACCTTCTCCTCCTTTGACGCGCCTGTTCACCAGGGCAGCGCCGGCCATCGCCCTCGCGCGCCTCGGCGTCGTCGTCGAGGAAGCCGACACCGACGAAGGAGAAAAAGCAATGCTGCTGCTCTTCTTTTTCTTCGCCTCCGCCTTCTTCGCTTTCCTCTTCTCTTCCTTGCCCTTCTTCATCCCCCCGGCGCCGTTGAGCGCGCCGTCGGGCCCGAAGAACTTGGCGTGGATGACCTCGGAGTAGCGGCGCATGTAGGGGCCCCAGTCCCCGCGCCAGGTGAGCGGCGCCGGGAGGGAAGTTGAAGTTGTTGTTGTCGAGGTGGAAGCAGCAGCAACACCACTCGCAGCAGCAACACCACTCGCAGCAGCAGCAGCAGCAGCAGCAGCAGCTCCGACGACCGCGTCCCCCGTCGCCGTCATGCTCCCAGCGGGGAGGAGGCCGACGAGAGCGGAGCGAGGAGCTGCTGCGATTTCGTTCGCCGTCGCCACCGTCGCCGTCGCCGAAGAAGAGCAGCAGCCTCCTTCTCCTCCAACTGCTCCTGCTGCCCTCCGACGATAAGCCTCCGCCCCGGGGCTGCCGGCGGCCATCGCCTCCACCATCAGCTCCTCGACTGCCTCGACGTTGCGCACGCAGAAGAACAGCCCGAAGTCCAGCTTCTCGTCGTTGTAGAGCTGCAGGTAGCTCCACCCGCGCCAGAGGGCCTCTGCGGCTTTTCCCTGGCCCATGACCCGCAGCAGCACCGCCAGGGACCCAAACTTGAGGTTGCCCACGACGCGCATCCAGTCGTAGGCCAGCGATTTCTGGGGGACGAAGCTCGACCAGCTGTGGATGGACTTGTATTTCTTGGAAGTCCGGAACCTCCTCGGGGGCATGTGGTCGTCCCAAAAAGGGATGACGAATTCTTTGAATAGGTCGGCGTAGCGGATGGTGTTGGACATCGACGACGCCGCATGGAAGGTTAAGAGAGGAGTCTCTTTTTCTTTTTTCTCTTCCTCTTCCTCTCCTCCTTCTTCTTTCACAACAGTCGCTGCTGCCTCCTCGACGCGCCTGGCGACGTCCAGGGCCGCCGCGGCGCCCAGGATCACGCTGCCGACGATGTCGCAGGGGGCGATGTCCTGTTTTTGGATTTGAATTTGGGGGGGGGAGAAGAAAAAGGAAGAAATCAAAGTGAGATTGTTTTCTTCTTTAGTTTTTTTCTTTTTTCTTTGACGCCTTCTCTTTCTCTCTCTCGAGAAAACCCCCAAACTCATCCCGCTCTCTCCCTCTCTAAAACAAACCAACTACTCACCCAGACGTGATTCGGGTTGTGGCACAGAAACGTCGCCATCTCCGAGGCGTAGGCCAGCATCAGCTAGGGGAAAAGAAAAGAGGGGATAGAGTTTTGTTTTGTTTGAAGAAGAAAAGAAGAGGGGGAAAAAAAAGGTGAGCCTTTCTCTCTCTTGCACCGAGAAAAAGCCAAAACTCTCTCTCAACGCCACCACCACAAAATACTCACCTGCGTCGGCCCCGCGGCGTTGCCGAAATACCCGGGAGCGGGCCCACCGGCGCAGGCCCCGATGATCGTCGGGCGGACGATCGCGGCGCGGAGGAGAGGAGGCTTCGACGTCGAAGTCGAAAACTCCTTGTTATTCATCTTCTTCTTCTCCTCCGTCGCCTCCGCCACCTCAGCCCTTCCAAACACCCCTTCCACGGCGTCGGCCACGGCGTCCTCCGCGAGGTGCTTCGACAGCGTGTAGGCGTTGGGGAACCCGAACTCGGCCACCAGCTTGTCCACTGCCCTGGTCGCCGCCGCTGCCGGGAGCGCGAGCAGCTCGGCCGCGACCTCGGCGTGCGACAGCACCGTCTTGACTTTTGCTCCGGTCCTCCTGTCGGTCGTCTCCCTCACCAGAGGGTAGATGCGCTCCTCGACGTGCGTGCCGCGCTTGAGGTTGGCGTTGACGTAGGCCGTCGAGACGTGGACCATGCCTCGGAGGCGAGGCTTGGGTTTGGGTTTGGAGGGAGAGGGAGAGGGAGAGGGAGAGGGAGACGGAGAGGGAGAGGGAGAGGGAGAGGGAGACGACGAAATTCCTCCATCGTTCCCCTTCTTCTCCTCCACCTTCTCCACCTCCTCCACCTCCACCTCCGTCACCCTCATCGCCTCCGCGGCCAGGTCGAGCACGTTCCTCGTCGCGACGTAGTTCTGCTCCAAGAGGACGTGCACGTGCTCGAAGAAGGAGATCGAGGCCGCGCAGTGCACAAAGTAGTCACACCCGCGAGCGACGGTCCGAGCGTCGGCCTCGGACAGGCCGCAGCGGGGCTTGCAGACGTCGCCAGAGAGGACGCGGAGCTTGGCCCGGAGGTGCGGCAGTAAGAGTCTGCGCGGGGCCTTGAACTGGAGCACGCCGTCGGTGATTTTTGTGGTTTTGCTGGAGGGCTTTGTTGAAGCGGAGGAGGAGGGCCTCTCGCCGCCGCCGTCGTTTGCGCTGTCGACGTCCGAGGAAGAAGAGTCGGCAGCAGCCTCTTCCTTGTCTTCCTCCTCCTCTTCAGCCACCCTCAGCGAGTCGAAGATCGGCCTCGACAGCAAGCGGTCGAGCCTCGCCTCGGGCTCGGCGCCGTGTTTGGGCCTGACGAGCAGGTAGATCGCCTCCAGGTCGGGCACTCCTCTCAAGAGCTGCTCGATCAGCACCGAGCCGACGTAGCCCGTGCCTCCCGTGAGGAAGATTGTCGCGCCCGAGAAGGTCGACGCGAGGGAGGGCTAGTAAGTAGTAGGAGTTTGTTTTGTTTTAGAAGACAGAAGAGAAAGAAGAGAAGAGAAGAGAAGAGAGGAGAAAGGAGAAATCGTTAGCTAATAGAAGAGGAAGAAGGGGGGGCGAGGAAAGAAGAAGAGAGAAAGAAGAGCGAGAGAGAGGAAGCGCTGACGGCGTCTCAGTCGCACGAAAAAGAAATTCGCTTCTTATCTGTTTTTTGGCACCTTTCCGCACGCCCCCGCGCTCGGCAAAGCAATTGCTCAAAGTCCGATCTTTCCACGTAGAACGCTTTCATTCAACGTTGATCCCCTCTAACTGCAAGCAGAAGAACGAGGGGATGCCAGCAAGCATCACGAAGATCACCAGCTGCGTCTAGCTGCCACGCGCCGACATGGCGCAATTGACGTCGGAGTTTGACATGCCTCTCTCTCTCTTTCTCTTTTCCGCGTCGCCCGATTCCATCCGTCACCCGCTCTCGATCACTTTTCTCTCTTGCTAGCGTGAGAGACGACATCGAATTCTCGCAATCGAACACCACAATCAAGCATCCTTTCACCTTGATCCCGAGCTTGACCGCATCGCTCATGAGCTGCTGCGCCGTCGCTTCGTTTTCGCAGGACGGCACTTTTATTTTCGACTTTTCGACTTTGAAGGAGCCGTAGTAGTCCGTCGCTGGGCCTTTCCGAAAGCTGCCGTAATGTTTTTGGTTCGAAAGATAGTGTCGTGAGCATGGAGACAAGAGGAAATCGAACGACGTCAAGTGGGGTGGCGGAGCGGGATCCGACGAGGAAGGACCGTCGCGATGCTTGTTCTTCCTCTGCGGCGGAAAAAAAACTTGATCTCTTCATGCTTTTTTCTTCGCGCAAACTGGCTGCACTCGCATGCTCGTTTGACCCCTTTATCCACATTGAAACCCCTTTTTGCATGTTTTCTTGCGTTGAGCGAAAAGAAAAAGGGAATTGGCATTCTTCAAGGCCATCAGCGTTGCCGGAAAAGTGTCGCCGTCGTCGAGAAATTTCGACGGCAAAGCAGCGGCGACGACGGCACGCGCGGACGAATTGAAAAGGAAAACTCTTTCTGCCTTTCGCTTTCCCCACCCTCCTCACCATGACACGAAGCGTCCCATCGCGCCTAAAGGCTGTTAAAACGTGCACTTTCTATCGCGTGGCGTGGTTTGATCGGCAAAAAAAGGGGAGAGAAAGCGTTGAAAGCAAGTGGGAAGAGAATGTGAGAGAGAGCTTGGAAAAAAGAAAGAAGAAAAAAAGTTTCACTTTCGAACTTCTCTCTCTCCCTTTCTGATGACTAGCCAAGGGCAGCAGCACCGGTCGAGAGCCACCCTCGGTTTTTCGATTCTCTCCTTCCATCAAAAGGCTGACGCTAGGCCGACTAATCTTTTTGGAATTTTCGCCTCTCTTGCCCTCTTTTTCGAGCGAAAGTTCGCTCTCGGGTTTTTTTTTCTTTCCCTCTCTCTCCCCTCTTTCTTCTTCTTCTTCACTCTTTTCTTCTCTCATTCTTCTCCTCTTGTCACACACGAATACGGCAAATCAAAACAAAACCTGAAACAAAGGCGCGACCTTTTCTGCTTTTCTCTTTCTCTTCTTTTTGACGAACAGACTCGTCACGCGAGCGCGAAAGTTGAAGAAGAAGAAGAAGAAGAAGAAGGAAAGAAAAAACCCTTCTCTCTCTCATCGTCTCATCAAACCCAAGCGACGACAAACCCGCCGACGACCACGGCCGCGACGGCGGCGCAGCAAGCCACGGCCACGCCGAACGCGGCCCTCCGCGTCGGCAGGTCCATCCTCTTGCGGATCCAATCAATGAGATTGTCCGCAAGGGGCGCCCCCAGGGCAGCGGCCCCGATCCTCGCGGCCTTCGTCACCTGCGAACCCGCCCAGGCGAGCGCGAAGACCTTGCCGGCGGCCTTGGCGCTCGCCGCGAGGCCGGCCCCCTTGGGCACCTGCGCGACGTAGAGCCACGCCGTCGCGAAGGAGGAGGCGTACCAGAGCGTGTTCAGGATGCCGTAGGAGAGCACGCCCGCGAGGCCGTATCTCCGGAGGCTGTTGAGAGGGGACGGGGAGCCCAAGCTGTTGGAGTGGAGGTGGTTGAGGTGGAAAGAGGTGGTTGAGACGAAAGGAACGAACGATCAAAGAAGATTATTGAAGAAAAGTGAAATAAAAAAAACTCCTTCTCTTCTTTCGCCTCACCGGCTCGCAAACGCCGCCTTGCCTCCGGCGACAAACTCGGCCACGCCTGGCTTCCCAGGCGCCTGTCTCTTGAGTGGGGGCAGAGCGGCGGGAGGCCTGAACAGGGCGACGCCAGAGCCGTCTTCGAATTCAGCAGTCCCGCTCGCGGGCTGCGAGTGAGGAGGGATCGCGGCAAGCGTCGTCGTCGCCGTCGTCGTCAATGCCGTCGATGCACTGCGCCGCGGCGCGCAGGGATTCCGGACGACGTTCAGAGCTCGTCGCTGATCAAGCAGCAGCTGCCCAGGGGCCGCTGGCCGCAGCGCGGAGGCCATTTGGAGTGGAGAGAAGGAAGAGAAAGATAAGGCAAAAAAGGGAAAAGAGAGTTAAGATCAACGAGAGAGTGAGAGAGAGAAAAAAAAACTCGACCTCGACCTTTTCTTCGTTTCTTTTTTTTCAGTTCGGGTTTTTCTTGCGTTTCGTTTGTTGTTGTCACATTGTTTGTTGGATTTTTTAAGAAATGAACAAAGAAGAATGGCGACATAAGCCAGCACAGCAGCAATTTTGAAGAGAAAGGAAATCGGGGATCGGTGAAGGAAAGAGAAAAAAGAGAGAGAGAGAAAAAGCTCGCTCGCTCTTTCTCTTTCTTCTCTCTCTTTTCTCTTCCCTCTCTTCTCTTTTTCTTCAACAAAGCTCGTCCGGCTCCATCTTGTAGCTGACCATCGCGTCCACCCTGTGCACCTTGGTCGTGAAGCTCCTCAGCCTCACGTTGTTCGCCGACCCTTCCTCGATCATCCTCGCGTCCGAGTCCTCCCACTCCAAAGGCACGGAAGTGTCCTTGTCGGCGTAGACCAGCAGGTCGAACGAGACGGGCCTGGTGAGCAGAGGCAGGAAAGAGACGCACGCCGTGATCTGTCGCATGATGGCCTGGATCTCTGCGACGATCTCGGACTCTTCCTTGTCCGGGGCGGGGCTGGTGGTGGAGTTGGAGTGTTGGAGTTGGAGTTGGAGTTGGAGTTGGAGTGAGGGAAGAAAAAAAGAAGTGAGCTTTCTCTCGCTCGCTCGCTCGCGCGTCCCTTCCCTTCCCTTCCCTTCTCTTCCCTTCTCTCTTCCCTTACCCTTCCCCGGCCACCACTTTGGCGTCCGTCTGCACGTCGAAGGTCCACCTCTCCAGCACGTCCCCCTCGGGGCTGCCCGCGATCACCAGCACCAGCCTCTTTAGCGCCCCCGCCGCCAGCCACCGCTTGAGGTGCTCGAGGACCGTCGCGAGGTACGAGGCCAGCTTGTCGTCCGAGGTGACCGTGAGGGAGAGGCCGTACTGCTTCTTCTGCTGGAAGGACTCCGGGGGGTAGACGCCTCGCTGGTAGAGGATGCTGTTGAGTGTGTTTTGGTTGGTTGGTTGAAGGTGGAAAGAGGAGGGGGTGGAAAGAGGTTGAGGTTGAGGTGGTGGTTGATGAGCGACGACGGCGACGGATGAACGAACTTCGTCGATCGATGGCCTTTTCTTTTATCTCCTCGCGCACACAGAGCAATCCGCGAGCTCTCTGCTTCTATTCTGCCGTCGATCAGCAAGAGCAGATCCGCATCGACGCCTCCGAACGCGAAAAGAAGCCATCAGAGGCCAGCAACGCGGCGCCGTCGAGCATCATCGTGCTCAATACGATGAATCGAATTGCCATCTGCTATCGCTCTTTCTTTCTTCTCTTCTTCTTCTTCTTTCTCTTTACCTGTTCACCGCGTACGCGAAGAACTCGGTCACGATCTTGGAAGATCCCTTGAGCGTGATGGTGTTTCGCGTGGTGGTGGCCTGGAGGGACATGGTGTTGAATGAAGTAGGAGGAGGAAGGAAGGAAGAGAGAGAGAGAGAGAGAGAGAGAGAGAGAGAGAGAGAGAGAGAGAGAGAGAGAGAGAGAGAGAGAGAGAGAGAGAGAGAGAGAGAGAGAGAGAGAGAGAGAGAGAGAGAGAGAGAGCGAG
>Ga0114918_10005459_pt1 | contig 10919 bp, 10 predicted proteins | sample LantaG_FD_87015 | JGI IMG/M metagenome (GOLD analysis project Ga0114918, IMG submission 87015) | Deep subsurface microbial communities from Baltic Sea to uncover new lineages of life (NeLLi) - Landsort_02402 metaG | ecosystem: Environmental > Aquatic > Marine > Oceanic > Sediment | place... | reverse complement strand
TTTCGAGCTCGGACGATAAGGCACGCTCCTTCTTAGAAAAATCTCGTATCTCTTCTGAAAGCTCCTCGGGAGATCTCTTACAAACAATAGCTTCTAGCCTGCTGCGCAGCCTACCCGAATCGCTGGAAGCTTTAAGCTCCCTCTTCAGTATGTGCAGCTTCTCGGTCGCATCCTGCAACTCATTTCTAGAAATTGCTAGATTCGTACGAAGCTCGTTAACCGTCTCAGGCGTCATATCGAAAGGACGCTGACAATGAGGACATACAGCATCCTTCAGCTGCACATCAATATTCTTAATGGTACGCTTGAGCTCTGCTTCGCGCTCTTTACAAGAATCCGCTTCGCTAGTGAGCAACTCGAAAGAATCTTTCGGCTCGTCTATCCTTTGCAATTTACGAAGGATATCTTGGCGCTCCTCAGCTTGTGGTAGGTCTACCTTATGCAACCTGGCAAGAGCTGTCTTCGCATCCGTTAACTCTGTTTGGATTTCTTCTACAGCCCTCCCGCTTAACTTCCTCAGCTGCGCTTGCAAAACATCACGCTTATCTAATCTCTCGAGGTCGGCTTGTGTAGAGATGTACTCTGCACTCAAATTGTCATATTGTTTAGACCATGCGTTAACTTCACTCTCTGTGATATCCTTTGGATGTGTAAACGCATCAGCTAGGGTACTGCCCTTAAACCTACTCATAATCTGTTTTCGACCAGTAACCCGCTGCTGCAGCTTAGCCCAAACTTCAGACAAATCGGCGTACGTCTTAGCGTCTTCCTCGTTCTCTTCTTGCAGGTGGTCGTGAAAAACCTGCGCGGTCTCCAAATCCATCTCTAGGTCAATTAAGTCTGGAAAGGTAAAGATAGTTTGCTTCACGTCCACAAGCTCATTGCGAACCTGCTCAAAATCAGACATGGACGTTGTGTGCATCGAAAGAGTGCGCTTGGTGAGCTCCCTGAGTTCATCGTAAAGATGCAGGTTAAACATCACAGTCAACCTACTCCGACGCTCATGCTCTTTTCCATGAATCATCACGTTGTTCAACTCTTGCACTAGATATATCAAATTGAAGAACGTGGTCTCATCGACGTGTAGAATCTCATCGCGAATCCACTTATGTGGAGATCTAACTGCGTCCCTTGGAAGGATGTTCTGACCGCTCAGCCGATCAAACAACATCACCTGATTCTTGAATCTATGATGCTTCCTATACTGACGGATTTCAAATGGATGGTCATCGATAAGAAACTTAAGGGAAGCCACCATATCTTCCCCAGAGAACATGTTCACCATATCCTCTTTACTATCCCTCTTACGTTGATCCCTCTTACCCCCTTTCCCTACCTGTACCTGTGCGAATACCTCAAAAATCGAGGATTTACCTGCGCCAAGATAGCCACCGTCATCAACATTAAGACCACGTATTAAAACAAGCCCCTGATCATTAAGGGGAACACTACACTTCTTGTAGATGTACGCGTTCTCAAACTCCAACGATTCGTATGTAATACGCGACATCTTAAACGCCGTCTCCAGCCCAGGCACTCATCTTGCCCATTACACGCAACGTTACAGACTCAATAACTGCCTTAGGTTCAGTACCATACGTTTTGATACGTTCCAAAGCATTAGCATAAGCGTCAAGTATAAACGCAATGTCATCGAACGGTATTGGGTCTAGCAAGGGAACTTTTATCCCCTTCAACATCCAATACTTTCCTTTATCAAGTAACGCCTCCTCATCGATCCAACGATAGAACACTAACTGGAAAGTCTCAATTACACGCCGCACAAAGTACTCTTCGTTGGTATTCTGCTGAATTGCCTGAAATGCGTAAGAGTATTCTCCATTAAATAATGCGTCCATATAATGGTGAACGATCTTATACGGAGCCAGCTCAGGCATCTCCGTAGCAATCTTCGTAACGAGCTCCTTCCACTCATACTCCCCAGCGTTCGCAGTGGCATAGCTGATTACACTGTCTAGCAGCCCCAAGGCATCTCGAAGATGCCCGTTAGTAGCTGCGGCAATCTGGGCGGTAAGCTTACGCAGAATCTTCGGGGAAGGTGGTTTGAAGTTTTCAGCTACAGCAATATCGAAAAGACGTTTGGTAACAACATCCGTTGGAAGTGGAGACAACGCAAAAATCTGACAACGGCTACGAATAGTGTCGGGAACCTTCTCCAGATTAGTGGTGCACAGAATGTAACGTGTACCCTTAGGTGGGTCCTCTAACATCTTCAGTGCGCCCTGAAAGGCGGCACCCGTAATCTGATGAGCTTCATCAAGAATGACTACGCGATAACGATAACGAGGGGACTGCGATGCCAACGACTGCAGCTGCCTAATTTGGTCAATTCCACCATGCAGTGCAACATTTAGTTCACGAACGTCTGGGTGAATTGATTTACCCTTTATCACCAGCTTCATCTGTACGCAACTGTTACATTCCCCACAAGGCTCCGCAGTGGTGGCATCGGGGTTACTACAGTTTATGTAATAGGCAACAAGACGAGCTAACGTGGTTTTTCCAGTACTGTAGGGCCCGTGAAAAATAATGGCTGGCGGTATTCGTCCACGAAGAATCATTCCACGCAGACTACCGATTATACGCTCCTGACCAACTACTTCATCAAAGGAACCTGGACGGTGCTTGGCTGCCAAATGGAGTTGTTTTTCGTCGTTCATGGTTTGCCCTACGATTTATACTCATCCGGAATCTCTATGATGATCCCGGCAGTTTTTGCAAGTTTAGTGGCAATACGCCACGCGAGAGGGAACATCTCCTCTCTGAGATTGGCGCGATGCAACGCGTCGTCAAGACCGTCAAAAAGACCTACGAGAGTAACGTCTCGAGATCTACCGCTCACTCTATCTAGTGCGATAACACTTGGGTGGAACTCCACATTCTGTGGAAGGGCGTAATCTGGGAAAGGACCATCTGGTCGAAACTGAATTAGCGCTTCCTCTGCTGTAGGCCACTCGTCGGGCTCCTCAGTAAGAATATAAAGGGGGATGGATGGAACAGGTACAAATTCTGGTTCCTTTGGGTCATCTGTATCAACAATCAGCACACCCTTCTCCGCAACCTCGTCGAACCTAGTTTGATGTGGTGATCCACTGTACCAAGCATTGGAGGATACCTGCTGACAAATATGCATATCCCCCAACGCCCAATAGTCAACTCTAGGAAAGCTTGCGTCAAGACGAATCTGGTTTGCCTTAGTAATCGTTACTCCGACGTCATTTGTACACCCATGCACCGCCTCATGAGCTATCACGATAACCGGAATTGATTCATCAGTACATTCCAGAAGGAGTGCTTCCATCAACAAGAATATTTCCTGGTCCATCCATCCCTGATAGGGCAATAAAACGAAATAGCAGCCAAGATTCTTGTACACCTTCGGCTCAGCATCATAGATATGATGCTCTCCCAAACGATTTGAGAAGGTAGACAAGTAAGTTAGACAGGTATCCCCTATCTCTAGTGAACGCTTATCATGGTTACCACTGATCATAATTATCGGTATATCGCATCTAGACAGCCACTCCGATAACAGTAACCGTTCTGCATGTGTGATATCACGTCGGTCGAAAACATCCCCGGCAACAACAATAAAATCTACCTTGTTGCGCTTAGCGATTCTGTGAATAGCGCGTAGGCACCCACGTGCCCTATCGAGGTAAAACTGATTGAACCGTCGCAGTGCGTTTAGATGCAGATCAGCGGTATGAAGAAATCTTGGCATGCTATTTCAAACTACTACAGGTCCACAGGGCGAACCGTTGCGCGCTGATTACCAACACACCGCAGGGCGGCAGACAGCATATCCTTGGTAACCTTCTTGGCAAGCTCCTCTGCAAGAGTACCGTCTACTCGAAGACCCATGCTGCTGTAAAATTGCTTTACCTTGGACGCGGTAATTACCTTTGCGCCAACCTCGTTCCAGAACGCGGTCGCAGCCTTGGTCATGTTCTCGGGTGTCATCGTCTTACTCTTTGCCATGATGTTTCTCCTTTTTAGAAACTGTTGTTAAGGCACGCACAGTGCTTATCTCTTTACGTAAACTTGTGAACTACCAATGGTCGTAGGCTTCCACCTCCTCGAAAGATCAGTTGGAGTCTCTTCCAACAAATGTGCCACATGCGGGTTTGCAGCTTCCCTGTCGTCGTAGATAGCAACATGCCCAGAAGTGGAAGTTAAAAATTCTAACAGCTGTCGTGTACCCTCTAAGTCCAGTGCGCCATCTCCATCGTAAGGAGGGTGAACCCAGAACAGCGTATCTGCGGAGTCGTAAATCTGCAGCACCTTATCGATGGTATTGTGTTCTACCTGCATGCGGTAAAGACGACTATGAAAAACAGGAAGCAGCGCATCTACCAAATGCAGAGCGGACAACGTACGCCTAACCGGATCCTCTGGAGGTACCCTATACGTGTTGTCACACGTAGAATCCGGAAATGCTCTACGCATATAACAGTACCAAGCATACACAGAGATGAGCTCATCCGAATTAAATGAACTCTGCAGCACAGTCCATAGACCACAGGAAGAGAACTCATTGCTAGACGAAAGCACTTTACTTAGCAAATAGATCCAGCTAAACGCTAGCGGCTCACGCAGCGTATGAAAAAACGAAATCACCAATCGGGAGTAGTCGTTTATGACTTCTACCGGAGCTGGATCTCTAGATAGAAAAAGCGGTGTACGCCCACCGAATAGCTCTACGTACGTTGAGCAAGAAGGAAGTGCTTTTGAAATCCCCACCAAGTCTGCTGCTACAGTACTGGATTGCACAGGGACTGCACTAAGCGTACTACTCCAAGTGTGTAAAGAAGTGTGATCGTAAATAAATACGTAATACCCTAAGGTGCGTAAAAGGAGTGCGGTCGACTTAAGCGTGCTTACATCCCAACTAAACTTATACACTCCTGGGGACACCATATGAAATGGAAACTCCGGCACACCTGGAAGCTGTTGCAAAGAGGGTGAAGCTGAGATTAACAGCACCCCACAAGGGCCAGATTCCCTTCTTTGCACAAGAATGAACACCGACTGAAAGATATCAGTCACCGACTGTAAGTTCGGTCTATCTTTACGCGTCGAAGGAGTCATCGAAATCTATATCCGCGTGGTCCTGTTTTTTATCTTTGCCTACCGGCTTCTTACCCTTCTTGCGCCGAAGCATCCTAGCCTCTGCATACTCTGCAGCTTCATCTTCTATACGCGCTTTAACCTCTTCGCTATCTACGTCTTCTTCCTCGTCATCGGTCCCGTAGTTTGCGTCGTAGAAGTAAGTGGATTCCTCGCTGTGCTCAAAGTACTTTCGGTAGGTATCGTTAACCCGTAACATATCAGCACACATAGAACGAAACTCTGGTGCCTCTACGGTGCGCCGAAAATCCTTCCAGCTAAAAATCTTCTGGTCGTAGCCATCAAGCATCAACTGTTGTTTCCCACCACGCAATTCCAGAAGACCAAGGTGCTTCAAGAAGTACAAGGCGTCGTAAGCTTTGTCCAGGCCACGACCAAGTATTAGTCGCATCTCAGTACTTCGGAAGGGAGGAAAGGTTTTATTCTTAGTGGTACGCCAGATCAATGGGAGCGTTTGAATACCTATCTTATCAGGCTCCACACGTTTACAAGATGTACGCACCTTATACCCAGGCCAGTACTTCAGAGCATTTCCACCTGATTCTTGCTGAGGGGATCCGTAAGATCCTATGGCGGTGCGCATTTGGTTGGTCCCAAACATAATCGCACCGCGTCGTCGCAACCGTGGTACAACACGTTTAAGGAAATAAGAATGCATTCTAGCTTCATCAGCAATGCGCCCACCGTCTCCAAGCTCGTCCACCTCTTCACTGGCCATACCTGCAAAGCTATCAATCAAGAACAGTATCTGTGGAGGCCCATCGTCAACGATTGGCAGTTTGCTAAGAACTCGAAGAATGTGACGATAGACAGCTTCTCCTGTATCGGGCTGTGTATAGAAGAACCCTGGTTTAGAGATGGTCTTCTTACCATCGGTTACCGATATCTTATACTTAATGTCTATCCCCATCGTACGCATGTACACCGGATCTGAACCAGCTTCTGGATCGTACATGCATATCGGTATATTAGCTTGCTGTGCACTAGCAACCAGAGAGTAGCCAAGCGAGGATTTACCGCTCCCTTCAGGACCAAAAATGGTACCAAGAAGTCCGGGTCGGCACCCACTCCCAAGAATCAAATCTAATGACAGGCTTCCTGTTGAGAGAGTATCTTTTACGCGCTGACCTTGCATAAGGTTTATGCAGTCCAGATCGCTTACCTCATCAAAAGCGCTCGAGGCTGCGTCTACCGCATGCATCGGAGGCGATTTTATTTTCTTTTTCGGTGTTGCCATTTATATCCCATCACAGTGTAAAGAGCTTTTCCAACAGCTCGTAAGTTGCTACTCCACGATGACGCCCAACCTCATTCCCGTTCCTGTACAACCGCACCTGCGGTAGGTACGCTACACCGAGTTTTGAAGCTGCATCTGATTGATCACTAGTAGACACACGTGCGACGTATAGCCGAAGTTTGTGGTGACGTATGAAGTTCGTCAACGTACTCTCTAACTGCACGTCAATAGAATGCTCACCGGTTATAAGTAGAAAGAACTCTACCCCCAAGTCTTGGAGGGCTAAGGCAGCATCCCAGGATACTGGGATAACGGAACCTGCTAGATCTCGCGTGGTATGATCTATGGACACGTCTACTCCAAAGGATGCTGCCTAGCCCTTAAAAACGATTACGACTGCTAACTACCAGGCGTCTGGATCGTCATCATCGTCGTCATCGTCAACAGGAGCGGCCTTCGGAGGAGCTTTTTTCTTTACCGTCTTCTTATCGGCTACGGGAGACTTTTTACCCTTACCCTTTTTGCGAACTACCGGCTTCTCCTCCTCCTCCTCTTCCTCCTCTTCCAAAGTACTGTCATCGTACTCGGGTTCCTCGTCCTCCCACCCATCAGAGTCGTCGTCCCCAGCGTCGTCGTCCCCAGCGTCGGAGTCATCAGAAGAATCGTCATCGTCTCCCCAGTCATCCGCAGGAGCTTCTTCTACACCCTCTGAATCGGCGTCATCGTCACCCCAAGAGTCGTCCTCTTCTGCGTCGTCCTCCTCTACAGGAGGCGCTTTCTTCTTCTTCTTGCCTTTTGCTGTGACTTCCTTTGCAGGAGCCTTCTTACCGCGAGACTTCTTTGGAGGGGGAGCTTCCTCTTCATTATCATCGCCATCATCGTCCCCCCACCCAGAAGATGCAGAATCATCATCCTCAGCCGTACCCCCACCACCAGAATCCGGACCAGCATGCCCACGACTGGCCACAACCTCAAGAACCTCCTCCAACCGAGCATACAGCCCAAGCCGCTTCAGATCAGCCCTAATCTCCTCTGGGCTACGCACATCTACGACCTCGTCAAACGGCGTAGGAGCACCAGTGAAGCGCAAACCGCCTCCCTTTAGGAGGTATAGGTCTTTGTCTTCATCGTACAAAATAGGGAGCGGCTTGCCCTGGTAAAACCGTACGCGGTCTTTCGGATCGGTAGCCTTCTCATTAACATTCCAAATGATGGTAGTTCCGTGCTTCGGGTCATCAATGTCGGAACCAAGGATGTCGCCGATCATCGCCAGATCATTTTTTCCGTATTTATTAGCGAAGATGACTCCAAACACACCTTCTTTTTGCCCATTCTTGGCAGCGGTGATATCGAAGGCGTCCATATAGTAGCGAAAAGACCCGAGCAAACGGAGCTCTTGCGGAAGGTCTGCATCCTGAAAATCTGCACACAATGGACAATGAGCATCAGGACCTTTCCTAAACTCACCAGTCTCCATGTTAAAGTCAGGGCATACCTCATAGAATCCACCCTTACTTCCGTCCTTCCGCTTGAAGCGGATAAAGTGTTGGAAGATCGTAAACACACCTCCAACAATACGAATCTCTTTTTTGCCCTTCTTGGGTTGCTCTAAGTAGTCCAGTTTCTGGTGCCACTTCTCAGCAAAGTTCCCACCCCCTGGGGCGTTAGAGAGAGACCGTCGACCCTTCCGATACGTTGAACTCGTCTTTGCCATACCATGCTCCTTTTGATGTCCATTAGACGCGGTGTAAACAACTCTACATTTTTCGTGTTGAGTTAACTATCTTCAAGTATTTTACAAGCTACGTGGTGTTTTCAGCAGTTTTTGGAGATTTTTTATTCGGAGGTAAGTTTTTCTGCTCTAGCCAAAATAACCCTATTATCCACACATTCAGACATGGTCTGCTGCAGAAAGGCTTTACAGGCGCATTGTCTAAAGATCTCGCGCACTTCTTCACGTGGGTCAAGAATGGTTTCAATCTTATCTACCACTCCATAACGCAAGCATACTAGCCGTCGGTCCTGCTCATCTATATGATTAAGGACTTGAGCAATAAAAGCCGAATTAGCTTTTTCGTTGGCTTCTTCTTCTAATTGTTCGTCAAGTAGCGCACGATCAGCAGCGGAATCGCTCTCATACCCATCCTCATTACTGTGCACCATTGATTCCAATGCTACAACCCGTGTCGTACGTACTTTTGTTTTTACGAGCTCAACGGACTTAGCAGTAGTATTACAGTGTCTAGCTACGTCTTCTACTGTATAGGTATCGCACAAAATTGGGTCAGACTCAAAGTACCGTTCTGCCTTCAAGATCTCCTGATAACGCTCAATTACTGACCCAGGAAGTTTAATGAGAGACCCACTGTGCTTTGCGCTCCCCAATATTTTTTGTCGTATCCACCAGTTGGCAAAGGTAGGAAAGCTCGTTCCACAGCGCAAGTCGTACAACGAGATGGCTCTAGCTAAGCCCAAGCTTCCGGATTGGAAAAGGTCGAGAGCTTCCATCTCATTTTGCGCACGCCCCTTCACTGGTTTAAGTACCAGCCTCGAGTAAGCTCGCAGGATGCGCTCCTGCAGTACCCGAATGCGTCTCAACAGCTTCGATACCTTTCTCACAGTTCCATATAATAGGTTTGGCTCTACACACCCAACATCGAGCTCCAGGAGGTCCATTCTATCTATGAGATCTTCAGTACAGACCAACAGCTCCTCTTCGATAGCTGTCCCCTCTGGACTTGGATTGTCTGCATTGCGAAGTTGGTGCTCAAAAAGCTGCAGCGTAGTGGACGCCAACTCATCTGATACCTCTATATACTCAGATCCAACATTGGCGAATGCGGTTAAAATATTTTCGTAATGACTGGAGGAGATGCGCAAGGTGCGGATAATTCGTTTAGTAAACGGAAACGCTTTACGTCGATGCATACGCGAAAGCTTAAATAAATCGAAGCCTGTCCCAAAGATACGCTTGTTCTCCGCCCCCATCTCAATATCGTCGTTGAGTGCGATACGTTGCCGAACACGCTTACCTTTGTACACCTTCCTGCTTTTGATGACCCCAGAGGCTATCTCCGCTAACAGGTAGCAAAGGTTATCTTCTACAAATGTAGTAGCATGTAGTAGATAATCTACACCATCGAAGATCAACCGTTCTATTTCACGAAACGTGCGGGTAAGGTCATCTTTTTCTAGTGAGGCGTAGTCCAGTGTACGCTTGGCTAAGTCGTTAAAAGTTTCCCAGTTATCTACTTGCTGATGAGTTGGTTGCTGCATACTGCTTGACCTAAGCCTCAGGACTAGTTAGTATCTCTATATGAGATCTGATCGGTAATCCTTACATAGGTTGGATCACAAGTCAAACAAAAACGGTTGAGAACGATGCACAAAAAAATCTACGCAGCTACCCCCGTAAACCGCATGAATCTTAAGCAGTTGGTATTTGCTACCAATGCTAGACATCCCGAGATTATTAGGCGTGCAAACAGCCAATGTCACGTGATTCGAAAGGAATACAACATAGGCAGTAGAGAGGGCTTTAAGCGCAGCTACAAAAAAGATAAGATCTTCTACAACGAGGTGAGATACTACTCAGCCTGCACAGACGGAAAAAGGATGAGTTATATCCGATTCTACGGACCTCCTGGTCCGAGCACCCCTGTGTGGGTATGGTGTAGCTGTGAAAATTTTACGTTCAACTTAGAAGTTGCGTTAGCTAGGTATAACTCGTCCTCTATACGGTTATCGAACGGGGAGCTTCCTAGGGTAAGAAACTCACAGATGTTCCCATACTTGTGCAAACATCTTATAAATGCCGCGAAGTTTGCCTTGCAGCAAAAAGACGATCTAGTGGCGCAGCAGATGGAGCTCTTGGAGCAATCGAAAACGGCAGCAGCAAGCCAGCTATCCAAGATGGCAAGCAAACCGACGTCAAAAAGAATACCGAGGAGACACTTCGTTTCCCCAGACCGTGGTGGGATGGTGGAGCTAACTTAAGAGTTATTGTGATTACGGTAAGATCGTCCACCGTAGTTGCGGGAGCGTGCAGATCGATTCATCCCGATACGCGGTGGGCGGCCATCCTCGAGCGGATAAATCACGTATTTTATTTCCGACCCTCCACTAGAAGCGATAGCAATATCTCGAATGGCGTCTATTGTATGCCCCTCCCTCCCAATGAGCGGACCCAAATCAGAGTCCGGCACATCCAGCTCTATAACAACCAACCTCTGTGAACGTGTAATATTTACACGCACCTTTTGCGGTTGCTTAACAATTCTAAGCACATTCAAAACCACAAGCGCTTCTACGCTGAGGTCACTAATCTCTTCAGCATCATCAATGGCAACGTCAACAAACTCCACAGCGTTCTGGAAATTCGATGGTGTTTCGTCAACTCGATCTTCTAGTAGCGTATCACCTGTATCAAGGTGCTCATTTCCGTTAGGTTGATCAGACATCGTACGACCTCTCTTAGTGTGAATTAAGAAACGAGGCTAAAAGCAATAACTCTTGATCAGACACCCCCTTT
>Ga0114918_10005458_pt1 | contig 10920 bp, 9 predicted proteins | sample LantaG_FD_87015 | JGI IMG/M metagenome (GOLD analysis project Ga0114918, IMG submission 87015) | Deep subsurface microbial communities from Baltic Sea to uncover new lineages of life (NeLLi) - Landsort_02402 metaG | ecosystem: Environmental > Aquatic > Marine > Oceanic > Sediment | place: Baltic... | reverse complement strand
TCAGGCCGCCGCGTTCTCCAGCTGGTGGTGGCTGCCCCAGCAAGCCCCTGGCGGTTCTCCCCCCTGTTCTGGTGTAGAGACCGCAGGGAGCGGGTAGACCGAACCGAATGGGACGGTTTCTGCACTCCTGGTTCTCATTGGGATCGGCCACATTGGCTGCACGGGTGATCCGAACCACCCCGATCTCTCAACAGTGAAGGACATCACCATGCTGACCCTGCGCCATTCCCCCTTCGATCTGCTCGAGCGTCTGGAGCAACAGGTCAATCAGGCCGAACGCGTCCCAGCCGCCGAAGTGCATGAAACCGATCAGGCCTATGTCGTCGTGCTGGAACTTCCCGGCGTCGACAAGGAATCGATTGAAGTGAAAGCCACCGACCGCTCCCTGCTGATCAGCGCCGAGCGCCGCTCCCTGGCCAGCAACGCCCCCAACGACGCCAAGAGCGGAGCGGCCAGAGCCGACGGCCCCATCCACAGCGAGTTCCGCTACGGCACCTGGAGCCGCAGCTTCCGTTTCGCCTCCGGCCTGCAGCGGGAAGGCATCGAAGCCCGCTACCGCGATGGCCTGCTCACCGTCACGGCACCCAAGGCTCAGACCCACAGCACCGTTGTGGTCAAAGTGGAGGACTGAACCAGGCCCAGGGCAGAGCCCTGAAGCGTTGAGATCAGTGGTCCCCAGCCCCGGCAGAGGTGCCGGGGCTTTTTCATGGCTCACGCGGTGTCGTCGTGGGCGAAGCGGCTGTAGAGGAAATCCAGGGCCTGGTTGCGCATGCCGTAGTAGATCGGGTCTTCCATGATCTCCTCGCGGTTGCGTGGCCGCGGAAAGTTGATCTCCATGATTTCACCGATCCTGGCGGCGGGCCCGTTGGTCATCATCACCAGACGATCGGCCAGGAACAGCGCCTCGTCGATGTCGTGGGTGATCATCAGCACCGTGCACTTCTGGGTGTTCCAGATCGTCAGCAGCTCCTCCTGCAGTTCCTCCTTGGTGATGGCATCGAGGGCACCGAAGGGTTCATCGAGGATCAGCACCTCCGGCCGGATCGCCAACGCCCGGGCGATCGCCACCCGCTGCTTCATGCCCCCTGAAAGCTGGTTGATCTTCTTGTCTGCCGCTTCGGTGAGCCCCACCATGGCCAGGTGCTCGCGGGTGATCTCCTTTTTCTCCACCGCCGGCAGATCCGGCTTGACCGAATCAATCGCCAGATACACGTTGTCGTAGGCGCTGAACCAGGGCAGCAGCGCATAGCCCTGGAACACCACCATCCGGTCGGGGCCGGGTTTGGTGATGGCCTTGCCGTGGAGCATCACCTGGCCGCTGCTGGGGGTGGAGAAGCCCGACACCATGTTGAGCAGGGTGGATTTGCCGCAACCGGAGTGGCCGATCACGCAGATGAACTCCCCCTGGTTCACGGCCAGATCGATGCCATCGAGTACCGTGTAGGGGCCCGTGGAGGTGGGGTAAACCTTGCTGACGTTCTCGAAACGCAGAAAGGCGTCACCCGGCGGGATCGACAGGTCTGCGGCCGGGGGCTGAAGCATCGTGGCCATCGGGAATCTCGCTGGAGGAGAGGGACTGGAAACAGGAACTTGGCTGAGGAAACTTGAGACAGAGCGGGGCGGGACGGGGCGCTGCCGCTGATCAGGCGCGCCGAGGCGAGGCCAGGGGGATTTCGGCAATGCTGAAATCACGTTTGATCGTCTGGCTGTTGAGGTAGCCGATCGGGTCGTCGGCGTTGAAGGCCTGGCCATCGAAGAGCTCGATGCCCTGGCGCTGATAGCTGAGCGCCTCCAGGCCCAGCTCCCGGGCAGCCGTGCTGAACACTCCCACCTGACAGACGCGCTCAAGGATCTCTACCCAGTTGCGCGGCAGGGGGATCTCCGCCCAGCGGGCCATCTGGGTCATCATCCAGAGGTGCTCGGTGCGGCTGGGCCGGTTCAGGCCCTCCCCGAAGAAGAGGTGATGGGGCACCGCCGCTTCGCTTTCTTTCCCGCCCCGATCCACGTCGGCGCTGGCTTCACTGAAGCGAATCATCTCCGGCTTGATGCCCAGATAACGGCGATCACTGAGCAGCTCGCTCAGCTCAGCCCAATGGGCCGGATCGGCGCAGTACTGGCAGGCCTCGAGCAACGCCTTGGTGAGGGCGATGTGGGTGTTGGGGTAGGCCACGGCCCAGTCTTCGCGCAGGCCCAGCACCTTGGCGGGGTGGCCCGGCCAGATCGCCAGGTCGCCCGCCACAGCGATGCCATGGCCATCACGGATGGCCCGATCCAGCCAGGGAGCCCCCACGCAGTAGCCGTCAATGCTGCCGTCCTTGAGATCGGCGAGCATCTGGGCCGGCGGCAGGGCCTGGAGGTGCACGTCCTTGTCGGGGTCGATGCCGTTGGCCGCCAGCCAGTAGCGCAGCAGCAGGTTGTGCATCGAGGTCTCATGCACGATCCCCATCGTGTGGGGCTCGCGCTCGTGGCTCTTGAGGTAGGCGCGGTAGTCCTCCACCGTGCGCACCCCCTGCTCCGCCAGGCGGCGGCCCAGGGTGATGCCATTGCCGTTGCGGCTCAAGGTGAGTGGCGTCACGATCGGCAGCGGCGTGCCGCCGTGGCCGCCCGCCGTCATCCAGGTGGGCATCCCCGCCGGCATCAGCGAGGCATCGAGGGTGCCGTCCACCAGCCCATCAACAATGCCGCGCCAGCTGGTTTCACGGATCAGGCTCACCGCATCGAGGCCATGTTTGGCGAAGAGCCCATGGGCTTTGGCCACCGCCAACGGCGCACTGGCGGCCAGGGGCAGGAAACCCAGATCCAGGTTCACCTTCTCAAGCCCGTGGCGCGCCACCACGGCATGGGGCCGGGAGCGCCACTGCTTCACCCGCTTCTGGCGGTTGAGGAAGTAGATGATCTCTGAGCGCAGGCTGTAGTAGCTCGGGTGATGGACCACCTCCAGCCGGGTCCGGGGGCGGGGGATGTCCACCTCGAGAATGCCGCCGATATTGGAGCCAGGGCCGTTGGTGAGCATCACGATGCGGTCGGAGAGCAGCACCGCCTCATCCACGTCGTGGGTGACCATCACCGCCGTGAGCTCATGCTCATTGCAGATCTGCATCAACTTCTCCTGCAGATTCCCCCGGGTGAGTGCATCAAGGGCACCGAAGGGTTCATCCAGCAGCAGCAGCTTGGGCCGGATCGCCAGGGCACGGGCGATGGCCACCCGCTGGCGCATGCCACCGGAGAGCTGCAGCGGCAACTTGGCCGCCGCCGGACCGAGCCCCACCATGTCGATGTGCTCCTGAACGATGGCATCGCGCTCGCTGCTGCCGATCTTGCCCATCACTTCATCCACCGCCAGGGCAATGTTCTCCCGCACCGAGAGCCAGGGCAGCAGCGAGTAGTTCTGGAACACCACCATCTTGTCCGGGCCAGGGCGCTTGATGGCTTCGCCATCCAGCAGCACCGTGCCTTCGCTGGGCAGATCGAGCCCGGCGATCATGTTCAGCAGCGTGCTCTTGCCGCATCCGGAGTGACCGATCAGGGAGATGAATTCCCCCTTGTGGATTTCCAGATCAATTCCTTGTAGCGCGAGATAACTGCCGCCGCCCTTGAGGGCAAAGCTCTTGTCGATGTCGCGCACTTCCACCAGGGAAGGCGCTGGGGTGGTGGTCATGGCTGTAGGCGTTGCAGGAAGAGGTGGGCAGGCCGCGCAAACACTGCGGACCCGGGGAGGGCGATCATTGGCCGGGGGAGATGCGGGTCTGCAGCCAGGCCATCAGGCGATCGAGCACCAGACCGATGGCACCGATCCAGATCACACCAAGCACGATTTCGCCCACGTAGTTCTGCTGGTAGGCATCCCAGACGAAAAAGCCGATGCCCACGCTGCCGGGCATCACGATCTCAGCGGCGATGATCGCCAACCAGGCCAGGCCGATCGAAATACGCAGACCCGTGAAGATGTAGGGGAGTGCCGAGGGGATCAGCACCTTGGTGAAGAAACGACGGCTCGACATCTGCAGCACCAGAGCCACGTTGCGGTAGTCCTGGGGGATCTGGCGCACCCCTTCAGCGGTGTTGATCAGGATCGGCCAGATCGCTGTGATGAAGATCACGAAGATGGCCGCCGGCTGGTTTTTCTGGAACAACACCAGGGCGATCGGCACCCAGGCCAGGGGCGCCACCATGCGCAGGAACTGGAAGAGCGGGTCGAAGGCGCGGTTGATGCCGGGCTTCAGACCGATCGTGATGCCCACAGCGATGCCAACAATCGCCGCCAGGGTGTAGCCCTGGGCCACGCGGCTGAGGCTGGCAAGCGTTTGCCAGAACAGGCCTTTGTCAAGGCCCCCACGGTCATAAAAGGGGTAAAGGATGAGTGTGCGGGTGCGCTCCTCCGTGAATAGGCTGGCCGGAGCCGGCAGAGCGATGAGTCCGGTCATCGAGAGGATCTGCCAGAGCAGCAGGAATCCGCCTGTGCCCAACAAGGGCGGGAGCCAGTTGGCGGAACTCTTGGTGAGCCAACCGAGGGGACTTGATGACGCAGCCTTCCGGGAGGCAGGGGTGGGGACCATGAACGGGAAGTCCTGAACGTGGGAAGAGGTGGATCCGCTGCGGCAGGCGATGACCGCCAGCGGAGTAGATGAATCGAAAGAGTGGACCCCTAACCGCGAGCGGTCAGGGGTCCAACATGCGACAGCCTTGAGGGAGTCCTTGAGGCTGTCGCCAGACGTTATGAACGTCTACTTTTTGATCTTCTGGGAATCGAGGTAGGACTGGGGATTCTCTGGGTCGTAAACGACACCATCGAAGAAGGTTTCCTTGCCACGGCTGGAGCTGGTGGGAATCTGAGAGGCGGGAAGGCCCAGCTCCTTGGCCGCCTGGATCCAGAGATCCTCACGGGTCACCTTGTCGTTGATGGCCTTGGCCTGGGCAATCGTGTCAACGGTGCCGGGATAGAACTTCCAGCGCAGGGATTCCACCAGGAACCAGAGGGTCAGGCTCTTGTAGGGATAGAAGATCACGCCACGATCGCTGTCCCAATAGAGCGGGCCCATGGCTGGATCAGTTTCAGGCTTTCTGTCGGCTCCGATGAGGTACTGACCCTTGATCGACTCCTCCAGCACTGCAACAGGGGTGTTGTACCACTTGCGTGAGCTGAGGATCTTGGCCACTTCCGAGCGATTCTCGGCCTTGTCCATCCACTGTTGGGCCTCGATCAGGCCCTTGATCAGGGCAATGGTGGCCTTGGGATTCTTGTCGACCCAGTCGGCACGGACAGCCAGATACTCCTCGGGGTGCGACTTCCAGATCTGGGCGGTGATCGCCGGCAGGTAGCCGATGTCGTCCTTGACGATCCTGGAGGACCAGGGGTCGCCGGTGGAGAAGGCTTCCATCGTACCGTTGCGCATCCCCTGCAGGGTCTCGGTGGAGGGCACAGTCAGCAGCTCCACCTCCTTGTCAGGATCAATCCCACCAGCCGCCAGCCAGTAGCGGATCCAGATGTCCTGGTTGGCTTTCGGGAAGGTGTAGGCGGCGCGGAACTTACGGCCTTCCTTCTTGGAGAAATCAGAGAAGAACCCCGCCGACTTCTTGAGGTCAACCGTGAGGTTGGCGCCCTTGATGTTATTGGAAGCAGCGATCCCGTTGCCCTGGCTCATCAGCATCGCCAGGATGTACATCGGCACCTTCTTGCCGTCGGTGATGGCCCCCTCACTGATCATCTGCGGCATCGGCAACTGCCACTGACCGCCATCAATGCCGCCACCGGCAGAACCCAACACCACGTTGTCGCGGGCAGCGGGCCAACTGGCCTGCTTGGTGAGATTCACATCAAGGCCATGCTTGGCGAAATAGCCCTTCTCAACGGCCACCACCAGGGGAGCAGCCTCGAGGATCGGCACGAAGCCGAGGTTGATCGTTTTGGTTTCAAGGCCCTTGTCAGCCGTGGCCGACGGTGCGGAGGTATCAGCAGCACCACCGCCCTTGTCTGGGGGAGTGCCCATGCAGCCTCCCAGCATCATGGAGCCCACCAGGGCTGCACTCGCAAGGGAGAGGAATTGACGACGCTTGGACATGGAATCAATGGCAGGGGAAAACGACGGGTCGACTGAATGTCGATCCGGAAAAGGAATTTGAGCTTTGAGAACTAGCTAATGAACGCGGCTCGAATACTGGGAGAACCCATGGCCGAATCGGAGCCCTTAGGGAAGAAGCATGTGGTCACCGTTGCGGCGGTCGAGAGACCTTAATCGCATGTGGTCACACCTTGGCATTTGCGCAGGGAAGGATTACGTATACCCGCAATAAGCCCAGGCAATCAATCCAGGCACTTCATCGCAGTCACTCACAGGATGCAGACCTGAAATACGAACAATTCCCCTAAACCAATGCTGCAAATACTCACCTGCTTCTCAGCCCGTTCACCGGTGATCTTGGAGCACCTGCCTCCGTCCGGACTCAGGAACTCTGCGGCTCAACAACTCAACAACTCAACGACTCAGAGCAAAGATCACCACAAAGCCGGTGAGAACCACCAGGCCCGCCCGGGCCAGGGTCAGCAGCGCTGGCCCCAGCCGCCCGTCCGGAGGCACCTGCCGACCCTGGATCACCTGCAGATTCATCCAGCCCAGCAGGGGCGTGGTCACGAATGACACCACCATCGCCAGCTGCACCAAAGCACCCATCGATGGGGCCAGAAAGAGCAGAACACCAGCGGCCGCCAGGCCATGCACGGCCATCCAGAGACTGTGATCGCCACGGTCCTGAACGTCGCGGCCACGACATCCCCGCAGCAGCCGCAGCCCGGCCGAGGCCGAGCGGGGATAGCCATCGAGGCAGGTGAGGGTGGTGCTGAACATGGTGGTGAAGGCCGCCAGGGCAATCAGCGGGTAGGCACAGCTCCCCAGGCTGGCGGTGTAGAGCTCGATCAATTGCTGGGCGAAGCGGGCACCGGCCGGTGAGAAACTGCGGCCGGTGCCGTGCATCACCCAGGCTCCCAGCACCAGGAACAGCACCGCCATCAGCACGGTGGCGGCGTAGCCGAGGTTGAAGTCGGCCTCCAGTTCAGCCCGGCTGCCGCGATGGCCGGAATCCTCACGGCGAGCGAAGATCCACAGCGACGACCAGGCCGCCAGATCCAACGGGCAGGGCATCCAGCCCATCAGGGCGATCAGGAATGGCAGCGCCGGCAGGGTCCAGGGGCTGGGGCTGAACATGGCGCCGATCGCCGCCCCGGAGGCAGGCCCCCTGAGCAGGGCCGCCAGGCTGGCGGCGGTGGTGCTCAGCACCAGGATCGCAATCACCACCTTGCTCAGACGATCCAGGCTGCGGTAATGACCCCAGAGCAGCAGCACCAGGCAAAACCCCAACAGCAGCACGGCCAGGCTGGTGCTCGAGAGCAGCGGCCCGATCGAGGCGGGCAGCAGGCTGGTGGCCAGGCTGCCCGTCACGGCCGCCACCGCCGCGATGTTGGCCACCCCGGTGGCGGCCGTGATCAACAGAAACAGGGGCAGATACCAGCGCTCCTGGCGTTGATACCCCTCCAGCAGGCTCAACCCGGTGGCGGCCGTGAAACGCGTGCCCACCAGCAGAAAGGGGTACTTGATCAGGTTGATCAACAGCACCAGTCCCAGTAACCCCAGGCCGTAGCGGGCTCCCGCCTGGGTGGAGGCCACCAGGTGCGAGCCCCCGATCGCGGCTCCAGCCAGCAGGATTCCAGGCCCGAGGCTCTGGCGCAGGCCAGCCAGGCTCAGCCGGCTGGCATCAGTGGTGGGGATCATGGCGGCCCTGGGCGGCCATCAGTTTGACCAATCGAGAGCAGCTGGATTCCCCCCCCTGCACTCCTGTGGGCTGGGAGTACCTGCCTTCGCAGCCTCAAACGTTGTTCGGCCTCGGCTGAATCAGGCGCGAAGGCTCTCCTGGCTGGATGGAGTGGGTTCTGTGTTGCCAATCCATCGCCTTCAGCCTCAGGCCTCCATTTTGGATTGGCCAACATTTGCTTAGGTTTGAGCCCTCATCTGAGCTGGATTCCGTCTGGGATCCCCCAGCCGTCATGGAGTGTTATTTCGGGGCTAAGGCCGCCCTGGCCACCATGCACGGCAAGGAGAGGGCATTCGCTCGCCCGTTTCGCGCTCTGCTCGGGTTGGAGCTGGAACTCCCGGCCCACCTGGACACAGACCAGCTGGGCAGCTTCGACGGGCGGGTACCACGCACGGGCAGCCCTGAACAGGCCTGCCGCCGCAAGGCCCAACTGGGCATGGAGAGCCTGAACCTGCCGCTCGGTCTGGCCAGTGAGGGCAGCTTTGGCCCCCACCCCCAACTGCCTTTCCTGGCGGCGGGTCTGGAGTTGATGGTGTTCCTGGATCGGGAGCGCGGCCTGGAGATCTGGGAGCGGCGGATCGCCCGGCACACCAACTTTGATCACCGCTGTGTCGCTGAACCGGCGGAGCTGGAGAGCTGGCCTCAACGGGTGGGCTTTCCCGCCCATGGCCTGATCGTGCGCCCCGAACAACCTTGGCCTGACGCCCAGGAGCTGCTCTTCAAGGATCTGGCAGATCAGCAGCGGCTGGCTGAGGCGATCGTCGCAGCCGCAGCCGGCTCCAGCAACGGCCGGGCCCTGGTGGAGACCGACATGCGCGCCCACCGCAACCCCACCCGCATGGCCTGTCTGCGCACCCTCGCCACCGGGCTGGCGAAGCGGATCTCCACTCCCTGCAAGGCCTGCGGCGTGCCGGGCTGGGGGAAGGTGGAGGTGGTGTACGGCCTGCCCTGCAGCTGGTGCGGCAGGCCCACCTCCCTGGTGCGAAGCGAGCGGTTCGGCTGCATCAGTTGCTCCCATAGCGAGGAGCGCCCGCGCCTTGATGGATGGGCTGAGGCCGATCCGCAGCATTGCCCGCTGTGCAATCCCTGAACAGCAGCACATACAAAAAATCTCGGCCATGCGCAAGCACAGAGCCGAGATGCAGATCAGATCAGGTCAAGTCAGAACTTGTGATCGCGCAGGGCTTCCACCTGGTAGATATAAGTAATGATCGAATAATCCGCGTAAAACTTGGCCTCGATCTCATGGGTGATCTTGTCGGCCAGCTCGCGGGTGCCGGTGAGCACCTCGATTTTCACGTTTGAGAGCGTATGCGAGACGACTGGATCTCCCGTGGAGCGCACATTGCGGCTGCCTTCTCCACCAGCTGAATTCACGGTGTACCCGGTGGCACCCGCCGCTTTGATGAGCTTGATGAGCTTCTTGGAGAGGATTTCCTCCCCAACAATCACCAACTTCCAGACCTGTTGACTCATGGCTTTAACCTGCGATTGGTTTTAATTTTAACAGCTTAGCCACCGATCATCTCGGCAATCCCAATGAACAGAGGGATGCCGATGGCGATCGCCACTGGAGTGCCGATGGCGGTGGAGGCGCCAATGTAGGCAGAGGGATTCGCTGAAGGGATGCCGGCTCGGAGGGTCGGTGGGCCGGAGATATCAGAGCTGGAGGCAGCGATCACAGCCAGCACCACGGCACCGCCAATGCTGAAGCCGGTGATCTGGTGAATGACCATGCCAATGCCGAAAGCAATAAAGCCATGCAGGAGCGGCGCGATGAAGGCATAGATCGCGAACCACTGGGCCACCTTACGCAGCTCATTCATGCGTTGAGCAGCCTCCATCCCCATGATGATCATCAGGATCGAGAGGAAGCCGCGGAAGAGCGGGTTGAAGAAGCTCTCGTACACAGGCTCAGGCTTGGTGGCGATGCCAAGGGCAACGCCCAGCAGCAATGCCGAGACAGCCGAGCTCTGCAGGCTTTCCTTGATGATGGGCCAGATTTCAACATTTTCAGCAGAGTTCCCGGTCTTCTTGCTGGTGTAGATGCTGGCCACCACGATCGCCGTCACCAGCGCCGGAATGTCCATGAACGGGTAGAGGGCGGCAGTCCAGGCCTCAAACTTGATGCCGGAGGACTCCAGCTGGGGCAGTACGGCCGCAAGGGTGGAGCCACTCACGGCACCGAACAGGCCACCGGTTGCTACAGCATCAACGAATTTGATGCCCGGCAATCTCGCCAGGGTGAACCGGCTGATGAAGACAATCAGAACACCAATCACCACAGCCGCCAGGGCCGGGAGAAGAATCTCAGAAATGTTGGAGTTGCGAATGGCGATGCCACCGCTCAATCCGATCTTCAGCAGCAGGAAGAAGGTGATGAACTTGTAGATCGAATCCGGGATGGCCAGCTGGCTACCGAATGAAGCAACAATGATACCGCCGATCAAAAAGCCAAGTGTCGGAGATTGAACTTGCTTTATGAATAGCTCAAGAAAATCAGACAAGTCGAATCCTCACGTTTGTTGATGGCTTGAGTCGTTGAAAAATCAATAGAGAGGGCATACATTGCAGCCAGGCCTGAAATTCAATGAATGAACTTCAGTCCTGGCTATCGAGCACACCGCTGAATGAGTGAGCTTCTGTCATCGCCACAGCAGAAAAAGAAATCAGGTGCCATGATTTCGATACCCGGGAGAGGCCGAAGCCCTCAGGGATGTCAGCAAGGATGAGCAATTTCGAGAATCTCAACCAGGTGAGTTGCCTGAAATGAGAGACAAGCAAGGACCTTGCTTCTCGTTTGATTCTGGAGATCCAGTGCAACCATCTTTCGCCAATTTCAGAAACGAGAGTTGGCGGCTGAGGCTACGCGTCATGCATTTTCTGAGAAGGCTCAGACAAAAAGCTCAGACCGTAATTTATCTTCAGACAGGCAGCATGGATTGGCAGCGAGGTGGCAAGGGATGAGGAAGGCGCGTTGTGGCAGCCTATGAAAATGGTATCCATTCAGGGGTCGGGATGGCTCGCCAGGAACTCCGCTCCTGCTGATCTCTTGACGGCACGGTAATTCCCGCTTGTATCTCAGGCAGAGACTCCATGAGATGCCCACCCCTCCGG
>Ga0114918_10005457_pt1 | contig 10922 bp, 12 predicted proteins | sample LantaG_FD_87015 | JGI IMG/M metagenome (GOLD analysis project Ga0114918, IMG submission 87015) | Deep subsurface microbial communities from Baltic Sea to uncover new lineages of life (NeLLi) - Landsort_02402 metaG | ecosystem: Environmental > Aquatic > Marine > Oceanic > Sediment | place... | reverse complement strand
GCTGCTAAATCAGTTAAAAAAACTGAAGATAAAGGACCAGAAAAGGACCAGAAACAACCGGAATCAAGACCGGAAAAAAAAGAGGTTAAAACTCCAGAAGCTAAACCCGTAAAGGCTAAAAAAGAATCTGTAAGCCCGGAAAAAGGACCAGAAAAGGGAGAGAAACAATCTGGGTTTCAAAAAAGAACTTTAGAGACTGCGGAAGGATCTCCAGCAAAAGAACAGGTTAAGGCTGTTGTTGAGGAGAATAAGCAGTTCTATAAAGTAATGAATATTTCTGAGACAGTAGAAACAGCATCTAAAAATATAGAGAAAGAAGGGGGTTTTGACAAGGCTTATGAAAGATTGATTACCGACTCTGGAATAGACCCTGTTTTACAGATAGAAAGACAGCTTGCTTTAGACTTTTATGGCGGACAGCTTGATGCTGCGGTAAAAGATGGTAGGAAGGCTGATGCTGATAAATCATACAAAAGAGCTAACGCACTTCAGGAGGCAATATCGAGAGACGCAACAAAGTCTGGACAATCAATAGCTATGCTCCAGATGTGGAAAGCATTAAGAGAGGACGGAACTGTTGAGTTCATGAATAGAAAAATAAAAGACCACAATGATTCAATTAAGGGTGGAAAAGCAAGTCTTAACGCAAAAGAAACAATAGGTGAGACAATAGATAATTTTCAAGAATTTGTTAATGATTTAACAGCAGAGCAAATAAATGAAATATTAGAATCTCCAAAAGGAAAATCTATTGTAGACAAAATAGTAGCGAAAAACAGACCAAATATCAAGAATGACCTTGAGGCTAAGTTAAAAAGAAGAAAAGCGAAGGTAGATAGCGTTGTTTCCCGGCTTGATTCATTAAAGATTGGTGGAGACAAACTTTTTGCTCTTCCTCCAGGGGTAAATATGTTGCCAGCAATATGGAACGAATCCATTGAGGTTATTAAGAAATCAATACAAGCAGGAGAAACTATGGCTTCCGCTATAGAGAAAGCCATAGTTTATATTAAAAGCAATGTTGGCACAGACGATTTTGGTGAGTCCGCTTTCAGAAAGCAATTTGCTTCAGAAAAGAAATCTCTCGACAATGACCAGGAGATTAACTTAGAGATAGACAAGGCTCTTGAAGAAATTGGATTAAACATTAAAGATATAATTAAGAAACACTATACTGAAAAAGATGATCTCGGAAGGAAGCTGGCTGAAAAACTGATAGAAGAGGCTGGAATAGACAAGAAAGAGGCAGAAAGCATATCAAAATTAATACAGGAAGAGTTTAAAGGGAAGATAAAAACAAAAGCAGAAGAAGCTCTTACAAAAGCTCTTGGAATAACAAGGTTGCCAGTAAAAAAAGAGGTAAAGAAACTTGCTAATGACCTTATCGAGAAAATAAATCTTGGAGCTTTAGATTCTGATTTCTATAATGGATTGTTTGCTGACAAGTTTGGGTTGGCAACACCGCTAACTCCAGAACAAAGGGTAGAGCTGAAAAGGCTCGCAGCCATTGTTGGGAAACAAGAATCTGGAAGTACGTTTGAAGCAGAAGCAACAATGGACATGCTTAGATTTATGGATAGTCTTTATCCTAAAAAAAATGTATCTAACACTTTCTTCTCATTATTTTACGCATCAATGCTGTCTGGAGTCACCACTTCAGTTTTAAATCTTTGGAGTGCAGGAAGTAATATAGGGTTAAAGCCGATTAGAGATGTGTTAAACTTATCTAAATGGATACAAGCAGGAAGAAAAGGAATTGAAAGCGGAAGTGTTAAGGACTTTTTAGCTTACGCTCCATTTAATGATATGTTTTATATGCCTGCTGCAATTTCACATGCTGTGTCGTTAGGAAGAAAAGAATTCGCTGAGGTATGGAAAAATGGAGATGTAGACAGTAAATTCATAGAGCAAGTAGCAAACAAAGATTTCTCTAAGTTAAATCCGTTAGAAAGAGAGAGGTATGGTAAGCACGCTTTTAAGCCTATAAATATAACTGTCGCTGGTAAAAAAATAAGCATAAACCCATTCAACTATTATAAGTACTCAGGAAGGAATCTTGCTGCTCAAGATAAGCTAATGTTTAGAGTTTCTAAAGATATCGAACTTGTTTCTATAATCAGAGAAAAACAACTTGACAAAGGATTGAGAGGTTCTGAATTAAGAAAAGCCGTAATTGACGAGTACACCCGAAGACATATTGATAAAGTAGCTGTTCAGGAAAAGTTAGATAAAGAGGTTGCTGAGTTTGAAAAAGATACCGGTAAAAAAATCACTAAAAGACAGAAAGCAATAAGACTTCATCAAATACTTGAATCTACACTTGACCCTGAAACAGTAAGCACTGCTGAAGAAGTGGGTAGAGGAAATATCTTTACTGATGAAAGAGGTGGGTTAATAGCTACGGTAGCAGCAAGTATGGGTAGGTTATCTAACCTAAACCCTGCTATGGCATTGATACTAAAGCCTTGGATACCATTTACAAGAATAGTTGGCAATGTTTCTGAATACATGATGGACACTATACCTCTCTATGGACAAGCAAGAGCTCAAGGGCTTGGTGTTACAAACTTAGTAAAAATGTATGGTGGAAAAGGAACAAAAGACATAAACTCCTCCCAAATGGGACTACCTGGAAGCAGGGAGTATTACGAGCAAATGGGAAGAGCACACCTCGGAACTGCTGTATTCATAGCTGCGTTAGCAATGCTTGCCGGTACAGATGAAGAGGATGAAGTTTTCATAACTGGTGGATACGCACCTGACGAATACAAGGGAGGAAGAGAGAATGTTACTCCAAAATATACTTTATCTATAAAAGGGTTTGAGGTTCCATATTTGAACATACCAGGTCTTGCTATACCGCTTTCAATGATAGGAAACTATAATGATAGATTGAATTTTGGACCAAAAGACGAGAGTGATGGGGATAGGATTTTTAACGCAGCATTAGCTACTGTAGGAACATTTAAGGATATGTCGTTCCTTCAGGGAGTACAAGACCTGATCGAAATGATAAATGCAGTATTATCTGGAGAAGAGAGCGAAACAAAAAGATTAAAAACCGATTTATACAAAAAATATTTTTTAACATTAACAAAACCACTTCCTCAAAACTTTAACCTTATTGATCAAATAGAGAAGCTTTTTGATCCTACTTCTTGGTCTCAGAAAGACGTTGAAGATCTAACAATGTACGGGCTGGGTATTCAGAGATTTACCAACAATCCAAGTTTGGATTTATTTGGAGAAACAGTTCAATCATTACCAGGAAGAACATTACTACCTTATGACCACTGGGTTGGACTAAAAGGGAACGATGAGAGATGGAAATTTTTAGCAAAATACAATGCTCTTCAAAATAGAGTTAGTGGGAATCAAGATATAATAATGTCTAAATTAGAAGATGACGGAACATGGGAGGACGAAAGAAGAAAGCCTGAAAAAGATGAGTTATTCGAATATACAAAAAAAGCAGGAGAAAACTTTAGTGAAGCTCTAAAGGAATATATGTCTGACGGAGGATTTGAAGAAAGAGAAAAAGACTTGTCAATTAGAGGAGGCAAAGAGATATCTGGGGTTCAGAAAGATATTTCTGAATTATGGGGTACTGCTAAAAAAGAGGCAAGAGAAGATTTATTCCTCAAGTAGTTTTTTATATCAATAATTTTTAATAAATTTGCTGTATGGCTGAAATAATAAAATTAAGTGTCGAAGCTGACAAAAAAGCCATTTATGTTTACGATGGAACAAGCTGTTATGATAAAAAGTGTAATCCAGGAGGATGGGGGACGCCAAATCTACAGCGAAAAGACATAGAAGAAGCAACCGTAGAAGTTTTCCCTCCAGAATCAGAAGTAGGAATAACATTTGATGTTATTGCAATCTTAAACAAAGATGGTATTGGTTTAGAAATCCTTGCTGAAGAGCTTGGATTAACAGAGATCCCAAGCGGTGTCTGGAAATTCGTGTACAGGTTAAAGAGTGAAACAAATAGCTTTGAACAAGCTTTTTCTATTAGCAAGTACTTTGATGAAGTTATAGCTTGCTGTGTTAGTGATATGATTGTAAAATTTGATTCTTCAAACCCAATTTCTGAATGCAGTAAGAAAAAAATAGAAATGGAAATGCTTCTTGATAACGCAAGATGGGCTGCCTGCCAAGGCGATTTAAACACAGCTCAAACCATTGCGAATCATATTAGCCTACAATGTAAATGCTGTAAATAATAAACTATGAGTTGTTCTAATAATTGTGGTACTTGTTCTGAATGTACTAAAATAGTAGTGAAAGAAACAGGGCTTAGAGGCCCAGCAGGTGCTCAAGGACCAGAAGGTCCAATCGGTCTAACAGGACCAGAAGGTCCAGTAGGTCCTTCAGGAGGAGTTCAGGGCGACCCAGGTGTTCAAGGGGATCCAGGTATTCAAGGTCCACAAGGAGATCCAGGTGCAGACTCTACTGTTCCAGGACCAGTTGGACCAGCAGGGGCTAACGGTCTGGATGGGGCTGACGGATTCAATCTTCATCAAGGAGTTGGTGTTCCTGCGGGGGGATTAGGGAATGATAATGACTCGTATATTGATAGTACAAATGGTGATCTTTATCATAAAATACTTGGCGTATGGCAATTAACAGGAAACGTATATGGCGGAGGTGTTGCTGTTGCTTATGGGTTTAGGGCGGAAAAAACAATAACACAACTTTTACCAGTAGGAATAAATATAGGAGACTTTTCTGGGTTAATAACTTTTGACGATGATACAACGGCACCATTCTTTGATAATGGAAATGATATGTATGTATCTCAATATATTGTGCCGATAGCCGGCATAAAACAAAAATATATAATTGAAAACTTTAATTGGTCTTCAACAGTTCAAACAACTGGTGGAAACGTAGAGTACGAGCTATCTATATATGTAGACGGAGTATTAGCGGCTGGAGCAGGGAATGTAGCGACACTAATATGTGTTCCTGCAGGAGGAACAGGATATATCCCAAGTATAGTAACAGACTATTTAACTTTAGCAGCAGGACAGATCGTTACTGCTAAATTAAAGAAAACAGTAGGTGGAGCTGGAGGTAGTCAACCTATCGTTTCAAGTATTAACGGATCAATAATGAGTAATTCATTTGAAGTATAAAAAAATAAAACTATGAGTGGTTGTAATAAAGGTTGTGGAAGCAGAACTGTAATAACAAAACAAGGTATTCAAGGTGTTCAAGGTCCATTAGGACCTCCGGGAAGGCAAGGAGACCTTGGACTTCAAGGTGATCCCGGTATTCAAGGGATACAAGGTATTCAAGGAGATCCAGGTATTCAAGGACCTGCTGGGGCTGGAGGAGTAATATTTGAACATTTTGTTGACGCAACAATGGATGTTGCTTGGGCTGTTGGAGAGGCTGCTCAGGCAGAATTCAACCACGCTGTAGGAGCTGACGGAACTTATCAGATACATATAGCAGCAGGAGTAAACACTTTAACTGGAGCGTACTCTGGAGAACTTAGACTTTACATCAACAATGTCTTGGTTAGCACAAACGCTATTGACGGAGACAGCAACGCCTTAACAAGTAGGGAGTCTTCTATTTTCTGGAGAGGAGCTATGTTGAATACAGAAACAATAGAGGTTAGACATATTAAAACAGTTGGATCAATAAGCACTGTTAAGGCTAATATGTTAGTTAATAAAGAAGCTTAAAAAATATATATATTATGAGTTGTAATTGCGAAAATAATTGTTCAGACTGTAGTAACTGTTTTGAAGGCATCACTATTCCTGTAGGACCTAAAGGAGACAAAGGGGATAAAGGAGACGCAGGACTTAATGGAGCTATAGGACCACAAGGAATTCAAGGAATCCAAGGAATCCAAGGCATACAAGGAGATGCAGCCGCACAAGGAATTCAAGGGGACGCTGGACCGCAAGGAATCCAAGGGGACAAAGGAGATGCTGGACCACAAGGAATCACAGGCCCCCAAGGGCTTCCTGGAGATAATGGAATTCAAGGAATACCTGGAGCGCAAGGAATACAGGGTGTTGCTGGTGTTAATGCTTTTGCATTAGACACATACATCTCGTTAACCCCTGCTTTCACAATATCGATAGCATCAACACTAATACCAGGAATGACAGCCGCAGCAGGAAGCGGAACTGGAAATTATTATTTCAACTGGGAGCTATATCTTACCACCGCCATTCCTGACAAAATTCTTGTAAAGGTTAACGGAGCCACTGTTGACACTCTCGACCTATCAGCTTTAGGCATAACAGGTCTTCAGAATATTAGCGGATTCTGGGTTGGAAACGTGGTGGACACAAATACGGTGGAGTTATGGGTGGAGGATGCTGGAAACACTGCTGTTATAGCAATTTCAAAATACGCTTTATTTAGATTAGGTTAATGGTTACACAATGCAATATAAATAATGAATTATTAAGAGCAAAGCTTTGTTCGTCAGGGTACGCCTTAAAATATGTCAATGCCGTTAGGTATGGATACACAGATAATGCAGACAAGTACTTTAACATACTGGTATTCCTCAAGGGGGCCATTAGAGTTTTTGAAGATTACATTTTATCTTGTGAGATTTATGCTGAAAAAGGTATTTTAAATAGATTTGGTAAAAAAGCATTGTTATCTAAGTTTAATTCTTTATCTTTGGAATCTGAGAATCAGAAGACCATAGTTTTAGAAGAAGAATTAAACTGCGTTACAAAGGAAGACCTTTGTAGTTTATCGAAAAAAGTTTCGTCAATTTGTTCAACTTGTTAAAAAATATATACTATGGCTTACGGAGATCAATCAATATACAACAAACATCTTTCTGATGATTGTGAATGTCCTTCAGGAGAATGTACTTGTAATACTAACGAAGATTGTGGATGTTGCCCTCCAGGGTTAGTTCAAGTCTTTGACGAATGTGGTAAAGCCGCAGGATGCTTAACTCCGGAAGATGCGGAAGAATACAATAATGGAAAATTAGTTTGCGCTGAAGGGTATGTTAAACTTGTTCATCCTGTAACAGGAAAAGTTCTTGGCTGCGTTTCTACAGCAGACGCATTATCATTATTAACAGCATTAACTCCAGCACCTTAAAAACTCAAAACGATGAATATAGAAATTTTAATTAGAGCAAACGTACCTACTCCTGATCCAGGATTGGTTTATTTGTTCTTAGACGCAGACAACAACAATGTATTATCTTATAAGGACGAAAACTGTAATTTCTTCCTTTATAGTCAAGGGTCAAGCCTGAGTATAGCTAATGTTGGTGTCGATAACTGTTTATGTGAAATTGTATCTCAGTTAACTTGCCAATTTGGTAAGTCAGTAGCGAAAGGTGTAATGACAATGGATGACTTCAATACCTGGTGGTTAAACATTAATATCTACAGAAACTTCACCGTTGATCCTTCAACAGGAAGCTTTACTGATAGTATTACAACTGAGCCTGCGTTACTTGTCACTCTCGTTACTACTGATGTACTTTGTAATGGTGATTCTACTGGAACAGCTACGATAGCCGTTTCTGGAGGATCTGCTCCTTACACTATTATATGGGCTGGAGCAGTTAATCCTGCCGCTTTAGCCGCTGGATCTCACACAGTAACAGTAACTGATAATAACAACAAAACCGTTGTGAAAGTATTTACAATAGGAGAGCCTGCTGTATTAGTGGTAACTCCTGTAACTACTCCTGATGGAGGAGGAGGAGATGGAACAGCTACAGCTAATGTAACTGGCGGAATAGCTCCTTACACTTACGAGTGGAGAGATAACGGAGGGGTACCGATTGGTCAAACAACAAGAACGGCTACAGCCTTAGTTGCGGCAACATACCAAATATATGTTACTGATGCCAACGGATGTATTGTTAACGATAACGCTGTTGTGGTAGCATAATGAATATAATTAACAACATAAAGAGATCAAGATTAAAGATGGCCATATTTGGCTGTCTTATTCTTGTTTCTGCTGGATGGAGAGCTATGGAAATAGGAATGGACGGTGTTGCATCTACTTGTTTTGCAGGCGTGCTAACCGTAATCACTATGTTTATTGGTTCTGACGGATATCGAAAATCAGATTAGATGGCAATAATTAGTGATCATATAACATACAAAGAGGCAACACACAGCAATACGGCTACTCGTAGAGGAATTAAAAACATCCCCAATGAGAAACAGTTGAAAGCAATGAAGCTGTTGGCTGAAAAAGTGTTTGAGCCATTAAGAAATCATTTCAACAAACCTATTAGGGTTAACTCATTCTTTAGAAGTTACGACTTAAATAAAGCTATTGGAGGAAGCACAACTTCACAACATGGTCAGGGAGAAGCGATTGATCTCTGTGCTACAAAAGGATTTAATAATAAAGACATTTATGATTATATCGTAGAGAATCTTGATTACGATCAAATCATTTGGGAGTTTGGAACAAGCAAGAATCCTGATTGGGTTCATGTTTCTTATAACTCTGATGGTAAAAACAGAAAGCAACAGTTAAAAGCTGAGAATAAAGGTGGAAGAACAACCTATACTGTTATTAAATAATGAATAAAGAAAGATACATAGTATTAATCGTTGTAATCGCACTACTGTTCGGCTGGAGAGAGTATAGTCATTACGCTGACAAAAAAGCTACAGAAGCAAGTTATGAGGCGGTAATCACTTATAACGAAACAGAGAAAGCCCAATTAAAGAATAGCTTAGACCTGAAGGTTGCTGATGTTAAGGTAATGGAGCAAAACATAATGAGCGAGAAGGTGGCTAAGGAGCAGTTAGGAAAAGAACTGGAGGGGTATAAAAACATTACTGCCTATATGAAGTCTGAAGTTATTACGAGCATAAAGAATTTAGAAGCGAAATATAATGAACCAAAAACTGATCCATTTGAAGGAATATCTCTATTGGAAGATGAATACATCCATAAAGACGTTGTAAGCTCTATGTTTGTGAGAGTTCCAAAACCTTTTGGTTATAGTGATGATTGGATGTCAATAAATGGTGTTGTAAATAAAGAGGCTGTAACGATAGATAGTTTAGGTATTTTTAATAAATTTGATGCTATTATAGGTTATAAGAAGCCTGAAGGGAGTTTTTCTTTCTTAAAAAAGAAAAGTCCTGTAGTGGAATTAATATCTTATAGTCCTTACACAAAAATAAACTACGTAAATAATGTAGTAGTCAATAATGACAAAGGAAAGGTTGGAAACATTTTACTCTCAAAACCAGCAATGCTAATATATGGTTTTATAGGGGGTAGAGCATTTTAAATTAAAACAATATGAGCTTAGTTAAAGTAACATCAAAAGAAAGAAACGGAAAGCCTTATGCTAAGGATATGCTCGTTGATATAAACAGAATCACTGATCCTGTTATTGAAAACTCTGGAGCAGATTCTATTATAAATTTGGGCGAAACACCTAATCTTCACAAGCATGTAAATCAAGGAAATAACATAAATCAATATATTATTGACGAAGATTTACTAACATTCACTGCTTTAAAAAGCAAAGAGATGTTTATCGGGTCTGTTGTTTCGAGAGAAGACAGAGTTCCAGTTGCTTTAACAATGACGTTTATAGTTAAGAATGTTGTCGGAAAAATCGTTGAACACCCTTCAGGAAGCGAATTTCTTTATGAAGAAGAAGGTGGCTCAGTACCTGTTAAATATATTCTTAGTGAAACTATTGCGGCTATTGCAGCTTTATTAGTTTAAAAATAAAAAATTATGGCTTTAAAAAAAATAGAAGTAAGTAAGGTAGGCGCTAACATTGAGGTACTTGTTATAAATCCTGGAAAACCAAATACGGGAGAATGTTATGCTTTAACAGGAATAAAATCTGTTGTACCTGTTTATACTGAAAACATCGGAACAAGCATTAGTGACAGATCACCATACCCACATGTGGACTTGTTTGCTATAACTATAAACTTTCACAACGAAAGCAATTCTCCATCTATAAGATTTGATCTTGCTGAAGTAAGTAATCAACCCGGGTGGACTGCTGATTTAGCAGGATTAGCTCAAGCTAAGTTAGATATATGCGGATGGATGACTGCCGTAGCGCCTGGTGGCGGAGCTCCAAGTGCTACAGAGGCAACATTGCAGGCGGTGTTAACTGCTGTAAGAAACCATCAAGACTTTGAGTTAAAATTTGTCAAAGATACTGGTAATGGAGATAAAATAGTATGCGAGCTTACCGAGTATGACGAGACAACAGACACTTATTCTTACTCTTATCAAGATGTAGGGGGAGTTGCGTATGTAGTTGTTGGACCATTAGAGTATTTAAGCACTGAAGCTGTTTTAAATTTAGTATTGGCAGAACTTGTTTCCCTAAATGCTGGAGGTCAATTATCTACTGAGGCTACATTGTTAGCGACTAACATTCTTCTAACAACTATAGATACGGTATTAGATAATATTTTAACAGATACTAACACTCTTGCTACACCCGTTGCTTCTTTAGGTATGTCTATAGACAGAAAAACTGACGCTACAGGCTCTCCTATAGCTGCTGGAAAAAGAAGAATATCTATAATGAATGTTGGTGCTGCTGATGGAGATATTTTAGGTGGAACAAATAATATCAAACCAGGAGAGTCATTAACTTTTTCTGCTGACGGATTAAGAGATACGTTGGGAGCCTTCGCTTATGATGGTACTGGAACTGAATTAGTAATTACAACTGTAGGATAATGGACATAACAAGATTTTTACCCATAAATGAATATAATGCTGCTATTGGAGCTAACACCCCATCTGCTGCAAATGTATTCGCTACAATCAATGATTTAGCAGGTCTTGGTGGAGAGAGTCTTTCTGCCACATTGGCTATTGGAAATACGATGCTTAATACTGATGCGATAAAATCAGTAAACGGTAAATCGTCTTTCGCCACTGTAGATACTTAT
>Ga0114918_10005456_pt1 | contig 10923 bp, 3 predicted proteins | sample LantaG_FD_87015 | JGI IMG/M metagenome (GOLD analysis project Ga0114918, IMG submission 87015) | Deep subsurface microbial communities from Baltic Sea to uncover new lineages of life (NeLLi) - Landsort_02402 metaG | ecosystem: Environmental > Aquatic > Marine > Oceanic > Sediment | place: Baltic... | reverse complement strand
TCCTCCTTCTCCCGCTCCCTCTCATCCTTCTCCCTCCCCCCCCCCCTTTCACAGGCCGACACCCCCGCCGACGCCCACCCCCCGCCCGCCCTGGGCGAGGAGGGCGAGCACCCCCCGCCCCCCGGCCCGCAGGGCCACCACCACCCCGTCCCCGCCGCAGGGGCGGTCGCCGGTGGCCTGGGCTACCCCCTGGCCGACCTGGCCCCTCCACCGCCCAACCAGCCCGGCGGGCCACTGGTGGGCGGCGCGGCCGCCGCGTTCGCGGCCACGCCCTCCGCCGCGGACGCGGCGCTGAAGGGGCATGACGACGAGGTGAAGGCCCTACACGGCGCCGGCGGCGGCCACTCGCACGAGCCCACGCACTCGAAGGGCGGTTCCAAGAAGGGCGTCGGCCCCGGCGGCATTTCGGGCGCCAACCGCATCATGGACTCCCGCCGCGCGCACTACGGCGTCCCGCAAGGCCGCCGCACAGGCGGGGACTGAAGAAATGGGAGGGCGGGAAGCGCTGTGTGTGTGTGTGTGTGTTTGCTTTGTGTGTGTGTGTGTTTGCTTGTTTGCTTTGTGCGTGTTTTTCTGCCTCTTGCAAAAATGCATGCATGTCTCTCTTTTCCCACCATCCCACCATCCCATCCCCATCTCTCATCTCTCTAAGCCGGCGGCACGCTCCCGCTGCGCCCGCTCCCACCGCCGCCGCCGGGCGCCCGGCGCATGACGTCAGCAATGGCAGCCGCCCCGTCCGCCAGGGCGCCCAGCCCCGGCGGGACACGGGCGGCCGCGCCGCGGGCCGGCGGGCCGCCCGCGCGCTCCACCACGGCCGCGACCGCGGCCGCCTCGCCCGGCTCCACCCCCAGCGTGGGCGTGGCCGCGTCGGGCGGAGGCGGGGGCGGTGGCGGTGCCGCACCCGAACCCGCCGCCCCGGCCGCCAGCGCCGCCGCCCGCAGCGCGCCCAGGGCGGCGGTCGTGCCCGCCGCCGCCGCGGCCGCGGGCGTGCCCGCCAGGGGGACCGCCCCCGGGTTGAGCAGCGTGGCCGCCGCGGCCGCACCCGCCAGCACTGCCGGCTCGGCGCCCGGGTCGGTCGCCGCCGAGGCGCCCGCCCGGGCGGCCAGGGCGGCGTTGGAGGCCGCCAGCGCCGCGATCGCCGGCCCCACCCCGCGCGCCGCCCGGGACGCCAGCAGGAGGTCGCTGTACCGCGCGCGGCAGGAGGCGGGCGTGCGGCCGGGGGTGACGGACGCGGCGACGCGCCCGCCCCCGCCCGTGCCCCCACCACCTCCCGGCGTCGCCATGCCCGCCGCCAGCAGGGCGGACGCCTGGGCCCAGACGGCGGGGCCTAAGGGCGCGCCGGGCGGGCCCGCCGCGGCAGCGGCCGCCGCGACCGCCGTCAGGACGGCGTCCTCGGAGGGGTCCCAGGGCAGGGGCGGGCGGGGCGGCAGGCCGGGTGCGCCCGCGCCTGCCGCCGCCACACCCAGGCCGCCCGCCTGCGAGGCGGGCGACGCCCGGGAGGCGCCGCCGCCGCCGCTACCGCCACCGCCGCCGCCGCCACCCAGGCGGCTGGCCGGCCGGGAGCCGGCCGTGGCGGCGGGCGCGCCGGACGGGGTGAGGCGGGCGCGCTTGGCGGCGGCGGCAGCGGTGGCACCCTCGACGCCAGGAGACACGCCCCGGCTGGGCCCGCCGCCGCCGACCCCGCCGCCGCTGGAGGAGGCGGCCCGGGCGGTGGCCGCCGCCGCGACGGCTGCCACGGCCGCCAGAGAGGAGGGCGGACCCGAGGGTGGCAGCAGGACGTGCATGCCGGGCGGTGTGCTGCCCCCGCCGCCAGCCGGGCCCCCCTTGGGCTTGCGCTTGCCGGACCGAGACTTGGGGCGGGCGGCGCCGGCGCCGCCTGCAGAGGACCCGGGCGCGGGCGGCAGGGGGGGGGGCTGCCCCCCCGCCCCGCCGGCGCTGCCCGAGGGGGCGCCAGCAGCAGCAGCGGCAGCGGCAGGACCGGGCGTGCGGGAGCGGGAGCGGGAGCGGGAGCGGGACCGGGACCGGGACCGGCCGGGCGCGCCCGGGCTCAGGCTGGCCGCCCGGCGGCGCGCGCCCGCGGCCGCCCGCACGGCCGCCGCGCGCTCAAACTGAGCGGCCTGCGCCGCGGCCGCCTCCTCCGCGGCGGCCGCCTGCGCGGAGGCGGCCGCCAGGGCGGCCTTGTACTCCGCCTCCGCGGCGGACGGGTCCCAGGCCGCGACGCGGGCGGCCTCCGGGTCGGCGTCCGCCTCCGCGTCCGCCCGGGCGCGGGCGTCCTCGACCGCGCCCAGGTCCCACTCATGCCGCCCGAGCGCGGCCTCCGCGGCGGCCGCTTCGGCTGACCCGGGGCCCGGCTCGCCCAGCCCGCCGATCGCGTCCTCGATCAGGCGCACCGCCAGCCGCTCCACCGGCCGCAGGCGGGCCTCCAGCTCGGCCAGGCCGCCCGCGATCATGGGGTCAGCGCCGGGACCGGCCTTGTCTGCGGCGCCGCCGGCAGCAGCGCCGGGCGAGGGGGAGCCGCCGCCGCCCCCCTTTTCACCTTCCACCCCTGGCGGCGGGTCGGCCGTGAACTCGGCCGCCTCCGCGGCGGCCTCCCGCTCCGCGGCCGCCGCCGCGTCGGCGTCGCCCTCATCCTCCGCCGCCCGCAGCGCGGCGGCCAGCTCCTCCGCGTTGACGGGAGGGGCGGGGGGAGAGGCGGTCGGGCCGCCATCTCCACCACCCCCCCCACCACCACTCTTCTTCTTCCCATCTCCGCCCCCACCCGTCTCCTCCTCCTCCTCCTTGAGCCCCAGCAGGTCACGCGGGTTGATGCGCAGCAGCAGGTCCGTGTTGAAGCCGCCCGACTGGATGGCCAGGTGGTCCAGGTGCCGCTTCTGGTCCGACTTGGCCAGGATGTTCTCCTCGACCGTGTGTTCGGACACCAAGCGATAAATGTGGACGGGCCGGGTCTGGCCGATGCGGTGGCACCGGTCCTGCGCCTGGGCGTCCATGGCCGGGTTCCAGTCCGCGTCGTAGAAGATGACCGTGTCCGCGCCCGTCAGGTTCATGCCCACGCCGCCCGACCGGGTGGACAGGATGAAGGCGAACAGCTTTGGGTCCGCATTGAACCGTTGCATGAGGACCTGGCGGGCTTCCGGCTTGGTCGACCCGTCCAGGCGGCAGTAGGTGTGGCCATGCAGGTTCAGGAAGGCCTCCAGGACGTCCAGCATCTTGGACATTTGGGTGAAGATGAGGACCCGGTGGCCGCCCGCTTTCAGGCGGGCCAGCAGGGCCGCCAACTCCTGCAGCTTACCCGCGTCGTACTGCACCAGGCGGCGGTCTGGGAAATAGACGGCGAGGCGGGTGGCGGGCGTGTGGAGGGGGGCCGCGCCCGCCTGGACGGCGGCCTCCCAGGCGGCCTCCCGGCGCGCGGACGCCGCGGCCGACGACGGGTCGGAGCGGGCGCAGGTCAAGATGGCGGGTGGCGCCCGGGCACGGGGGATGGCAAACACAAACTCGGACAGGGTGGGCTCCAAGGCCGCCGCCCGGTGGGCGGGCGAGGAGAGGAGGTCGCCATCGGTGGTGAGGGCGGAGGGCAGGGACAAGGCCATCCCGCCGTCGGCCGCCGCCACGGCCAGCAGGCCGCCCAGCAGGTGGCCACCCGGGGGCAGGGTCACCGCGGCGACCGTGTCCCGGGCGATGAGGGGGGGACGCCCTCCGGCCGCGGCGCAGCGGGACGCCGACAGGGAGGCCGCCAGGGCCGCGGCCGCCTGGGCGGCCGCCGCGCGGCGCGCGCGCGCGGGCGCAGCCGCCGCGGACGCGGCCTCCAGGAGGAGCGGGGTGGGCGGGGCTGGCAGGGCGGCCTCCAGGGCCAGCAGGTCGGGCGAGGCGGTCGGCCGGGACGGGGTGGCCGCAGCCGGCCCGCCGGCCGGCCCGCCGCCCGCGCGATACGCGTGCGCCGCCGCGTCTGCCGCGGCCGCGCCGGTCAGGGCGGCCGCCGACACGGCCCGCCCGGGCGCGGCCAGGGCGGCCACGTCCGCCGCCTCCCAGGTCGCCAGGTCCACGCACGCGGAGGGAGCCAGCAGGCCCGGCAGGCGGCCCAGGTCCGGCAGGAGCGGGTCGGGCGGCGGGGCGGACAGCAGCGCGGCTGGGTCGGGGCCGACCCGCGCGTCCAGGTCCCGGCCCCCCTCCCCTGCACCCCCGTTCTCCCACTCCTCCCGCAGGACGGTGATCCGGCCGGTCCGCCCCCCCGCCGCGCCCACCACGCAGGAGGGCAGCCCCACCTCGAGGCGGGGCATGTCGAACGCGGACACGATGGGCCGCGCCTCGAACAGGTCCGGGTGGTTGCACACCTTGCGCAGCTGCATGAGGACGTTGACGACGCCCAGGAAGCCGCCCCCCGCCAAGGCGGTCTTGGCGGCGGAGGACCCGATGTAGTCGTCGTACAGGGCGCGCTGGCGGCGGGAGAGGCGGCACCGCACGACGTGCTCGTGCTTGGCGGGCAGCTTCTTCTCAACTTCCGCTTTCAGGCGGCGCAGGAGGAAGGGGCGCAGCACGCCGTGCAGGCGCCCCACCAGGTCCCGGTTGACGGACGCGTCGCCCTCCACCATGCCGGTGAGCGGGTTGGAGAACCAGTCCCGGAACTGGTCGTGCGAGGAGAAGACCTGGGGCATGAGGAAGTGCATGAGCGACCACAGCTCCATGAGGTCGTTTTGGAGGGGCGTCCCCGTGATGAGCAGGCGCCGCTTGGCGTGGAAGTTGAGCAGCGTCTGCCAGCGCTGGCTCTTCCAGTTCTTGATCATGTGGGCCTCGTCCAGGATGAGGTACTGCCACCGCTTGCGGCGGAAGATCTTGGCGTCCTGGAGGACGAGCGTGTAAGAGGTGATGCACACGTGGAAAGCGCCCGGCTTGGACCAGCCCTGGCGCTTAGCCTTGCGCTCCTTCATGCCGCCATAGTAGGTCAGCAGCTTGAAGGCCGGGCACCACTTCTTGAACTCCATCTCCCAGTTGAGCATGACGGAGGTGGGGACGACGATGAGGTGGGGGCCCCACACGCCCCGCGACGCCGCCCAGTGCGCCAGCAGGGCGATCGTCTGGATCGTCTTGCCCAGGTCCATCTCGTCCGCCAGGATGCCGTTAATGCGGCGGTCCGCGATGGAGACCAGCCAGTCCAGGCCGACGTGCTGGTAGTCGCGCAGGCCGTGCTTGAGCAGGAAGGGGACGGGCGTGGCCAGGGCGGGAGGGGGAGGGGGGGCGGGGGAGGAGGGGTCGGCGGCAGGGGGGTCGGGCGCGCCCGAGCTCCGCCCGGCCTTGGCCGGGCGCTTGCCCTTGTCGGTCGCCGCCGCCGCCGCCGCCGCCAGGCCGGCCGGCAGGGCGTGCTCACCCTCGCCCGCCAGGATGCGAGCCCACTCCTTGTTGTCGTCCGAGGACGGTGGGGCGCCGATCGGGGCGGCGTCGTCGTCGTCCTCGCTCATGGAGGAGGGCGAGGGCGAGCGCGCGGCGGGCGCGGCCGGGCCAGCAGCGGCCGCCTTGCCGCCGCTGCCCTCCTCTTTCACCATCCCGTACCGGGCCAGCAGGACCTCGATGGGCAGGTCGGCCTCCGCGGCTAAGGCCGCAGCCTCCTCCCGGGCGGCCGCCGCGCCGTCCGCGCCCGCCAGGCGCTCCTCCTCCTCCAGCGTCGCCTCATCATCCCCGCCGTCGCCATCATCGCCGCCCGCCACCCACTCCCCGTCCTCGCCCGCGTCGTCGGGGGAGAGGGAGGCGGCCGCGGCGGCGGCGGTCGCGGCGGCGGTCGTCGCGGCGGTGGAGGGCCCAGGCCCCGCGCCACCACCGTCGCTGTCGGACGCGACCAGGGCGGCCAGGTCGGGGTCGACGGGGCGGGCCCGCTTGGACGGGCGGGTGGTGGGCGGCAGGGACGGCGCGCCGCCGTCGTCGTCGCTCTCCTCCTCCTCGTCCGACGACGACGACGACGCCTCCGCAGCCTCCCGGGGCGGCGGCGATGCCGCGCCGCCGCTACCGCCACCACTGCCGCCGTAGCCGTACCGGGCCAGCAGCTGGTCTAAGGGCAGGTCGGCCTCCGCGGCCAGCGCGGCCGCCTCCTCGCGCGCGGCGGCCGCACCGGCCGCGCCCGCCAGCCGCTCCTCCTCCTCCAGCGTCGCCTCGTCGTCCTCCGCCCCGGACGCGCCGTCCGAGGCGACGTAGTCCGCGTCATCGTCCATGGCGTCGTACGCGGGAGGAGGCAGGGGGGGTGGGGGCGAGGCCGGGCCGGCAAAGGCGGTGGCGGGCGCAGCGGCCGAGCGGGAGCGGAGCGAGGCAGACGGCGCGGCGGCGGCGCCCCCACACCCACCCACCGCCCCTGACACGGCCGGTGGCGCGCCGTCCGTCAGGCGGGCCGCCAGCAGGGCCGAATACTTTTGGGTTTGGCCCACCAGGAAGGCCAGGTGCTTGTCCAGGGCGCGCCGGCGGACGGCCTCCGCGGTGGCGGCCCGCTTGAAGGCCACAACCCGCTCCGCGCGCGTCCAGAAGCGCGCCACCTCGCGGGCGATCCAGGCGGCGCGGCGCCGGTCGGCGGCGGCCACCTCCCGCGCCGCGACGGCCGCCCGGGACTCCACGTCCTTGCCCGACTTGGCGCCCGCCCGGATGAACTTGCGGGCCTGGAGCGCCTTCCACCGCCGCTCCCGCCCAAACTCCTTGGCCAGCCACGTCATTTCTGAGAGCAGGTAGTCCCAGTGCGGCTTGGCGGTGGGTCCAGTGGGCCCCTTCGCCCCGGGCGGCCCCGGCTTGGCGCCCGGGCCACACACCAGGACAGGCCGCGGGTCCGGCGCGGGCGGGCGCCCCCGGCGCTGGCGGTCGTCCTCGATGTCGGCCGCCCGGCGGAGGACGGCCTCCTCCGCCGCCCACAGCGCGCCGGCCGCGTCGGCGCGCCCCAGGAACAGGGCGTGCGCGGGGGGCAGGGGGCCCAGCTCCGGGTGGGACGCCAGGACGGTGGCCAGGTCGGCGGCCGCGTCCAGGGCGGCGGCCGCGGACGGCAGGGCCGCAATGGCGGCCACGCAGGCGGCCCGCGGGCTGTCGGGCGCGCGCGCGAGCGGCGGGACGGGCGGGGCGGCGCGAGGGGGTTGGGGGGGAGCGGGAGGGGCGGGCGCGCCTCCCCCCACCTCCTCCATCTCGTCCGCGGCGGCCTCCGCCGCCGGCGCCGCGGGCGAGGCGTCCGTCATGGCGACGTCCTCATCGTCGTCGCCGCCGGTAGCAGTGGTGGCGGCGGCAGCCGCGGCGGCCGCCCGGCCGGAGGAGGAGCGGCGCAGGCGGGAGGCGGGCGGGGGAGGAGGGGCGGGCGCAGGCGCGGCGGCAGCAGCGGCCGGCGCCTTGCGGCCGGCGCCGCCGGACGCGGGACGGCGCGGACGATCGGCCGACGCGCTACGCGGCGGCGGCTTGGGCGGTTCAGGCGCCGTCGCGGGCGGCTCCTCGGCAGCCGGCGGGGCGGCAGCAGCCGGGGCGCACGGCGGGCGGGAGCCAGACCGGCGCCCGCCGCCGCTGCTGCGCGGGGCGGGGGCCGTCGGCACGGCCGCCGCCGCCGCCGCGCGCGGCGTGCGCGAGCCCGACCGCGGCCGGCCGGTGCCAGGAGCAGCAGCAGCAGGCGTCGGCTCCGGCACGGCCGCCGCCCGGGGCGTGCGCGAACCGGACCTGCCGCGCGAGCGCGAGCGGCCTGCGGGCGCGGCCGCCGCCAGGCCGCCGCCCGCTGAGCGAGGCGTGCGCGAGGCGGACCGGGGCGTCGTCGCCGCCAGTGCCGCCGCCCGGTCCTCACCACTGCCACCCCTGGGCGTGGCCGACCCGGACCGCCCCCGCCGGGCGGGCGGGCGGGCGGGCGGGCGCGGGCCGGCCGAGCCCGACCGCCGCGCGGACGAGGGGCGGGACGGCGGGGCAGCGGCGGGCGCGGCGGCGGGCGGCGCCGCGCTGGTGCTGCGACCGCGAGTACGGGCCGCACCGCCACCACCGCCGCCGGAGGAGGTGCAGCGGGCGGGCGGGTCGGTGGAGGGGGCGCCTGTTTGTTGGGTGATGATGAAATGATGAGGTTGGGCCGATCGAGCGCGCCGCCCTGCCCCCCGCGCCCCTCCCCACCCCTCACTCGCCCACGACAAGCCACCCCCGCCAAGGGCTCTGAAAAATCTCCAAACGCGCGTCCCCCCATGAAAACTCACCGTCACGCCCCCGGCTACCAGCCCGCCGGCCGCGGGCTGCGGGCCGGGCATCGGCGGCCGGCGCTGGCGGGCTGGCCCCGCCCTCCGAGCCGCCGCCGCCGGACGCCCGACCGCCGCGGGCGGGGCGGGGGGATGGGGGTGGGGGCGGGGCGGGGCCGCCGGACTGTGGAGGTGGGAGGGGAGGTGGTGGGACGGTGAGAGAGAGACAGGAGGAAAGGAGCGGCGAGGACGGGGACGACCGCGCGTTTTTCAGCGCTTCCATCAACGCACCGCCGTCGAGCGCCGGCGGGGCGGCATGGTTGGTGTGTACGTGCGTATGCCGAGCTAGTTAGGGCGGCTGTCTACGTGGGCAGGGCCTGCCGCGCCAACGAGGTGTGTCCGCTGCTCTTTACACCGGGCCGGGGTGTGGAGCATTCGCGAAGAGCGGAAATGAAAGAGCCAGCCGGGCCGAACGCCGCACACCCAAGACGGCGGGCCAGCCGCTCGCTCTGCTCTCACGCACCGCACACTCCATGCAGGCCACCCGCCACGCCCTCACCCGCGCCCTGGTGCGGCGCCCACTAGCCGCCGCCTCCTCCGCCCGCCGCCGCCTGGTGGGCGGTCGGCCGAGCGTGGCGGAGGCGGCGGCGACGTCGACGTCGTCTGGGGTGCGTTTCTTTGTTTGTGTTCGTGTTTTCTCACGCCCGTCCTCTCCCCCTCCACGCCTCACACACACACGCACACACACACACACACTCACGCACTACATCAACAGGAGCGCAAGGTCGGTGTGACCCAGGTCCAAAAGTCAAAGGGCCTGATCGACCTGAACCCGCCGCGCGGTGCGTTGTGTGGGGAGGAGGGAGAGGAGACCGCCGACGAGAGAGACAGAGAGCGCGGCGTGGCTAGCAGGGGCGGCGCTCCAATGCACCGCCCGTCCGGGCCAGAGCCGCGGGCGCCGCCTCCACTCAACACCCGCACTGGCTGGGCCGGCCGGCGTAGCATGCAGCGGGTGACCCAGGACGCCCACGCCACACCGGCACGCACCTCGCCCGCACCCCTCGCGTGCGCTCCTCACCCCCCCCTCTCTCTCGCATCATTTTTCCAACCTCCTCCCCTCCTCAGGCACCCGCGACTTCGCCCCGCCCGACCTCCGCCTGCGCAACTGGCTGTTCGACCACTTCGCCGCCACCTCCCGCCTGTACGGGTATGAGGCCTTCGAGACGCCCGTCCTGGAGGCGGAGGCCCTGTTCACACGGAAGGCGGGGGAGGAGATCACGGGCCAGCTGTACTCGTTCGAGGACAAGGGCGGCCGCCGGGTGGCGCTGCGCCCTGAGCTGACCCCTTCCCTGGCCCGCCTGGCCCTGGCCCAGGGCCCCACCGCGCCGCGCCCCACCAAGTGGTTCACCATCGGCCAGTGCTGGCGGTACGAGCGCACCACGCGCGGGCGGCGGCGGGAGCACTACCAGTGGAACATGGATGTGCTGGGGGTCGAAGGCGTGGCGGCGGAAGCCGAGCTTTTAGCCGCCATCGTGACCTTCCTCACCCGCGTCGGCCTGACGCCCGGCGACGTCGTCATCCGGGTGTCGTCCCGGAAAGTGCTCCAGGCCCTCATGGAGGCCGCGGGCGTCCCCGGCGACGCGTTTGGCCGCGCGTGCGTGGTGGTGGACAAAGCGGACAAGCTGCCCGCGGACGCGGTGGCGGCCGAGCTGGTGGCCCTGGGCATGTCCGTGGCGGCCGCGGACGACATCCTGGCGGCGGTGGGCGTGACGGGCGGCGGGGGCGGCGGCGGGCCGGCGGCGACCATCGACGGCCTGGAGGCCCGCCTGGGCGCCGGCCACGCGGCGGTCGCCGAACTGCGCTCGCTCTGGGCCCTCGCGGCCGCGGCCGGCTTCGAGGCCTGGCTGGCCTTCGACCCCTCCTGCGTGCGGGGGCTGGCGTACTACACCGGCATCGTGTTCGAGGGGCGGGACCGGGCGGGCGCCCTGCGCGCCATCTTTGGGGGTGGGCGGTATGACGGCCTGTTGTCCACGTACGGCGGCCCGCCCACGCCCGCGGCCGGGTTCGGCTTCGGCGACTGCGTGATTGCGGAGCTGCTGGCTGATAAAGGGCTGCTGCCCTCCCTGTCCCCGTCCGTCGACGACCTGGTCGTCCCCTTAGACCCGACCCTGCGCCCCGCCGCGACGGCCCTGGCGGCCCGCCTGCGCGGGGCGGGGCGGTCGGTGGACCTGGCCCTGGAGGATGGTCGGAAATTAAAAGCCGTCTTCAAGGCGGCGGAACGGGTGGGCGCGGCCCGCGTCATCCTGGTGGGCATGAAGGAGTGGGAGACCGGCTGCGTGCGGGTGAAGGACCAGGCGACCCGGGAGGAGCGGGATGTCGGGGTGGAGGACCTGGTGGCGGAGGCGGAGGCGAGGTGAGGAGAGTGGTTTTTCCGTGTCATCGTTGTCATCGCATCCTCTTTTCATTCTTTCTGTTGGGCCCGGTCGCGATCACTCACTCGCTCACTCTCTCACTCCTGCCTGCGAGGAGAGAGCAGGGTGTGCCTGCGTGTGTGCGCCTCCTGAATGCGGCGCGGCCCCGCCCCACCCCGGGCGTCGAGCCGGGCGTCGACGACTGCCCCCGCCGCCGGACCGCGCTCGCAGCCGGGCCTCTCCGAGGGAGCGCGGGCAGCCGTCCTGCTGACGCTGGCCGTGGCGGTGCTGAGCTTTGGGATCAAGGTGTGTGTGGGGGGGGGGGGGGGGGGGGAAATGGGGGGGGGGGGGGGGGGGGGGGG
>Ga0114918_10005455_pt1 | contig 10925 bp, 18 predicted proteins | sample LantaG_FD_87015 | JGI IMG/M metagenome (GOLD analysis project Ga0114918, IMG submission 87015) | Deep subsurface microbial communities from Baltic Sea to uncover new lineages of life (NeLLi) - Landsort_02402 metaG | ecosystem: Environmental > Aquatic > Marine > Oceanic > Sediment | place... | reverse complement strand
TGTGTGTTCATGTAATAAAACCATTTATTTATTTTAAATTAAACCATTTACTAAAATTCTCTATATTAAATTCTCGTGAGTGAAGGTACCATTTGTAATGATTTACATGATAATGGTTATGTTCCATACTGAGCCACCCATCTTCAAATTTAACTAATTGTATGCCGTTTTCTATACAAATATCTTCAGTGTCCTTATTCCATTTATTAAAAGGGGGTACAAACACTTTCGACTTAGCAAGCGAACAACTTATTAAAATAGACATCTCCTGCTGCACCCTAGGCATAAGCCTATGGTCTACATGTACTAAACCATGAGAGGCGGTTAAAATTTTTTTATTTTTTATCTCTGGAATGCCAAGTTTATCAACCTTAAAAAATAATCTATAATCAGAATGGGCGTTTAATATGCTGGGGAAAATCCTCTGACTATGTTTTTCATTTTCATGAGTCATATCATGAACCAATGGTGATATACACCATAAAACATCGCTATTTGGGATGTTGTCTAAAATAAAATCAGCCATTTCATTAGCTAGTTTCATATTTGTATTTATACAAATATCATCAAATCTAAATATTTTTCTCATATATTAAATATAATAAAATTAATTTATAATATCAACTATTACGGAATCAAACTTCTATAGTGTGCATCAGGGTTCTCATTTTCATCAAATGGTTCTCCTACAAATTGTTTACCTGGTCTTGGTAATGGAAATGGTTTTTTATCAAAAAATTCATCGTGGACCATACAATCATTACTTATAAGCGGGAAAATCATTTTAGATAAAAATTGTTGATCTGTTTGATAATAATCACCTTTTTCAAACTTATCTATCATTTTTCTCATCCTTTTTAATTTAGGGTTTTTAACTCCCCACATTCCACCTAAAATATGAACCCCGTGGTTTGGGTGGTCTCTCATGATGTGGAAAGATTCCTCGGAAGCCATCCATTCATCCACAGCTGCTTTTTCTCTTAGATTTAACCTTGAATCACAATCTCTAGATATAAGAACACTTACATCAGCCTCGCTAGCTGGGTAGAACCTCCAAAACATACCTGTAAGGTCTCCTGGAACATCCATTCTAACAACTTGTACATTGTCAAATGACTCCAATTGTTCAATTATTTCTTTTGGCGTAGATTGACCTATGTAAAATCTACATATCCAGCCTGGATATATAATTTTTGCAAGTTCTGCGTTTCGTATTGCACCAATTGTATACATGGGGCCGTCTCCCCATAAACTAAAAGCTATTATTTTCATAAATCAAAATTTTTATTTTTTCTTTCTGCAAACATATCTTCATCCTCTTTCCAGAACCTTAAGTTATGATTATATAATTCGTCATTACCGCCAAATCCCCACACTGGGTGCTGATGTTCAATAATTACATTATCTATATATTGCTGTTTGCCAAGTTGATTAGCGACTTGCATAAACTCATCATCAGAAAAGAAAGATTTATAATCTGGATGATAAATATATCCAAATCTTTCATAGTATTTTCGACCCAATATACATAGTGTGTTTAGATCAGTTCTATGACCATCATTATACCAAAGAACTCCATCTGTATCTGGGTAATACCTCTTCATATCTTCACGTATGATATCATCATACCCTTTTTTTAAAGGTGTCATGTCATCTGATACAAGTAAAACAATGTCATAGTCTACACATACATCCATATCGGCGTTTATGGCCCCTATTTTGCTCTTATTATCCCCGTAGATAACTTTAACTTTATCATAAGATGCTAAAACTTCTTTTATATGTTCCTCCTGCATCGATAAATCATCATTATCACAACTTATAACTACCTCGTAGTTATCTCCAGTCATATACTTTAAGTATTTTTTCAATACTTTTAAAGCTTTATGTGGTCTATTTCTTGTTGGGAATTTTAATAGTAATTTCATTTTTTTGCTTGTATATTTAAACTCATTAGTGTTCCATGTTCTTTATCCATATGCGGAAGATGTGCTTGACTATAATCGTCAACATTTCCATGTTCTACTTCTCTCCAATTCCAGCGTTCAACATTTTTAAACCCAATTTCCTCTAAATCTTCTTTTAGTGACTTAAAGTCGAAAGTATTATAATGAAAATTTTGATCATAATCCTGTCCGCCGTATAAAAAACCCTTAAGTTTTTTTAGACCATATCTATTTGCCACATACATATTGACAACTTGTGAAAAATCTGGAACAGACAACCTTAGTATTCCACCCTCTTTTAAAACGCTATACCACCTAGTTAAAACCTCTTTATACTTATCCCTTCCGAAATGTTCAAGGACATGACACGCATATATCAAGTCAACATCATTATCCAAAAAGCTGCTCATCACAGAGATATCATCAACTATGTCACACCCAGTTTCTGGTCTTATATCGACATTAATAAACCCTTTTATTATCCTATCCCCGCATCCAAGGTGTAGTTTCTTCATCTATAATTCTTTTTAGTAATCTTTCCATTCGTGGACTTATCTCGGCAAACTCTTGAGCTCTATGATAATTATCTTCAATTGCATATGTCATACTTTCATATATCTCAGGGGTAAGTCCATTAACCTTCTTAAATAAATCCTTCATATCTTCAACTATCAACATACCATCAAGATTAAAATAATCTCCTATATTCGGACATCCCCAGTATACTGGAACTGTTTTAGTTAAAAATGCATCCATTACTTTTTCTGAGAAGAAATTTTTCTCATAAGTATTTTCAATTGTTATATGAAATTGTGAGTCAAATAAAGGGTCCTTGTCGCCTTCTAATATAGGGGCATTCGCAAAATTATCTATTCCCTGGTTAAATTTGCTGATATAAAAGTTGATTGGGTTTTTTATTTTACTTTGCTTATACCAAATTTTCTGTCTCAATCTGTGACCTTTTGTCCAAGTTTTAAATCCAACTAAATGAGAGATAGAGAAATTCTTCTCAGGAAACTTATAGTCTTTTATCCATGTTGTCCCATATTCAAATAAATGAGCATTATCACACGCATTTAGAATTTTTTCATTGTGAGTCAGTATAAAGTCTACTTTTTTGTGATTTTGTATCACTTGGTCGGCAAATGGTTTTATTTCCTCAGGCTCTACCAGTACTAAAATTTTTATACTATCACTATTGTCATTGAAAATATTTAAATCATCAACATACAACTCAATTTGTCTTTCATTTCTTATATCTAAATCTAAAGGTAAGCCGCTGTCACAATGTATTTTTATTTTTTTCATAAATTTTCAAGTCTTTTAAATGGTTTCTTCTTGAGTATATCTGCATGTACGCTCCATTGTAATTGTTGATTTACTTTATCATCATTAATAGGGTTGTGTCTATTATATATATAAACAGGCTTAGTGTTATGTTTTAAGCGGTCTAGGCCAGCCATCTCAAGTAGGGGGTAGGCCATTATGACATCACACGCTGATTTATAAAACATTTTATTTTCATCTTTAAAACAGCTCAACTCTGGGTCCAGCTCTTTAATTTTATGAAATAATTTAGACCTAAAATTTCTCATCATTGAAACTTTAAAATGAGACTTTCTTAAATTTAAAAAGTCATTGTCTGTATATGGCATTGAGCAGCACCCTCTGCCATCCGACCAGCTGCATCCACCATACATAAACCACAAATCTTTGTTTTGAAAATTTTCATTTATATAGCTTAATACCTTTCTATTGTATAAAAAATCATCAGCGTCCAAGGAGCAAACTATTTCATCCTCATTTGACCTTAATATAGATTCAGTCCAATTTGGCAAGGCGGAAACCCTTTTGTGCCTCCTCCATAGAGTTATTTCTTTAACTTTTGACTTTATTTTAGAAGTACATTTATATTCTGTAATATCAGATTCATTATTAGGTATAATTTTTTCATCAATAATGTTTAAAATATTTTTAATATTTTCGAAACTATTATCTATTGAACCGTCATCAATTAGATGGTATGAAAAATTGTCATAATCCTGTGTTAAAACTGAAATTATTGATTTCTCTATAAAATCTTGTGCATTATAAAATGGTGATATTACTTTAAGTTTATTTTTTTTTATTTCTTTCATAATTTATTTAATTTTTATATTTCCAAATAAAACCAGCGGCGATATTGTTTTTATTTTTATTAAAATTTCTAATTGATGACCTTTTTATATTTAAAACCCTTGCAGCCTCCGAAACTCCCTGAAATTCTTGTATAAAATCCCCACCCAGGCTAAATTGTAAAATAGGTATAGATTTTAATAATTTATTTAATTCCCCAACTTTAGTCCTTTTTTTGTTCCACATTGCATTATTTTCTTTACTGTTTGCTTTTGAATTCTTTTTTAATGTTTCTTTCCACATTTCATCTGCCTTTTCTTTTCCAAATTTTTCGGTCCATATTTTATGACAATTTTTACGGTACATAGAATTTTTTTCCCCCTTACGACTTCCATTTTCAATTAATGACCTGCTGAGATTTTTAATCCACTCCTCCTTATTTACTCTTTCTCTTGCGGCCATCATCTCGCTTCTATTTTCTTTCCACCTTCTTGTCATTGTTTTGGAACGCAATTCCCTTTCTTTGCTGGAAATAACTCTTCCAGCTGTACTTTCTGCTCTTGGATTTATATTATATCCATTTTTTCTATTTGATGATTGATAGAAATCAATATATTTCTGTTCTATCTTAATTATAATTTTTTTATTTTTTTTAGTTTTTACTAAAATGGAAAACTTAAAATTGTCTTCGCCATATTTATTCCACGAATTTTGTAAGTGATAACTATGATGTTTTTGGTTTTTTAAATCTCTTTTGTGGCTTCTCCATCTTTGTTTAATATTAAAGGAGCTTCCTATATATACTTTTTTATTAATTTTATTTTCAATCATATAAACTCCACTTATTTTATTCATTATAAAACCCTTCCTCATAATAATTTAAAAGCAACCAATTTATAAACTTCGACTTATTAATCTTACACCCTTTCATTTTTTCAAAGTAATAATTATCTATAGCTATTGATATTTTGATTTTTTTATCTTCATCTTCCATTTTTCTTCTTCCCATAATATAATTATTTTATTTAACTATAAATAGTAATAAAAAATAAAAAGTAGTAATATTATTACTTTTTCTTGAAATTTTCTATATCCCCCTCTTTCTCAAAGAATTCTGAAATTAAAAAATTTATCAATTTAGATTTATTAATTTTTTTAGACTCTAAATTATTATTTATCTTTTTTTCTATACTAATGTTTATTATTTTTTTAGTCATGGTCATAAAGTGAGCTTATATCTGTATTTATACTCATTGCTGAAAATTCATTTTCAAGTTGTTGAATTTTATCAAACTCTTTACTTCCAGTATAAATTCTTTCTATTCTTGTTTCTCCGTCTCTAATAGGGATATAAAAACAAGTAACATCATTGAACCTGTCGGCTAAATCCATATTCTTAGCCACATCACTTACATATTTTTCAACTTCACGGTTTGGTAAATTACCTACTGCTATAAAAAAAGCAAGCAAAACTTCATCTTTAATACTTTTTTTAGAATATGAGCTTTTTCTTCCCAATTTTATATCCATTTGCTGTGCTCCTAGTTCTACGCTTGTCAGCTGTCTTTCCTGTGGTTTATCCATGATTATTTAAATTTAAATTCTAGTTCCTGGTAACATCCCTTAATATCTGAGAAATCGATTAAGCTATAGTCTATAACCCACCCATCAAGATATTTATCATTTAATTCTTTCACAGAAACTGCATGAGAATCTCCTTTTCTATTTGGGTGTGTTTCATTAACTATATTGGTTGGAGAATTAACAAGAGCGCTATGACTATATGCTACCATAAATTCTTTTGGAAAATTATCAAACATTTGAAGATTTCCTTCTAAAGTGTTTGGATTATGAAATGGTGTTTTTTTAACCATTTTCATTATTTCTGTTGTACGGAAAATGTGACCATCTACAGATAATGGATAGCCGTAGTCCATATATGATTTAGACCAATTCCATTTAATAAAATCTTCTCCGATTTTTTCAATTCCATGTAATTTATTATCAGTATTCATTGTATAACAATAAGTAGTGTTCAGCCCAAGTCTAAGAGAAAAACAAAACACATCATCATCTAATAAATCAATTACATCTTCTTTTATAGGAAAATATAATATATCATCATCTGTAAAAAAACATGTATGGTCATAATTTTTATCAAAAGTATTTAAAACATCTTGCTTAAAATCTATTTCTTCTATCCATTTTATATTTGAGAGGATATTTTCATCTTTTAGTTGATTATAACCTTGTTCAAATTCTTTTCCTGAATTTTTATAAATAATATTTATATTAAAAATATCTTTAGCATGTCTTTCAATGCTTTCAAGAAGAAGTCTTAGTTGTATAGGTCTATTGTAACTAAATATAATTGCATTTATCATATAAAAAAATTAAAATTTGTTTTTTTTTAAAGTATTTATAGAAAAGTAATAAAAAAAAACATAATTTTCAACTATTTATTAAAAAATAATTTGCACTATGAAACAAATTGAATCGAAAGAAATAAAAAAAGCTATTCTTGCTGAAGCTCAAAAAATCAAAAGAAAAAAAGAACTTTTCAATGAGATAGAAAAAATTGCTGAAGAACTTAGACAATTAAATGAGTGGCAAGGAATGGCAGGATCATTTGGTTTTGCAAGTCCAGGCGATAAAGCAAATACATCAAAAACAGGTTTTGTTCAAGATGGTAGTCAACCACAAAGACATATTTCACATACTTTGCAGGAATTAGAAAATGAAATGCATGCTCTAAAAGAAGAAGAGGCTGCTGCTGATGAAAATAATGTTGATAAACTTAAAGAGGAAAATGTGAAATTAAAAGAGCAGTTGTCTAAAATTCAAGAGGCTATAGCTGGTTCAACTAAAGCAGGAGAAGTAAATTCTGAATAAAAAGTAAATTTTTCAAAAAAAAACTCTATTTATATAAAAAAAATCATTATTATGAAAATTAAAAAATCTGAATTAGTACAATTAATTAAGGAAGAATACGAAAAAAAGGTGAAAGCTGACAAAATCGTTAATAGAATTAATGAGATAGAATCTCAAATTAAAACTATCCTTAAAGAAGAAGACGAAACTTTAGAAGAAGTTGAAGCTGGTCCTCTTACACACACAAAAGCTACTGGCTGGTCTGGTGAAGGTGGAGATGCTAAATATGACACAAAATTTGAAAAAATCGGAACTCATTTAAAAGAGGAAGATGAAATTGAAACTGATGGTGAGATCGAAATCATGGGTGATGAAAACCCTGATGATATTGATTCAATTGATAGCATTGAAACTGACGAAATGGAAGGTGGAATGGAAGATGAAATTGAAACTGATGAAATAGATTTAAGAAGTATAGTTGACGATTTAGTTACTGCTCTTGAAAATATTGTTAAAGATGAAGTTTCTGACGCTGTTGGAGGTGATGCTGATATGGGTGATGATATGGGTGATGATATGGGTGATGATATGGGTGATGTTGAAGCTGATGTTGAAATAGATGAATGTGGAATTAAAGAAGATCAAATAGTAGATATTCAACCATCTGAAGAAACTCCACCAATTCAAGAAAATGCTGAAGAGCCTCAAGATGGACACTCTCTTGCTACTGATGAATCTTCTGATAGTCCTCAGAAAAAACAAGCAGACGTATCTGAGCCTTTCATCGAAGATCAAGATGTTATTAAAGAAGAAAAATTCTTAGAAGTAAAAGAAGGAAGTATTCTTAGTGAAGAGTTGATTAGAATGAGAAAACTTACAGGTTTAATTTCAGATTAAATTTCATTATTATATATACAAGCCTGTCCTGAAAAGGGTGGGCTTTTTTTCGTAGTTTTAGGGTAAAAAAAATGGAGGACATAATATCCTCCATTTTTTATTTTTGCAATTTTGAATTTAACTTTCGTTTAATAATTCTTTACCATCTTCAGTAATTACTCTGTCTTCTTGACGTTCTACTATTCCAGAATTATTTCTTGAGATTCTTTTAATTTTTCTAATTCCTTTTTCTCTTTTAAAGGAATCTGGATTAATTAAACCATCATTTTTTTGTGGGTTTTGTGGGTGTGTTGATTTCATATTATTTTTCATTTAAAAGTTTTCGTCCATCATTTGTAATTAAATCATCTTCTACTTTCTCAAAAAGATCATTTTTAGGCTTTTTTAAACCGCCTTTCAATAAACTTTTCATATAAAGATCATCAGGATTCATTAATCCGTCAGGTCTTTTTTTCTTGTCATTTAAAGTGTACATAATGATATATTTCCTATAAATAGTTAAAAATTTTTATCTTTCGTATCTTTTTAAGATTTCAATAAGGATACCACTTCTCATAATATCTTCTATTTGGAACTCCATAAATGAAACTCCTTTAATATCTCTAAATCTATTCACAGCATCTTCAAGAGCTGTTTGTTCTCCTCTTTTAAGGTTTAAATCAGTTTGAGTCACATCACCCATAATTATCATTTTAGAATTTTCTCCTTTACGGGTTAAAAATAATTTTAATCCACTAATGGTTGTATTTTGAGCTTCATCTAATATTGCAATTGTATCTATAGTATTTCCTCTCATATAAGATAGAGGTACAAATTTAATAATATCTGATTTGAAAAATTTATCAGCTAATCCTGCACCAATTAATTTTGTTAAATTAGCTTCAAATGAATTTAAATAAGGGTCTACTTTAGAAGCGATATCCCCAGGTAAGAAACCAAGTTCCTCTACAGCTTCTATAATTGGCTTTGTAATTATTATTTTATTATATTTTCCTTGCTGAACCATTTCCAATGCAGCTTTTAATGCTATTATTGTTTTTCCAGTACCAGCTGGCCCAGACACAAAAGTTATTTCATTTTCTTTTATCTTATTGAGCATTTTTTTCTGTGGTTCACTGGGATTAAATGGTTTAAATTGAAATTGTGTGAGAATATTAGCTTGATTTACTTTCTGTCTTTCCTTTTCAGCTTCATACATTTCAATCTCACTTTTCATTTCTTGTGCCAATTTTTGTTGCACTTTTCCTTTTTTTGCTGCCATATTAATTTTTTAAATTATATTATAATCCAATATAAAACCAAAAAACAAAAAAATAAAATATTTATAAAGAAATATGCTATGGAGAAGATGACATTAACACAATTAAAAAATGAGATTGCTCTTAAAATAAGAGATGATAAGTTGAATAACTTTCTTTCTCTAGATGATGTTACAAATAAAGTTATAAAAAAAATACAAGAAAGTGGCGGATTTAAAGATTTAATTCCAGAATTAGAAAATCCTGTGGTAGCTAAACCAGCTAATTCTTTCCCTCAAGAAGAAGAATTAGAAGACACTATTAATGCTCAAAAGAAACCAACTAGAGAAAAAGAACCTCCTGTACCAATGTCGCTACCTCCTCAGGCACCTGTTCAACAAGCTCCTGAACCTGCAACAACTTATACTCCTGAGCTTCCAGATATGATAAAAAATGTAGAAGCTGGAAAAATAATAGTTTTTGACTATACAGAATTAGATGAACCTGGGGAAAATTTAGCTATTAAACCATTTAGAACATATGATGACCCTGATGTTAAAAAATCAATAAAAGATATGTGGCTAACAGATGCACAAAGAGGTGCTGAAGTTTATGTAGCAAAATTTGAAAAAATTGGTGACTTAACTTTTGATTATATTAATGGCGTAGCTAGATTTGAAGAAACTCCAGCTGAACCTGTTGAAGCTGCTGAAACTATGATTGATGATTATAAAGATAATCCATATAAAACAGAACCTACTCCACAAATGATGCAAACTGCAGTAGATGTAGAAAAAATTGCTGAAAAAGTAATTATGGACCTTTTGAGAAAGTCTTTAGGGGTTTCTCAAGATGGTGGAGCAAATATTCCTGGAGAAGTAGAACAAGCTATGTTTTCTAATGATCATACAGTTGGTATACCTGAATTGGGTATAGATGCTAATACACCTATTTCAGATGTACAATTACCAGTAAAAAGTGACGATACAATAATGTCTCATATAGCTAACCATCTTCCAAAACGAGCAGATAATCAAGAAAGACAACCAGAAGACACCAGAATTACTGATGGGCATGACAGTCCTGAAGAACTTGGTTTTGTAGTAAAAGAAGGTGTTAATTTAAATGATCTTGTAAATATAAAATCAGAATTCAAAAAAGTAAGCACTCCAAAACAAATTTTAGAAGCTTTAGATGGAAAAAACAAGGAGATTAAATTGATCCAGGAAACAAAAGAAGTTAAAGGATGGGAGTTAGATGGAGTTGAATATTATCTCCCAACTAATCATTTATCTACAAAGAAATGTTATATTAAAAATTAATTTCTATTTATTTTAGCAATTAACTTTATTACATTTATAAAAAATAAATTATTATGACAAGAAAAAATTGGAAAATCAAAAATATCAGTGACAAACAAATTAAGCTTGCAGTAGCTATTAGTAGCCACGGAGCTCCTGGAGTAATATTACAAGCAGGACAATTTTGTTTAAGTATAGACCAAATGACAGCCCCAATAGATGCTCAAATGAGAAGAGGACTAGTTGAAATTGAAAAAGATTTTGATAACTCTAACTTTAAACTAGAATTAGCAAAAGCTTATGATGAAATTGCTATTACTGACAAGAAAGCTGAGGAAATTATAATTGATCCTATTGAAGGGGTTGTTGATACAGAAACTGTACTTGATGTTGCTGTAAAAGAAACAGAAGAATACCAAAACACTCCACTTACTAAAGAAGATTTAGGTAATATAATATGGTAAATCTTAAAAGATTTATTAAAGCACACTAATAAAGTGTGCTTTTTTTTTCTTAATACTTTACTTTGTTTAAAATATAATTTAGATTTAACTATA
>Ga0114918_10005454_pt1 | contig 10925 bp, 12 predicted proteins | sample LantaG_FD_87015 | JGI IMG/M metagenome (GOLD analysis project Ga0114918, IMG submission 87015) | Deep subsurface microbial communities from Baltic Sea to uncover new lineages of life (NeLLi) - Landsort_02402 metaG | ecosystem: Environmental > Aquatic > Marine > Oceanic > Sediment | place... | reverse complement strand
TTGTATGTTCTTTTTTTCTGTCCAGTTATAACAGCTTCACCATGGTTTCTGATTAGTCTGGATATTTCAGCTATGTGTTTGTCGTTTGTTATTAACATACCACCTTCACCGCTTGTGATGTTTTTATTTTCTGTTAACGAAAATACTCCGCAGTCTCCAATTGTTCCAACAGGTTTGTTTTTATATCTGGCACCCGGTGCTTGTGCACAATCTTCTATTACCTTTAAATTATGTTCTTTTGCTATCTCCATAATTCTATTCATATTACAAGGATTGCCAAGTAAGTGAACAGGAATAATTGCTTTTGTTAAAGATGTTATTTTCTTTTCTATTTCATCAGGATTAATATTAAATGTATCATGTTCTACGTCTGCAAACACAGGTACTGCATTAGCCATAAATGCACAAGTAGCTGTAGATGTAAATGTATATGGTGTAGTTATAATTTCTTCGCCTGGTTGAACGTTACAAGCAACAACAGAAGCATGCAATGCCGCAGTAGCAGAATTAAACGAAACTGCATATTTTACATTATGGTATTTACAAAAAAGACTTTCCAATTCCTTAATTTTTTTACCACCTAAAAAATTATCTCCAGACGATGCTATAAAAATAGAAAGTCTACCAGAATTTAAAACTTCCATAACGGCTTCCTTTTCTTCTTTGCCAATTATTGGATGTGATGGAAACGGAGTTTTTCTTATCATAGTAACACCTTTTTATTTTCCTTTGCTGATTTTTCAAACGCATAAATAAGTTCAAGTGTCAACAATCCATCCCTTCCGCTACTTATAGATGTTTTTTGTTCTTCTATACATCTTATTAAATGTCCAGCACCACTAACCAATAAACTAGCGTTCGGATTAGCATCAATATCTGCGGCTTTATACAGTTCTTTATAACCAGAAAAATGTTTACTATTGTCTACATTATATACTTCCGCTTTAAACCCTGCATCTTTAATAACATAACGATGTTTATCTGTAATAATATCCAATTCAAAAATCAAAAAGTTATTGTTATCACATGCATGTATGCTACAAAAAACATTATTTTCAAAGTTAATAATTCCATCGTAGTTACAATCATCTTCTTTATTGGATAAGTTTTTACTTTTTGATGCTACAACCCAGTTGGGTTTACCAATTAAAAAACACAACAAATCAAACATATGACTACCTGAATTTTTAATTCCTGCAGTATAATAAAATGTGGCTGATTGTATGTTGTCTTTTTTCAAAAGGTCTTTTACATTATTATGTAACTGGCAAAATCTTCGTTGGTGGTCTATTTGAAGTATAACATTATTATCTTCACATAATTTTACTACTTCTGATACTCCCTTTAACTTATCGGCTATTGGCTTTTCACAAAAAATACCTTTAACATTATGTTCAACGCAATCTTTAATTATTTGTAGATGTGTATCTGGTGGTATACAAATACTAACAATATCTGGCTTTATTGTTTTTAACATATTATTATGGTCAGAAAAAATTGATGGTCCATTATGTTTTTCACTATATCTCATTGCCTTTTTAGTATCTTTATCAACCAATGCAACTAAATCAACATTTGAAATATAATTGTAAGCACCGGCATGTGTAACAATCTGTTTTCTTTTTGGGTCGCTATCAAACTCGCAACCAATACGTCCACATCCTATTACGGTTGCCTTGTATCTAGTCATTTTTCCATTCTCTCCTTAATATTGAATAAATATTTGCATCATAATATCTTCCGTTTCTAAAATGATAATCTCTTGTTGTTCCTTCGTTAACAAAGCCTGCTTTTTGGTAACATTTATTAGCTCGTACATCGCTAGCGTTAACGCCTAAATAAACTTTGTTTAAATTTAATTTTTCAAATGCATATTTAACAATTGCTTTAACAACCGATGTTCCCATTCCTTGTCCTAAACAATTTGTTTCTCCTATAACAATCCGTAATTCGGTATGTCTTGCAACCCAATTAATATCATAAAGTCCTGCAATTCCTATAATATTAGAATTATATGTAATAGCAAAAACAATGTCGTGTTTACTTTTCTTTAACTTTACATATTCTTCTTCAGCAGTATCCCAACTGCAATAAATTGGACTACTATCTGGAACGCAACCCATTACCATATATTTTGTTATGTCTTGATTGTTAGTCCATTCTTTTATATATGCTAACATACCTTCTTTTAATCCTGTTAAATATAGGTCTTCATTAATATCTATAAATCTATTTGACATTATTTATTGTCTCCTTGTTTCCATAACTCTTGACAAACATCAAATTCTAACTGTGTATCAATATCTAAACATTCTATACTATCTGGCAATATATAAAGATAAGGATTGTTTTTTGTATAGTTCCAATAATATCCATTTTCCAACATAAACTTTCTTGGGTAGCATATTACAGATAACACTCCTTCAAGAACTGGTGGAATTGTTTTTGTGTTTGAACATCTTTTATCTTTGTTGTTTATTGGTTTACAATTCTTTGCATCAAAAAAATAATTATATCGTTTTTTAACACACATTAATGATGTATATTTTTTACTTTTAAAAACATTTCCAATTTCAATAATTGTTTCTGGCTTTAAGAAAGGAAAACATCCATTAACGTGCATTACATAATCTTCGTTGTAATCTTCTAAAAACGGATATATTTCTTGTAACGTTGTTGCCTTATTTGATACTGAAAATGCACTTCTTGAAACTATATTTATTTTTGAGTTTTTACACATTTTCCAAAGAGTTTTATCTGATTTACTAACTCCCATAATAATATTATCAAACGGATTGTTCATCTTTGATATTTGTTCAAACTTCTTTAAATAAATTTCAAATAGTGTTGTATCTGTAAACTGTCTTGTCATTTTGTTTTTAATTCGTGTACTTTGTTCTCTTGCAGTACCAACAAGTATTATTTTTCTCATATTATATCCTCTAGTTTTTTTCGTTCGAATACTTCTAGTTTTCCAACAACTGTTGAATTGTAAATTTTTCTACCTGCCTTTTCAAAAACTTCTTTGCATAAATCATATGTATTAAATGTTTCATTCCATAATGTTTTTTCTTCTTCGGGTATATTAAGTTCATCAAAATGTATGCCATGTGATTTATCACAGTCGCAACCCAATAAATATATTTCTTTAAATCCCATATAATATGCAATTTGCAGACAACTAAATACAACTACGCCACCATAAGCACCTTTTATTAAATCTTTACTAAATCTTTCCCAAGTTGAAAAATTACCTAACGGCTTTATAACAATTGTATCTTTTGTTTTGTTAACTGTTTTATGTTGTATTTTATTTATATACAGCCTTCCAGCTTCTTCGGGTAAAAACAAAGTTGTATCTGTTTCCAATATTTGTTTATAAAATTCATTAAAAACAACAATGTCTGATACGCAGTAATATTGAGGATTTACATTAAATTTGTCTTTCCCAACAAAAAACTTGTTTGTTACAAACAATACTTCATCTTTTATCAAATCAAAATTTGTTAAGTTAAGCGATGGTCCCATTCCTATAATAAAACATTTTTCACCAAGATGTTTGTTGTGTAGTTTTTTAATTGCTTTATGGCTTTTTATATATTCTTTATTAATTCTAAATGTTTTTATATTTTCTAATATGCAATACATTTTTCTAAGTTGGTTTGGTAGTTTAAACTTTGTTTGAATTACTTCTTCTATGCCTCTTATTTTTGATATACTAAACGCTAAGTCAATTGGAATAACCTGCCGTTTTTCTATTTTTCTAGTCACTGGTTGTCGCTCTCCTCTGCTTCCACCACCGCTTACGTGCATCTGACTGTTTTTTTCTTATTTCTTCTGAAACAATTTGTTCTCCTCTTTTATTTCTACAACAACAACACATACAACCCAATTTATGTATTCTTCCTTTTATTCCTATCCTAATATTTCTTTTATGTTCTTCTGAAAGTTTACGTCCGCACAATGCCTTTCTCATTTTTTCCTTTGATTCGTCTCTCATTGGTTTACCATAATTATGGTTTTTTTCTCCACTGGTAGCCTCACTAATTTTTCTTTTTTGCTCTAATGTATTTGACTTTCCATATCTTAGATGATTTTTTCCAACATTCCTACTTTTTCCCTTATTTCCTTCACTAATCTTTCTCCTTACTTCTTCTGAAACTATTCGTCCAGAAGAACCATCACCACCTGCTGTCAGGTTACAAAGAACACCTGTACCTAAATCTCTTCTACCAAATCCATTAATTAATGTCATCTCAACGCCCGATGCTTCATCATTAGAAAGATTTTCAACCACCTTTTCTATAATTGGTTCTCCTTTACTTTTTCTTATTGCCATTATTTTATTTCTAAAATGTAAATTATGCCACTTGATATTATTTCTTAACCACCACTTATACCTATTGTTACAACCCTTACCAACATAAAATGGTTCATATTCAAATCTAAAATTATCATAACTATACTCTTCAGGTTTTCTTGGGTCCAGATAAACATACACATAAAATTTATTATTTTCTTCTATGGCGATGTTGGACACCCCCAGAATTCACATCTTGTTTCCCTACAAATAGAAACATTATTTCTATTCCCCTCCAAATGATGCTTTATCCATAACTGTCTTTTTTTACTATTCCAAATATCTAATAAAGACATATCATTTACATTTCCTATTATGCCGAACTTTTTTGGATTGAATCTAACACATGGATATGCATTTCCAAATCTGTCTATTACTAAATGATGTAGTAGGTCAAGACAAACGCCTATCTCAGGAATTGTAGGATTTTTTTTATATTTAAAACTTCCCATAGGATTGTGTATAGTTCTATTTGCAACCACCCCAGGCAACTTTGTCCATCGTTCCCTGTTATTGATATGACCAAGCAAACGATAAACCATTGTCGGCTGTCTGTCGCCTTTTAAATCCAAAAACTGTTTAACTATTTCATACTGTTCGTCACCATCTGAGTCATCTTGTATTACAGATATAGTTAATACATCTAAATTATCTATAATTTCATCTGCCTTTTTAACTATAAGTTTGCCATTGGTATCAAACTGTCTAATTTGTTTTTTAAACAATTGTAGGGCATCGTAAAGTCTTGGGTAAACTGTAGGTTCTCCATCACTGTGTAATTGGACTACTATTCCTATTGGTAGTTGTTCGGCAATCTTTTCTACAAGTTCAAATTTCATATCTCCCCAATTTACAAGTTCTGGGTAATATTGTTCTATCTTGCGCCTTCCGCACATCCAACATGTATCTTTATTACATCTGCTTGTAAGTTCAACATTAACAAAACCGAGACCGTTGAAACAGCTATTCATTTTTATACCCCCAAGCCAGCAACATTTTTAATTTTGAAAATCTAATTAATATTCTATGGTTATATTCATCCTTCCACATAAATCTATCTGGCAAAATAGATATTATTTTTGGAATTATTTTTGCAGTATTGCATTGCCAAGTAAACGGAAGCTGATAAAAATATTCACATTCTACATCTTTAAATCCAACATAATTCATCAATCCTTTTATTCCCCGTCTTGTAAAAGGAGTAATATGGTCATATCCATCATAATAGTTTTTATATTGACTTTTCCAATCAGGTACCATTACAATTAACAATCCATTCTTTTTAAGAACCCTTTTTATTTGTTTCATTGGACATTCTATAGGTCTAAGATGTTCCAAACAAGATTTAGTGAATACAACATCAAAAGTATTGTTGCTAAATGGTATTCTTTGTTTTGTTAAGTTGCAAACCTTTACTTTTTTATTTATGTGCTTTATAGAGTCAATGCCATATGTTTTCATTTTTAATTTAACAAATGCAGACATATGTTCTTCATTCCCGCAACCAACATCCAATAGTTTCATTCCTTCTTTTAAATTAAACCTATTAAATAAATAATTAACAAGTTTGATAGGATACTCTGTTTTTTTTGTATAATAAAATGATTTTATGTAATCTTCATGTTTCAATAATTCACCTTCTCTCTATAAACACTTTCAAATATCTAATTTTTGTTTCCAATAATCTATTGTCATATCTAATCCTTTGCCTAACGTAATCTTTGGTTCCCAGCCTGTCATTTTAGTAACTTTTTTGTTGTCAGAATTTAAATAGTATATTTCTCCGTCTCTTATTTCTCTTGTATACCAATTTATTTCGCCCTTCCAATCTAATTTATTGGCAATTATATTTGCAAGTTCTTCTATTGTAATTCCATTTGGTGGTCCCGTTGTAAATGACTCACCTAAAATATCAGGGTTGTCACTTTTAAACAAGGTAAGATAAAGGTCTACCAAGTCATCAATATACAAAAAGTTTCTAACTGGCAACGGATTTCCAAAATTAACTTCGCTTGGCTTTTTTAGCATTTGCGTTATAAAAGCTTCTGCCACAAAATAATCGTTCCATTTTCTTCCATAACAATTTGTTTGTCTTAAAGAAATACCTGGAAATTTATAGGCATAATTAAGATATTTAACATATTTTTCTGCACCTATTTTTGCAACTGCATATGGACAAGCAGCACGTTGTTCTGTTTCTTCGTTAAATGGTATAAACTTTTTATGAAGTTCAGATTGCTGTCCGAAAGTTTCCATACTTGAGGCAAACACAAACTTTTTTAAACTTGGACAATGTTTTTTTAATGCTTCTGTTAAATTAACTGTTCCTATTAAATTTGTATTTATTACCTCCCAAGGATGAGAGAACGAGTAAGATACTGGTGTGATTGCACCAAGGTGGGCTACAAAATCTGGCATATAGTCGTCAACTATATTTACAAGTTTTGCGTAGTCGTTCAAAGAACCTTCATACAATTTTATTTTCCCCTTCATTCTATTTATTGCATCGTTGTATCTAAATGACTGTCTAATAAGTCCTGCAACTTCGTATCCTTCTTCAACTGCTTTTTCTGCCAGTTCATTTCCTATAAATCCAGAAATGCCTGTAATTAATATTCTTTCTTTTACCATTTCCATTCTCTCCTTTCAACAAAATCTCTTACAACTTCTCTCTCAAAATACTTTTTCCAATCTTCCAATAAGTAATCCTTATAATCTACCTGTATGTTTAAATTACTTATAAACTTTTTACCATATTTAATAGATTCAAACATTGCACCACAGGCTTTTGTTTTTCCGTAATATTCTTTTTTTAACTTATTGAAACCTAATGTAGTTTTATTTAATGGTGAAACTATAGCTTTACATTCTTTTAATGTATCTTCATATTCTTTAGTTGGAACGTGTTTAGAATAATACTTTATGTTGTATCCTTTGTCGTTTAACTCTATACATCTTAACATTATTTTATCGCCATATGCACCAATTGGTTCCCCAAGTAAACACCAATGTTCGCTTTTAAGTATATGGTCTAATATTTTATCATAATCTCTTCTAAACTTTTCTATTTTACCTGGTACTACTTTCATTCCATTTTCGTCTGGATATTTCTTTTCGTGTACCATAAAAGGAAATGTAAATATTTTTCCCTTGTACAAATTATTATTAACAATATAATCTTTAATTTCTGGCAATGAAACACTAATTGCATCAAACTTTTTAAGTATTGGTTTATGAAATAAAAGTTCTGTATTTGCTTCATGTATTGTTAATATTGTTTTACATTTTGGTTTAAATCTAATCCATTTTAAATTATCCCAAGGCAACGGTCTAATAGTATTAATAAAAAGTAAGTCTAACTTATCTGTATTATCCAAAGCTCTTTGTTTGTCAAAGAATATTCTTACATCGTGGTCTTCGCAGATACTTGCAAGTGTTTTTGTATAAACCTTATGAAACTTTTGGTATTCAAGTATTCCTATTTTCATCAAATAAATCACCTAATACATATCCTAAAAATCCAAATCCTAATCTTACAATATTTTTAAATGTAAAACCATGAATATGACTTAAATTTTTATGCAACCTGTTAAATTGTCTTCTGCCATATCCATTCCAAAACGCCTGTTTAACAAATCCTTTAACTGCTTCTCTGTGATAATGATAAACAATCATTTTTGGATTATATGTTATTGTAAATCCCTTTTTAATACACCTACAGTTATATTCAATATCTTCTGCTGTAACCATATGTTTTTTAAATGGACCAACTTCGTCTATAACTTTTCTTTTGTATGCAATATTACAAGTGGGCCAAGTAATGTCTTGTCCGTTAACGTAAACAGGAACTCTTGGCATATCTTTACCTATTGGATTTGGAGAATAACCTGCAACTATATCAGAATGTCTTAAGCTTTTTTTAAGTTCCTTTAACCAGTTTTTATCTACTTTTACATCATCGTCAAAGAAAACAATAACATCGCCTTTTGCTTTTTTAATTCCTATGTTCTTACCTTCGCCTCTTGTTGTTTCAGTTCCATCAATTACTTTTGGAAATTCAAACAAATATCCATTTGCATCTTTTAATTTTGGTGTCCCTGCATCTACTATTATAAACTCATATAATTCATTATAAAATGGTTGCAAACTTTTTGCAAGCCTAACCATATTTTGCATATTGCTTTTTGTTGTTGTTATAACAGATATTTTCATTTACAGTTTTCCTCATATATTTTAATGTTGCATTTATAACAACACCAACCTTTTCTGTCTATGTCAACATAACTTCCTTCACCCAAGTCTTTGTTACACTTTGGACATTTCATTCAACCCACATCCAACCTTTTTTATCTTTAATCCAAACCCTACCTGTATCTTTGTCGTGAACTTCAAACAATTTTTTTGTAGTTTTATCTCTTATAGCAATATATCTGTCTGGCTGATGTTTAATTCCATTTTCCAATCTCTCCTCAGTTGTACACATTTATACTTCCTCCAAATTAAATGTCGTATTTTCATACACAATTAACTCCCTACTTACGTTGTTTGTTTGCAATGCATAATAACTTGGTGGTATATCATTAAATTCATACCTTCCGTTTTCGTCGGTTTTAACTCTTATAAACATACCTGTTGTCTGTCCGTATAATGTAATATTTTCATTTGGAACAACTGTTTCATTCTTGTATAATGTGCCATTTAAAGAAACAGACAACAATTCAACATTAACTGTTTTATTATAGTTTTCTGCTCTTCTTGTTCCTTCTTCCTCTGTAACATTTATTGGTATTATATCCATTTCATTATTTCCGATGTAAAAACCTATATGTAGATTTCCTGCAGGAGCCACAATATTATATTTATCTTCTGTCATAACCAAATCGTGTGGAATTCCATATTCATCAAAAATAATAACCGTAACGCCAGGTAATGGCAATCCTTGACATATTACAGTTCCATTTATTTTGCATCCTTCATAATATTTTGCTATAGTTACATAAGGCGAAACATAAACAGGTAAAAAATGTTTTAACCCATATGTTGGCAATCTATTTTCTGGCATTGTACCATCGTTTATTGGTGTACCGTAAAATGTTTTGTAAAACATTGTTTCGTAAAATGCAGGTTTTCTTTCAAAATAAGGACCATTTATAATATAGTTTTCTCTGTCATAATATGTTAAGTTGTTCATTGTTTCTCTATCTATTTTTTCTTCTTCATATGTTGTTCTGTGTGTTGCCATAAAGTAACCTGCATAGTATTCATCTTCCAATCCACCAAGTGGTCCCAAACTTTTATCAGCAAGAAATGTAAATACAGAAAATATAGACATATCATATTGTTCTGTTCCGTAATAACGAATGTTCCAACCAGTTGCATCTTGTATGTCCATATAAAACTCTGTAACTTCTTCATCTGTTAAGTTTTTGGTAAACGTATTAAAATTATGATAATAGTTGTTGTAACTATTTTTAAACGACGGTATGTCTGGTTCGTATTCTTTGCATACAAGTTCCGTTGAATTAAATGCCTCTGTTTGTATGTTGTCCAATAATGTTCCTATTTGTTTAGTATTGTTTTCTCCAATATATTTTATCAATATATTTTCTACATCTGTTGATATTTGTTTTGTTGGATTGTAATTTCCATGTACCAAACGAGCTATTAACACCGTTACTGCTTCTTTTTCACTTCTGGCTGTTTTAAAGTTTGCTGCAGTTTCAATCCCGTCTTGGAAATTATCTGCAACGGTTGGATGTTTACCTATAAGTATTTCGTAAAAACCATAATCCCACCAACTAATGAATGCAGGTCTGTCTTCTGGTAATAATTCTGTGTCTTGGTCTGCCAACCAACTAAAAGCATCTGTCCAATACTGTTCTTTGCCAAAAGAAATACCATAGGCACCCGTTGGCATACCTTCGTACTTATCTTTATCTTGCCAAGGTATCGCAGCATCAAAAGTTAAAAGAACGTTTGGAAGTATCACAACAAACGCAATAAAAACAATTCCAAAAACATGCAGAAACTTAATTCCTTTATATGCTTTAAATCCACCTATGTTCTTCATATTAACAAACATTTGTTTGTAGTCTATTTTTGTCATTAAAAAATAAACTGACCATCCTGCAAATATAGCAATAAACGGAACAAAATCATTTAAAAACCTACCTGCTGTCATTGTAAAATATAAGGTCATTATAAAATACAAACACATAAAAATCATATGATTCTTTTTATGTATTAGTGTTCTTGCCATAAATATAATTGCACCAAACCATGCAACCCAATATAACGCTGGGCCAAGTCCCATAACAGATGCACTTATGTTTGCAGAACCTGCTTCAGCTATAGTCATACTTATTTTTCCACCATAAACAGTTCCTTGAAAAAACATACTAACAAAATAATACATTGGCATTATCTTGTATATATTTATTGCAAACAAAGATATTATACCAACACCAAGCAACGATGGTAATGTTATTATATATGGAATTTTGTTTTTTGTTAAGTGAAATAATAACCCAATTAAAAGTATTGTTGCACCCAACGATAAAACCAT
>Ga0114918_10005453_pt1 | contig 10926 bp, 14 predicted proteins | sample LantaG_FD_87015 | JGI IMG/M metagenome (GOLD analysis project Ga0114918, IMG submission 87015) | Deep subsurface microbial communities from Baltic Sea to uncover new lineages of life (NeLLi) - Landsort_02402 metaG | ecosystem: Environmental > Aquatic > Marine > Oceanic > Sediment | place... | reverse complement strand
TGGAATTATCCACTGGGCTATTCACTGACAATGAGGAAGTGGAAGGGGAATGGGAGGGTGAGGCATATTCCGCCATCGCCAGAAACTACCGTCCAGACCACCTCGCCATTTTGCCGGACGCTGTGGGAGCTTGCAGTATTTTGGACGGGGCTGGATTTATTCGTAATCAGCAAGCCACAGACACAGCGAAGGAAGGTCGGGTAGTATATTCACGGGACGAGACTGGTCGTTTGTCGTGCTCTATTCTGACGGACAATGAGAAAAGCCATGACAAGCTGCGGGACGACCTCAGTGAATTGCTTCGAGAGAAATTCAATTCCGGTACCGATGCCACTTCCCCGTGGGCTTGGGTGGAAGCAGTCTTCGATGACTTCTTCATCTATGATTATGATGGCAAGTTGTACCGCCAAGACTACACCAGCACAGATCAGGAAACAGTCCTCACAGGCGAGGCCGAAGAAGTGTATCGCGTGGTAGAGTACCGCACAATGCACGGGGACTTTATTGGAAACACGTCCAACAACACAAGGAGCAACCAAATGGACAAGCAAAAGATGATTCAGGGCCTCATCGATAATGAGGCAACACAGTGGACCGAAGAGGATCACACGATCCTCGACAACATGGCGGAGGATGTTCTCGCCAAGCTCGTTCCCAACGAGAAGGTCGCGGAAACGCCGGTTGAAACTCCCGTGGAAATTCCGGCCCCGGCCCCGGCCACCAACAGGACGGTGGCGGAATACATCGCCGACGCCCCGGCCGAAATCCGGGAAGCATTGCAAGAGGGCATGACGGCCAACCAGCAACAGCGACAGTCTCTCATCGCTACCATCACTGCCAATACCGCCAACACGTTCACTCCCGAACAGTTGGCTGTAATGTCGGTGAACGATCTGCGAGCCGTTGCCAAGCTGGCTGCCGATCCCAATGCCTCGACGGTCCCCAACTATGCCGGACAGGGCGACAGCCCGATCGGTAATGCTGGCGGAGAGGAAGCCCTTCCCTTGACTGAGGGATTTGGCGAATAGCAATTCCAGAACAAGAACCTGCACGGTCGGATTAGATCGGACACAACTCGATAGGAGAAAACAATGAGTACGACAAAGAATGCAATTCATCTTGGTGGTGAGTTTCGACGAGAGGAAGCCATCGCCAATGTGGCAATTACTCCGGGGATGCTCTGCGAATTTATGAGCACCGGAAAAGTCAAGCCCCACGCGACGGCAGGTGGCCGTGGTCTGAAGTTGTTCGCGGTGGAAGATGCCCTGCAGGGCCATGCCATTGAGGATGACTACGCCGCTGCCGCTCTGGTTTCGATGAATGACTACGTTTCCGGTGCCAAGGTCCAAGGACTGTTGGCGGCTGGTGTGGCGTATGTCATCGGCGACGAAGTGGTCAGTGCCGGCGATGGTACGTTGCAGAAGGCCAGCAGCCTTGCCAGTGCCGGTCTCAATCTGCAAACCATCGGGTATTGCAGCGAAGCCGTTGACCTTTCGGCCAGCGGTGCAGTGGATACGCTGGGCGGCATTTTCTTGGCATAGTAGCCAAAACCGCCTGACGTTTTGTCAGGAAACAAAAACAACTTCTCATAAGGAGAACGAACATGGATGGTATGAATTTTATCTTGAACGGGCAAGCCCACGGCGACGTTGCATCGACGCTCTTGGCTACCAACTTCGATCCGGCGAGCCTGCGCCCGTGGATCGGGGATGATGGCCGCAGTTACATTTCCGTCAATCAGGGCGGAAAGCTGGTGGCTGTTCCGACGGCGAATGCCACGGCAACGCTTCGGAAAGACGACTGGGTCAGAATGGACAAGGCAATCGTTGCCGCAGCGAAGCCCCGCCTGCGTCTGGTTTCCGATCTGATGAGCAAGGGATTGCAGTACAGCATCCCCAACGGTATGGGCAAGACCGTTCTGGAAACCGAGACCCAGAGTGATATCAGTGCGGCCAGCATCAGCATGGATGGGATTCGAGCGAGTGACTCGGATCGTCCGGTTTTCGAACTGACGAATCTGCCCCTCCCGATCATCCACAAAGATTTCGAATTTTCGGCCCGTCAAATCGCGGCCAGCCGGAATGGTGGAAGCCCGTTGGATCTCAGTACCGCTGAACTGGCCGGACGACGTGTTGCCGAAATGGCGGAACAACTCACCATTGGAACGGCATCCAGTTATGCCTTCGGCGGTGGCACCATTTACGGCATCACCAATTACCCAAACACCCTGACCAAGACCCTGACCAGCCCGACGGCCAGTGGTTGGCTCCCGTCTACGACTGTCAGTGAAGTCCTCGCCATGAAGTCGCAGAGCCAAGCCGCGTACCATTATGGTCCGTGGATGGTTTACAACAGCCCCGCGTGGGACGCATACATGGATGACGACTACAGTGCCAGCAAAGGTGATAACACGCTGCGAGAGCGAATCGCCAAGATTGACAACATCCAAGGTTGCCGGACGTTGGACTACCTGACGGGTACGCAGTTGGCGATGGTCCAGATGACCTCCGACGTGATCCGAATGGTGGTCGGAATGAACATGACCACGTTGCAATGGGACAGTCATGGCGGAATGCTGAAGAAGTTCAAAGTGATGACAATTCTCGTTCCGCAGCTTCGAGCCGACCAGAATAGCAACACCGGAATCGTTCTCGGTTCCGTGTAAGAGTTCTCTCCACCCCGAGAGAATGATTGAATAGTAAGGGGCCGGAGTCGGTCCCGACCCCTTACTTCTTTTTACGGCCGACCAAACTTAGGAGACCCCCTATGAGCGATACAAAGAAACGTTACAAGGTACTCAGCAGCAGCCATGTCATGGACGGCAAAACGTTTGTCCGCGGTGATATCATCGAGACCCGCCTTGATTTGGCGGCATCCTTCCCCAATCACTTCGAAAGCGTCGGCTCGGCCCCCGAGACAGACCCCATTCCGGCCGCTGGGCAGCCTTCTCCGGCGATTTCGCAGGAATGCCCCCCCGAAGACCCCCCCGCAGTCGAAAACGTCCCTGACGGCGACTCAGGCGACGAGGTAGGGCAGGAAACGCCCGACCTTACCATCATCGAAAGCCCGTTGGGCACCAACGTGACCGCCGATTTCGAGCCAGCAGCCGACAATGGCCTGCTGGTGTTCAAGAAGGGCGGTTTCTACTTCCTCACCGATGTCCGAACACCCACCGTCGCTCTGAATGAAAAGGGTTTGCGAGCGGCCGCTGTCCCCAGTGAACTCACCACCTACTTCGTCTAACAACATGAGATGGAAACCCAATCCAATTTGGAAAGATACAGACGCCATCATCATTGGTGGTGGACGTTCTTTGATTGGCTTCGATTGGAGCCAGTTGAGAGACGTGCATACCGTTGGATGCAATTCGGCGTTTCGCCTTGGCGTCGATGTTTGTGAAGTGTGTTGCTTCGGAGACCAGAAGTTTTACAACACCTACGCAAGTGAGATGGGCAACTATGAGGGTGAGTGGGTCACCAATACGCCGGGGCTCCTGCCCTCCAAGTGTGAATGGCTTCATACCATGCCTCGACTTGATTATGGATTGGGGCATGAGGAACTTGCATGGAACAACAGTACAGGAGCATTGGCGGTAAATGTCGCTCTGCTCCTTGGTGCAAAGCGAATTGGGTTGCTGGGAATGGACATGAAGAGCAACTGCTCCTACAGCCAGAATTGGCACGAGTTTGGATTGGACAATGGACAGCGAGGTTTGTATGAAAAATTTACGACAGGCTTCACCCGTCTTTCGGCAGCGTTGTCGGAAGAATTCCCGGATCGAGAAATAGTTAACTGCGGTCCAGATTCTGCGTTGGACGTTTTCCCTCGCATGTCGCTGGATCAATTTTTAGGAGACACACCATGAAGAGTTGGAAAACTACCGTGCTTGGAATCCTCACCATTCTTGGAGCCGTTGTCGTCGCTGTGAAGGCGATGCTGGACAGTGACCCCTCCACGATGGCTGACTGGGGCATTGTTGCCACGGCCGTCACCAGTGGGCTCGGTTTCATCTTCGCCCGCGACAACAAGGTGACCAGCGAACAGGCGAACGCGAAGTAATGATCTCCACTATCATATCTGCGGTGGCGGCGATTGTAGCAGCTATTGTTGTTGCCTATCTCCGCCACCGCAGTCAGACGGTCCAGAAGATCGAACAAAAAGGAAATGATGATGAAACCAACCAACTTCTTGATGATGGCGTTTGGGATTCTGCTAATAGCAATTCTGGTGGCCCTGCCGGGATGCGGAGCGAAGGGAGTGATCGTACAACCACACCCTGATGCCCCCCTGTACATCAGTGAATCGTGGGCGGGGTATGTTCATGCGGCTGTCTACGACAAGGAACGAAATGCCTTGGTCGATTGTGGGTGGCTCCCTCTGAACGAATACAAGGGATGGACGCTGCACAAATTCAATTGGCAGGAACGTATTGCCATCCAAGACGCGAAGCTGGCTGAAGCAAAGAAGGAGAAGGAGTAGATCATGGCGTATCGAACTACTGCCGTCGCTGTCAAGAAGATCATCGAAACGGATGACAACATCTCCACAGATTTGGAACCGTTCATCGAGGTGGCAAATAATGTAGTGACAGCCCATTGCACCAGTGGAAGCCTTACAGCGGCCACGTTGGAATTGGTTGAGCGGTGGTTGTCGGCGCACTTCTACGCAATCCGTGATCCTCGAGTGGAGTCAGAAAAAGCAGGGTCGGTGTCCCAAAATCTTCTTGGGAAAGTTGATCTGAACTTGAACCAGACTCGTTACGGTCAGCAGGCTATGTTGATTGATGGGACTGGAAAATTGGCCGCATGGAATAAGGGAATGGAAACAGGAACTGCCGGAGCCACATTTAGTTTTGACTATGTTGGTTCTGAGGATACAGATACATGAGCATTATCGACAGAATGAGAAAACAGTCCGCCGTCTATTGGGGACCATCCGTTCCCGATGGTGACGGTGGTTTCACATTCCCTGCCCCGGTCGAATTGCGTGTGCGGTGGGAAGACATTGAAGGGGCTGTGCCGGATCCACAACGGCAGGATCAGGTATCCAACACAATCGTCTACGTTGGACAAGACGTAGAAATTAAAGGATGGCTCTGGGAAGGGGCGTTGGCCGATCTTCCGTCGGGGACAACGACGCCAAACGAACTGGACGACGCCCACGAAATTAAGGGGACGAAGAACACTCCCAACATAAAAGCGACAGAGACGTTGCGGGAGGTGTATCTATAATGCCCGTACGAGACGCCACAACCGGTCGATTTGTTTCCAAGGGTGGAGGTCCAAAACGAGACCCCTCCACCGGGCGTTTTATGAAAGGTGGAGGTGTTGCGGGTGTGGCGGGGATTAACAAAAACATTCGCAAGATTGCTCGGAATCAAAAAATCTCTGCGGTGGCAGCTATGAAGCAAGTGGCGATTGAAGTCCAGCGAGAGAGTATGCTGCGGGCTCCGATTGACACGGGCAATCTTCGTGGCAGTCATCGCACAAAGATATTCGCTCGGGGGGCAAAGATTTGGGCCGCCATCTATCTCACAGCGGCCTACGCTTTATTCGTCCATGAGGCCAGTCCCGATACTCAATTCCAATCTCCGGCCCCACGTGGGAGGAAGTTTTTGGAACGCGGTATGCGAGCGGCCATGCCCACAATTCGTCGAATCACAAAACGCTGGCTTTTAGTACCGAGGAATGCCCGTGGCATATAACACAATATATCCTTCTTGCCGGACGATGCGAGACTACCTGATCTCCAAGGGGATAGGGTCGGTATTCAGTGTAACCGTCGATTGGTGTATCGCTACCGCAGCAATGCCGGTGTCTCCCAAAAACGTGATTGTGGTCTTCGATGAAGAGGGACTATTGCGTGGCCGCGAAAGTAATGGAGACGTTGCTGAAACACCAGTGGTCCAATTTAGGATTCGTGGGATCAATTATGAGGCGACATTTGAAAAAGCCCGGCAGGTCCAACTGGCTATGGACGAACTGGATGGATATGAATGGAGTGATGTTGCCGCTTTACCGGGTGTAACAATCACCTACCGAACAGCTACACGGAACAGAGGGATTTTCCCGCTGGGACGAGATGAAAATGCAAATTGGGTATTCAACCAAGAATTTGTCTTGGTGATCCAAGAAATCGTAACAACCTAACCAGGAGTAAAAAGATGCTTGCTAACATGCTACAAGAAGGACATGGATCAACACTCAGCTTCGCCTCGTTTGCGAGTCTGTTTCTGAAGATTGATCCCGAATCCGCCACCCCTCCCGGAGTCGATGGCGGTGACAAGATTGACACCACCACTCTGTCAAATACGAACGTGAAAACAGGAGCCCCCCCGGATCTGAAAGAAATCACGGCCGGTAGTGCCACCTGTTCCTATGATCCGGAAATGTTGACCGAGGCCATGAGTGCCGTCAATGTCAACAACCTGATCACCTATACGTTCAACAATGGCGATTCGTGGTCGTTCTGGGGCTACCTGAAATCATTCACCCCCGGAGAGAATGCCACCGGCGAAAAGCCGACGGCTGATATCGAAATTGAAGTGACCAACGTGAACGACAGTGATGTCGAAACTGTCCCCGTGTTTGCGGCAGGCAGCTAACAACCAATCAATCAACGAAGGAGACCACCAATGATTGAATTCAGCAGCAAGTTCAAAGTAGAGCCCATCACTATCGATGGCGAGTCTTTCGAAATCCGTGAACTGGATGGAGAAGGCCGCGATCGGTATATGAAGGCAGTCGGCAGTTCGATGGAAGTACGGATGAATTCCACCGGCAAGAAAGATGTCAAAGGGAAGGACATTCTGGCACAGTCAATCCTCGTGAAGGATTTGAATGGTCAGCAACAGACCCTTCTGATGCACACGTTGTTCAAGGGCGAAGGTGAAGAGGCCACGCCCGTGACCATTACCACGATTCGGAAATGGCCCGTCACGTTGCAGGATGGTTTGGCGAAGGTTGCCAACAAGCTCAACGGACTGGTCGATGGAAAAACCGAAGAAGACGAAATGGATGAAGCTGAAAAAAACTGAAACAGGGAGATGATCGCTTTTGGGTGTGGGTGTTCGAGAAAACGGGCACCCCACCCAGCCGGGCGAAAACAAACATCTCCCGCAGTGACTTCATCATATTGAAAACTTGGTTCGATAGAGTACGCCCAAACACGCACGAAATTGAACACTACTACTTGGCCCAGATCGCACAGCAGATACACAAGAGCAATCTAGCCAAGCCGAAGAACATTCCGATTGAAGATTACCTGATAAAATTCAAATCGAAGGAAGAAAAAATGCCGCCGGCAGAAGAAAGACAACGGATGAACGCTTGGCTGTTTGGAATGTTTGGAGCAGCAACAGTCAGAAAGGCAATGAACAAATGATTCCCGAAAACTTAGGAGCGATGGTAGGATACGTCGGGCTTAACACCTCGGGAATTGATGTGGGTGTGGCTCAGGCCCAAGCCAAAATGAGTAGGGGATCTGTAGTGCTGGGGGCGGCTGCCAAGAAAATGACTATGGCCATTTCTGTTCCGTTGATTGGCCTGTTCGCGGGTGGTGGGGTTGCCTACGTGCGCTTCCAAGACGCCATGACCAAATCACTTTCCATCATGGGTGACGTGTCCGAAGAGACACGAAGAGAAATGGAACTGCTGGCCCGCAGTCTGTCCAAGAAAGGAATTCAGTCGGCCACAAACCTCGCCAAGAGTTATTTCTTCCTTGCGTCGGCTGGTATGGATGCCCAACAGAGTATGAAGGCACTACCCATCGTAGAGCGGTTTGCCACCGCCGGGGCGTTCGACATGGCATTGGCTACAGACCTCCTCACCGATGCACAAACAGCCATGGGGCTGTCCAGCAAGGATGCCGTCAAGAACCAATCCAACCTTGCCCGTATTTCGGATGTGCTCGTCAAGGCCAACACCTTGGCCAATGCCAGCACACAACAATTTAGTGAGGCTCTGACCGCCGACGCTGCCACGGCCGCTCGTGGATTTGGAACTGAATTGGAAACTGTCACCGCTGCATTGGCTGCCTACGCGGACAAAGGAATAAAAGGGCAGCTCGCCGGTAACACAATGGCCCGTGGTTTGCGGCTGATGAAAAAGGCAGTGTTGGAGAATGGGGAAGCATTCAAGAAATACAACATTGATGTGATCGACAAAGCCACCGGAGAATACCGGAACTTCATCGATGTCATCGGGGACATGGAAGGGGCATTCAATGGACTGACCCGACCGGAGATTGCAAAGGCATTAGATGATCTTGGATTCCAAGCCCGAGCCCAAAAGTCCATTACACCATTGCTTGGGATGACAGCCGCGATGAAGGGGTATGAGGCTGCTCTGCGAGAAGCTGGGGGAACCACCCAAGACGTGTTTGACAAACAACTGCAAAGTCCACTGGCTCGAATCACAATGGTGTGGAACCGGCTGAAGGATTTGGCTATGGTCTTGTTTGAAGCTGTTCTTCCTGCCATGGAAGCTGTTGGGAATAGTATTGTGTGGCTGACCGAAAAATGGGAAGGGTTGTCGACCACCACACAGAATACCATTGGGGTCACATTGGGTATAGTGGCGGTCCTTGGCCCCCTTGCCATCGCGTTGAGTGTTGTAGCGAAGGGTGTTTGGTTGGTCGTCGTGGCTGTAAGGGCTTTGGGGGTGGCTTTGCTCTTCTTGACAATGACTCCAATTGGTCTTTTGATTACTGCTGTCATTGCTGTTGCGGGGTACTTTGTTTATGCCGCTTTAGAGGGGGACAATTTTGCAGAGAAGATGGAACACTTGGGCAGAATCATACAGTCGTCGGTGGTGGTGGCTTTGGAGGCTGTAAAGTTGGCCGGGCTGAGTGTGGTTTGGGTGTTCTTAAAAATTGCCTTGGCTGTGACCTCCGGTGTGTTGGATATTAAGCACTATATAGAGTTTTTGATCACGTCTGCTAAATGGATGGGCAAGAACTGGAAACTTATTTTTGAACGTATGTGGGAGAATACAAAAACCTTCCTCGCAAACATTGGCGAGAATCTTGGGAACTTCTTTGGGGCAATCAAAAAGTGGATGACAGGTGGAGGATGGGACTTTGAATGGAAAAGCCTCACCAGTGGAATGAAAGACGTTTTTGAGGGGATGCCTGATCTAGCCGAACGAGCCATGACCCAGACAGAAAAAAATATTGATGGCTCGTTGAAAAAAGTGGAGGCATCTATGGCAGCGTCCAAGAAGGCTATCGCGGATGGATGGAACACGGACAAGGTGGAAGACGCCACTTCCAAAGCAGTGAAGGCTGCCAAAAATGCAGCAGATGTTGTTAAACCAAAAATACCAAAAAAGAAGCCCATAAGCTCTGGTCGCCCGGAGTTGTCTGGGGCGATTGAAAAAGGCACGGCCGAAGCCTACAGTATCATTGCCAAGCGAGGGAAGAAGTCCCCCGAAGTTGAGACAGCAAAGAACACTAAGGATTCAGTGGACCAACAGAAGAAGACCAACATCCTGCTCGAAAAAATGACCATCAATGGTCCCGGTGTTTTAGGCTTTGTTGAAGGAGGAGCAATGGTATGAGTTGGTCATTAAAAGTAAAAACAGTTGCTTTGGACTCGTCTTCTCGCAGCGGGAACAATCGTGCACACTCCATGGAATTTCTGGTGAACACTGGTGGGGTCAAGTCCAACTCGGTGGCAGTCTGTCAGTGGATTGTAGAAAATAATGCCCTACCGTTGGATTTGTCAGCCTATGAACCCACTCAAGGTGGTTCCATTTTCCTACAGACATTTACCATACCACCCCAACAGGACAAGAATGAGTTGATACACTTTGCGGGCACAGCCACCTATGCCCGCAAAACATCGACCCAAGCTGAAGAGGATGTTTCTTGGACCGGAACACAAATCAACTTCGGGGATGCAGAGTATGAAGAGGTAGTCGAGGTAGCGAAGGACAAGGATGGTAAGACCGTTCCTGTCTTGAACTCCGCTGGCGATGCTTTCGACCCCCCGCTGATGGAAGTATCCAAACGTCAAGTCATCTTCATCACCAAGACATATACCTCTTCCCAGATTCTGCCCTACACTTTTAATCGGCTGTACAATTCGGTGAACCGAAACGCAATGACCATTGCCGACGTTCCACTTGTCTCACGGGGGGCTTGGATGACGAGCTTGCGACCAACCATTCGCAAGCAGTCTGCGTCCGTCTACGATTGGAAGATTGAGTTTGAGATAGAGGTCAAGGGGAATAATGAACGATATGACCGCCAAGTACTGGACCGTGGTTTCAGTTATCTTGAATTGCTAAATGACTACTACTCTGGAGCGATTCGAAAGCCGGGGGATGCCTCCAAGTGGTATCGCCGAGTAATCGTTCAAGAACAGACTTCCACCGGGGAACAGAAACAAAGTACAAGCCCTGTTCTGCTGGATGGGAATGGGGGTCTTCTGAAAGATACATCCAAGCCTATTTTCCTCGTCTATCGAACCAAGCCCGAGGTACCGTGGGAATCACTGTCGCTTCCCAGAAATATAGAGGTGTCAGATTAGCCCACAAGGAGGACATCTTGTTGATCCCGCTGCATGGGGCCGGGTTGTTCGCCAAACAAGACGTGGCGAAAAGTTAGCTCCGCGTAGTGTGGGTTCTGGCTTGCCACAGCAGGGGGGGCTTTCTGGCAATACAGATCGCACGGGTGTTACTGTCTACAATCCCTCCGTCACAGAAGAATATGGAGCCTATTCTATTTTACACATTAGTAGAGTGGACTGTAATGATGATAAGGGAGGAAAACTAATCACGGATGGCATTCCTGAATGGGTTGTGGCAAAACCCTCTGAAACAGCAGGTGGGCAGGTGGTAATTATTCAGTCTACCCTCCTCCCGGAAAGCTATTCCTTTGGGGTTTTGTCTGGGGTGACCCGTGTGGACTTGGATGATTCGCTGA
>Ga0114918_10005452_pt1 | contig 10926 bp, 8 predicted proteins | sample LantaG_FD_87015 | JGI IMG/M metagenome (GOLD analysis project Ga0114918, IMG submission 87015) | Deep subsurface microbial communities from Baltic Sea to uncover new lineages of life (NeLLi) - Landsort_02402 metaG | ecosystem: Environmental > Aquatic > Marine > Oceanic > Sediment | place: Baltic... | reverse complement strand
GCGATTTCGTATCCCAATGCCAGAAATTATACGCGATTGGTATTGGACCCGACTGGGGAACTAATAAGAGAGAGTGAAGATTGAGTATTGACACTGCAATGATCACGTTTTAAGATGGAAACTTAATCGAATGTATTTTTTATATTTTTTTTGGAGGTAGCATTAATGGAAACTCGAAATTTAATTATTGGCAGTCTGGTTATGACCCTTATTCTTAGTCTTGGGCTTGGATATGCTCAAACGCCTGTTAAGAAAGATGGGGGTGTGCCTGTTATTAAGCCAGCTATTGATATTCCTGGCAGCGGCGAGCGGCCTGGAGTACCTGTTAAGAAGGATGGGAATATAACTATTATCGGGCAAGCAGTTGATCTTTTTACCGACAGCGAGAACCCCGGAGTAGAGTGGAACGGGTCGGTTTGGTATATCGATTCGAATCCTGAGAGATTATTGGTTAATTCCGACGGCGATCTGGAGTGGGCAAACCCTAAGGGCGGCGATTCGTTTAAAACGAGTATCCCCAAGCAGCGTCTTAGCAAGGTCGGTGACATTGCCGAAATGTGTTATATGTTTATGAGTGACGGACCGCATGGATGCGGCGAGCGCAGGAAAAAGAATTGCTTAACAAGTAACGACGACGATTGCTACGAGAATGATATTACTTGCATTGCCGGGACCAGTGACATTCGGGTCGGGCTTTTTGAGGAGTATCCCGATCCCGAAGACCCAGGTGATATGGATTTACGGGGCTACAACTTCCGTTTTGGTCCGAACATGATGGCCGGACCTACGCGTTGGATTGATCATAAAGGCGAAGTTCATAAGACAGGCATGTTCGGCAACCGTGGTATGAGCTCGAATTCAGGCCTGATGGGGGTAATTCCCGGCTTCGAGCTTGAGCCGGGCAAATATTCTTTCTTCAGAGTAAGGCTGGAACGAATCTCTTCTGATAGTATTCTCCTTTCGATCAAGCTAAATGGCAGGACCATCGAATACTTAGATGACTCGGGTAAAGATCTGCCTGAGAGTATCGATGTTTTTGCTGTCTCTATGCGTAACAGCAGGCCCTACACGCGAGTGGTGTTTAGAGCTTTGTAATTCTTATCCGACTTCGTCGCAGTTGAACATAAAAAAGGCCCGCACCTTTCGAATGATGCGGGCCTGATATTACCGTACATGAATAACTTACAGCCACTTAGTCTAAAGCGATAATCTCGAACGCGTTTAGTATTCCTCGTGCGCCCTCATGTCCTTTACATCGACCGCCATTGCATTGTTCGCCGTTTCATCAATCGCCTGCCTTTGCACCAATCGCCGAAATCTTGTAATAGTTTTCAGTTGGAGTGTTGGGTGAAACGACCAACTCAGTGTAATCTTTGTTTTCAGCGGGCAGAAGCCTGCCAGCAACCAGCCAGTCGTTAGGGTCGTATGACTCTGCTGGCTCGTTGTCTCCCATCTTATCAAGACGCATTTCGCCGCCTGCAACGATTATCTTTGCGTCGTCGGTTAGGGTAAACTTCATCTGGCATCGATGCGCCCACAAAAGCCCACCGTTCAAAATAATCCGCTGAGTTCCGCCACCCGAGTCGGGCAGCTTAATATCACCAAAATCATCAATGCTGTTCTCGTTACCAATTCTGAAAAGCCCGCCATTCATGATGATGGTGGCATTATTTGCATAGCCAACATTGATCCTGGAGTTTAGGTTAATAGTGCCTCCATTGACAATAACTTTGGCCTCGAGACCATCAATCGTAGACCTTGGCCGATCTGTTCCAAGGCCAGCGATGAGGACACCGCCTTTTTCAACGATTAAGGTTCCGGCAACTTCAAAACTCTCGCACACTTCCTTGCCGGTCACAGTGTGCGTAGTCCCCTGCGGAACTACCAGCGTTTCGACCGCCTTTGCACCAATCGCCGATATCTTGTAATAGTTCTCAGTTGGAGTGTTGGGTGAAACGACCAGCTCAGTGTAACCTTTGTTTTCAGCGAGCAGAAGTCTGCCGGCAGACAGCCAGTCGTTAGGGTCATATGACTCTGGCTCTCCTGGGTCATCGCCGTATCCGAGCGTATCAAGACGCATTTCGCCGTCGGCAACGATTATCTTTGCGTCGTCGGTTACGGCAAACTTCATCTGGCATCGATGCGCCCACAAAAGACCGCCGTTCAAAATAATCCGCTGAGTTCCGCCATCGTTGTCGGGCATCTTAATATCACCAACATCATCAATGCTGTCGGCGTTACCAATTCTGAAAAGTCCGCCATTCATAATGATGGTGGCATTGCTGTCATTGCCAACATCGATCCTGGAGTTGAGGTTAATAGCGCCCCCATTGACAATAACTTTGGCTTCGAGACCATCAATCACGGACTTTTCTGTTCCAAGCCCGGCAGTGAGTTCTCCGCCTTTTTCAACGATTAAGGTGCCGGCAACTTCAAAACTGTTGTACACTTCCTTACCGGTCACAGTGTGCGTAGTCCCCTGCGGAACTACCAGCGTTTCGACCGCCAAAGCGCCACCGGCCAAAACCAGTACCATAACCACAGACGTTAACAGACTCAATTTCTTACACATCATTGATATCCTTTCGCTAATAATCCATACTATCAAAATCCTATTTATTTGTCCCGAACTACTTGGGAAATCCGGGCTTACATAAATAACTTCCAGTCTTATTTAGTCCAAAGCAATAATCTCGAACGCATTGAGTATTCCTCGTGCGCCCTCACGTCCTTTACGTGCACAGTCAGGATACAACGGCTCGCTCCTGTCGGCCTGATAGATCACCAGCACATCGGAACCGTCCGTTGCAAACTTGATAACCGAAGGCACCAGCTCCGAATCCTTATAAACATGCTGCGGAGCAACATTGTAAGCATTCTGAATTGATTCCACGCCCTTACCGTCTCCTTCCGGCAGCATCGCTTTGTAAGACCAGCCGCCTGGCATGGGATTACCGTCGGCATCCAATGAGAGAAGCTGCTTAGGCAGCGGACCAGCCGTAACAGAAGGCATAGGAGGCATACCACAGTCACAGTTAAGACAGTTGCGAGTCGATTGTGTACAGGGCTCCCAAAAATTGTGATAACTGTTGACCTGATAAACGCCCGGAGGCAAACCTCGGATAACAAGCAACAAGTCACCTGCATAAGGCCCTACCCAGTCCACGCCGTATGCCCAACTATTTGCGATAGGGTCGCCTTGAGCGACTCCGCTCGGACATCCGCCGCCGCCCAGGTTGTCCCGGCAGATACCCTTGGCGCCGATACCGAGCTGTCCCTCGTTTCCGGTCGTAAACCACAGAGTCACGCCGGTACCGTTAATGCCGCCCTCGTCAAGACCGGAACCGTCAGCCTTTAACGGGAAAACCTGATAGTCGTGCATATACATATCCGTCCAGGCATTCGACGCCCATATCGTCCATCCCGGTTTTGCAAGTCCCGGATAAAGCTTCGAATGGTCGCAAGTCTTTACCGCCAGGTCGACCTGAATGACGAGGCTGCCGCCCTTTGTGCGGAACTGCCAGACATCACCCTTTGCGGTCCCGGCTGCGCAATTTTCATCGACCCGCCAGTAATAATATTTACCTTCTTCGAGCTTACCCGGGTCCAAAAATTCTTTGCCGAGTCCGAGTGTCCCTTTATGCGCCTTCGACCCCTTTATCGCATTCGTAACTTCGTCAAGGTCGTCGCCGAAATAAACATCGTGCGACTTCGCAAGTGAGCTTGCTTTCCAGGTCAGCTTAATATTCGTATCGACGTTCTTGAGTGTCGCATCGGGCGTCGGGTTTTCGGCTTGCCCTGCGACAGTGCTGAAGCCCCAAACCTCACCTTTCGATACCTTGCCCTTTACCACCGAATCGACACGCCAGAAATAGTCCGTATCAAACTCAAGACGACCCGGGTCGAAACTCTCTTTGGATGTCGAAACCTTGTATTCGGGGTCGCCGGCCTTAGCATTTTTCACAGCCGCTTCATCCGTACCGAAATAAACCATGCTCGATTCCGCGTTCGAACCCTTCATCCATTTTAACTTGCTGTTAGGCAAAATGTTCTCGCTCTTATCGGCAGGGTTAGGCAGTGCCGCATTATTAGCACTCCCGCCTTTCCAAACATAAAGCTTCCGGATATCTTCGGCCGACAAAGCTTTGTTGTACATACGAACGTCATCGACAACACCGTTAAAGGTCCTGTCCATATTCGGCGGGCGACAGCCTATTACCAACGATGAGCTATTTGGGTCTGTGAAAAGCTTGAAGTCCCCTATCGTTTTCTTGCCCACTTCCTTGCCGTCAACATACACTAACTGGTCCGATCCGTCGTAGATCGCTGCTATATGATGCCATTTACCGCCTTTGAATACTCCCGGCGCCTTGACTTCGGACGAGTCCGAACCCTCTCCGGTGGAGCTTCCAAACATTGCAAAGTAAAAAACATTGTGGCTGGGACCACTGTCACCAGCTCCGCCCCCGCCAAGAATAGCAATGCTTTCTTTGTTGTCGTTGCCCATTTGCAGGAGCCGAGATAGCGCACCCTGCCCGTCGGCCCACTTGACCCACATCGCAATTGTAAAACGCGGTGGATGAAGCAACGGGCTGTCGGCAATCTTGACCCCGCCGTTGGTTATCTGCAAAGCACCGCTGCCAACAAAGCCTTCTGCCGGCTCGCAGATTCCGAAAATCTCTCCGTCGTTGCCATTACCGCTCGAATCGACAACCTTGCCGTCCTGGATATTGTCAAACTTCCACCAGCCGACAAGCCCGTCAGTTACAGCCAAACTCACCGTATCTGATAACAGGACCAGTAACGCGATTAAAAATATAAATCTTCTCATTAGTTCTTCCCTTTCAAATATAAGGTTGCTACAGGAGCACATTCTGTCGCGCCCGTTTTAGTTTCCTGTCTTAACATCGTCGATGCGGTAAACAACGTTCTCCAAAGGCTCTTCCGTGTTCGGGATGTCGCGTTCGGCTCGTCCCCTGGGGTTGCCGCGATATTCACCGGTACGAAATGAGAGTGCATAGACCATCGACGACGACTCGGCAAACGCTGCGTCTTTGACCACTTGGCGACCGTTGACAGCAACTGAGTACTTACCTGCCGCACAATCAGCCTGAACCTTGAAGTTCAGCCATTCGCCGGCCTTGGTGACATGGTCGTTGACAATGATGCGCACCGGACGCGCAGCCAATTCACCCAGCAACTCAACTTCGAGCCTGCCGCGGTCAGTCTGGGCGGCGGCAACGCGGAAACTTACATTGACAGTCTGGCTGACCGGAAACGTTCGTATCGCACGGGCATAGTCGGCAGGTTCACGGTCCTCAAGCTGCAGGTAATGATTACTGCCCTTGGCTGCAATACTGACCGGCGCCCAGAGCGAAGAATAAGTATTCCACTCGGGAACTCTCGGGCCGGTCGCGATATTGTCGAAATTGTCGCTGGCATGTTTTCCTTCAGCGACAATCGGTACCGGAATCCTGCTGGCCCAGATATCCTCTTTGCTCAGGCTGTAAAACGTCCAGATGCAGTCTTTCTCCTGACGCGAACCGTCGCTGCCCCATTCACTTAATCCGCGAAGATACTGCGGGCCTAAGGGTTTGGCTCTGCCTTCGTATCGCTGAGGCGGAACCTCGCCGTGAATCACACGCATATCCTTAAAGGTAATACCATCATCACTTGTCGTAATTGCCATCGGATACCGATGATCGCCTTGCGGAATGTAAATCATGGCGTAGCGGCCGTCCGGCGTTGCCTGTGCCCAGGTTTTCCCGCCGCCGCCTTTGATTCCTCTGGGGATTGTTGGAAACGACCAGGTCTCGCCCTCATCTCTCGATTGTGTCACCCAGCCCATCTTGCAGGTGCCGACCAACACGCCGTCGGTGCGGTGGTAGAAACACATGGATTTGCCGAAGATCCAAAGGTCTCCGCCAATAGAGGGAATCTTGCCGCCGGGCCAGTTCTTGCCTTCGTGCCATTTCATTTTCCTGTCACCCAGCAGTATGCCGTAATCTGCCTGTTCGAGCAGGGGCTTGTTGTTAAGCACTTCGCGACAGGCCTGCAGGAAACCGGCATCTTTGCTTTCGGTATAGGCAGGCGGGTGGTCTGCCGCCGGTTTAATCAAAGTATAGATTTTGCCAAGCTTGTGGTCGGCCGTTATCTCGCGAACATACAACCTGACCTTCCTGTCCTCAGCGACATTGTCTGTCGGATACCAGCCGGATGCAAAGACCAGCATGCGACCGTTGCTTGAGTGGAAGAAATAGAAACGCGAGTTGTAAGCCTTGTTGAAAGGATACAGGTCCTTCGGCCCCGTCCAGTTGAATCCGTCATCGCTTGTAGCGTAAACAACACGGACAGGCGGGTTGTCCTCGCCAACGTGCGTCATATCCCAGATGCCGTAAAGCTTACCCTTCCATTCGCCCATGCCGACATGGTGCTGATAGGTCCAGCCCTTTTCGTTTTCAGTTCCTGCCGGAAAAGCCGGAGGATGCTTACGGTTTGCTCGTGCGACCTGGATGTTCTGCACTCCGGGACTGTACATGAGCCGACCGTCAGGTGCTCCCTTATCCGGTAGGTCCGGTCCCAAATACTGCAGAGGCAATTCATCGCTGCCCGGTTCGGCAGTGATGACCAGAACAGGTGAAGAAGCAGCATCTACTTTTTCGCCATTGACTTCCTTTTCTAAAATTGTCCCGTCGGCTTCGATTTTCAACCCGATGTCTTTGCCCATGGCTTCAGCATTGAACTCATAGTAAACCTTGCCATACTCGGTCATTCGCTTAAAATCGTCCGGCGTCACATCGCCAAGTTGTTTCTTGAGCGCAGCAAGTACCGCCGGTGGAATATCCTGCAAACGAACCTTCTCATCTTTTTGATAAACGGTTCCGTCCTTGCCGACCTCTAACTCAAAGTCCACGCCGGCAGCCGATGTTCCCTCTATCTCATAGACGGGTATCTCGTCGAACTCACCGTCGTCGATTTCGGTAATATACGCCCCGGGAAACTCTCGCTGTACAACCGCCTGCACTGGCGCTGGAAGACCCAATAACGAAATCCCCTTCATCTCAACGGCCAACACCTGCTGAGAAAACCCCGTCAAACAAACCGCAAATAACACTATCAAAGCCATACTTACCCTCTTCATAACAAATTCCTTTCTATTGAATGCAAAAAGTTTATTCTTATCACTTAAGCATTGCCGAGCCGCTACTATCGCTGTATTTTTCGATGTTCTTCTTCCTGTCCGAATCAACGGCCTTCATAAAATCATTCAGCATCAAGGTCAGTTTCTTTGCGCCTTTCCTGTTGAGGTGGTCGAGGTTATGGAAGCACTTATGTTCAATATTGTGTTCGCCCTTTTTGTTCACGTCGAGGAAATAGAAATTCGGATACTTTTGAGCGAAGGCGTTCATTTTCGCCACGTATTCATCGTAGGCCTCGCGAGTGGTTCCGTCATCATCGGTGCATGGCTGGCCTATGGATACGGGGTGGATAGGCGGACTAAATGCGAGCATCCTGATGTTGTGTTTGGCCAGCGCCTGAATCATCGACTCGAAAAACTCGAGCCGTTTCGTATCGAACTCGTAGCGGCCCTTGCGAAGGTCATCCAGGGCATCGTCCCTGTCGTCCTCATCTTCGAGGTCGTCATCGACTCCGTCGTCCCCGTCGAACCCCCAGGGGGAATCATCATTATCGACGGCGCCGGCCGGAACCAGCTCGGAACTAACGGGCAATGTGGCCCACCGGGCCTTATCCTCACTATAAACCCGGCTTCCCCTTATCTCATCTTCATCGCTCCCCGAACGATAATACCTATTGAATATGCGCGTCGAGACGCCATAGACCACCCACTCCATCTTCGGGCCATGAACGAAATAATCCTCGCAGAGGAACTGCGCCATAGCCACCTCTTTGACGTCCCCCCCGAAATTGAACGCCATCGGGTATTTTTTGTTTTCCTCGGCGAGAAAATATTGCGGGTCAATCCCCTTTTCGACCCGTGAATCTCCAATCGCGATGATTTTCAACTGGCATCTGAGCTGCATAAACGTCCGCCGCATATCCCGGAAATCACCGGGCAGGTCATCGTCGTCCCTGTGTTTGACCCTCTTTCTAACGATGCTCCCATCCTCAGCTATTTCCAAATCTATTTGGCGGTCCCCTTTGTCACCCTCGATTTTGTAAATGGGCTTTCCGCCCACCCGAAAATTTCTTTCAATGTCACCAAAATCCATGTCGCCGAACGTTTTTTTGATGGCATCCAACACCGCAGCCGGAAGGGCCTCCGGGTCAAGCTCCTCTTCTTTTCTAAGCAGTGTTCCGTCTTTGGCGACCCTCATTTTTATGTCATTATCACCTTTGGCCTCAATCTTATAGACTATCTTTCCGTCATCCTTATCACGCTCAAGGTCGTCAATTTCAGCGTCCTTCAATTCACGCTCAATGGTAGCGCGGACAGCCTGCGGCACATCGGAAAGCGAAACGTCTTTGCCGGCGCATACGAGTGGCGCGGTCAGGCCGAGCAGGATAAGTAAGGCAACGGCCAAAGGAAATCCAGCAGGCTTAGACTTCTCAGAAGCTCTGCACATGGGCACTTCCTTCCGTAAAGAATCCCAAATCATTCAAATCTTACCGGATAATAAGACGTACCGGCAGCGCGATTTTATGCAGCGACACCTCGATGAGACCCATAAAGTAATAATTCAAGTACGCCGTTTTCTAAGGCTTGTTATGGAAATGGACGTTACTTCAATGCTGACAAGCACTTGCGACACTGCCAAAGCTTGCGATAAGAGCCAAGAAAAGCTCATTTTTTTTGTAACAAAATCCTTTCTTGTGCGTCTATAATAGAGAGAGGCATATGAAGAAGACCCTTTACAGAAAGAGCAAGTAAATGAGGAGCATTGTTGTTCTGTTTACGGCCATCGTGATGGCTGGTTCAATTGTCGGCTGCCGGAAAGATAAATCCGTCACTGAATCCAAAACTCCTTCGTCTCAGCCCTCTGCGGGGTTCGGAGAATTGGTAGAAGCTCGGCCCATCCCCGACCTTGCTCGCCTTGCTGAGCGCTCATCTGGCAGCTATGGCAGCAGAGATGCAACTGAGGCCTTCTACGATATCCTTAAGCTTCGAGAGGTTGGTGATGCCAAAGCCGCAGGAGTTCTTGAGCAAATCCTGGCAGAGAATGTCAACACAGGGCGTATTCACGGCTATGCAGCCGCACAGGCACTGTTTTGTATCGGCACGCCCGAAGCTCACAAAGCCCTTGCCAAATACCTCTTGACGAATACATACAAAGCGAGGTACGGTATTAAACTCACATCTTATTGGCAAATGAACCAGTAAAATGCACCCCTTTTATCGAACGTTACCATTTGATAAATCTTTCAAAAGATTTGGAGCTTAAACTTGATGGAGTCAAATCGAATGTTAACGTGCCAGAGGGCGAGCATGTGACGCAGTACGATTTCACGCTGACACTACGCAACATCTCGGACAAAGCGTTTTCAATCCTAGATGTAGAAGAGCGTCAGGCATCTATGCTCTATTTTCAGTCTGAAACTGGAGATTTTATTCTTGGTAAGAGGGTAGGTCCCATCTGGTTTTATTTCACCCAACCACCGCTACGTTGGGTGGAGTTGAAAACTGGAGCAAGTCATCGCTACAACATCCAGCTTGGCATAAGGTATCTTGAAGAACAGGAACACAGAGGTTCAGAGCTATCCAAAGATGCAAATCTCGTGGGCGAGACTGCTGATTTTCGTTTCATTCTAAAAAATACCGGACCCTTCAAAGTCTATGCCATGTTCGAGCAGCAACCACCGGCAGAAGCTCAGATTAACCAATTGAAACTTGATAATCCCTGGTCGGGCAGAGCGGTATCAGACCCTGTTGCGATTGACATTTTATTGGAGAAATAGTTGCTGCCCGCCCCCCTTAATGAGGTTGATACTGGCGTGGCACCTTCGGCCAGGTTCTGTAATCCCACCGGACCAAGCAATATCATATAGGCCAGCATAACCGACATGGAGACCTTGGGACCAGACACGTCCATGACATCGTTACGCCTCACGATGTGAGTAAGGTCATTATCTATAATATCAATAGTAGTCTTACGTCAAAAACTGGCGCACATTGGCACGCGGGGCATTTTGAGCAAACAAACTCTTGACAGTAAAAGCTGGAAGTTGTTACAGTATAACAACTTAAAAAAGTTGCGCCCGTAGCTCAGATTGGATAGAGCAACGGATTTCTAATCCGTAGGTCGCAGGTTCGAGTCCTGCCGGGCGTGTTTTCGTAAGTCTTTGATTATCAACAAGTTGCATTTTTCTCATTTTCTGAATTTTCTCAAAAAAGCCCAATTTTGCCACAGTTCGTCAAAAAGTTCGTAAATTTGGTCACGAGTTTGGACTGAAGTTCGCGAGCCATCTTTAAATCACTCTTCTGAACAGACAGATAATATTTCCGAGTTGTTGTCATGTTTGAATGTCCTGCCAAATGCTGTACTGTCTGAATCGGAAGTTTTCGAGCCCAGTTTGTAATGCGAGTGCGACGAAGGTCATGTGGGGTAAAGAATTTCACTTTAGCTCTTCGGCAAATAACCTCCATGGAACGGCTTAAGTTGTTCACAAGCTCATAGTCAGACTGCCATGTTCCTTCTGCCCGACGTTTCAAAATATGTTTCAGCCGGTCGGTTTTAATGAAAACATAAGGACGGCCTTCATCACCTTCTGCTTGTAAATCAGCCAATAGCCGGATAATTTCCGGCGGAACTGGAATCATCCTGCTTTCATGGTCTTTCGGTTCCCATTCCAGCATGAAACCAGATGCCTGTTTTGGAATAAAACTAACATTCTGGTTTTCAAAATCTATATCAGCCCATGCGAGATTCAGAAGTTCATCACGCCTGCCAGCACTGATATAAGCCAAGG
>Ga0114918_10005451_pt1 | contig 10926 bp, 7 predicted proteins | sample LantaG_FD_87015 | JGI IMG/M metagenome (GOLD analysis project Ga0114918, IMG submission 87015) | Deep subsurface microbial communities from Baltic Sea to uncover new lineages of life (NeLLi) - Landsort_02402 metaG | ecosystem: Environmental > Aquatic > Marine > Oceanic > Sediment | place: Baltic... | reverse complement strand
GGGGGAGAGAGAGAAAGAGAAAAGAGGTCGCGAGGTGAGATGAGCATCGCATTTCGCCGTCGAGCCTTCTTCGCCTCTTCCGAGCCGCCCCTTCCCCCGTCTCGTCACCGCCTATCGCACGCCCGGAGCCAAAAAACGCACCTCGGCCTCCTTCTCTTGCGGAGAATGCGCCCTCCGACCTCCATTTTCGACGTCTGGCGGGAGGCGAAAAGGCGGGTGAACTGAAGCGTCGTCGGCGACGAACGCCGATTCGCCTCCTTTTCTCAGCCGCTCTCGTTCTCACTCCCCGCGCTCTTTCGCTTCTTCTCCAATAGCAGAGGCGGCGCTGGAAGGGAATGAGCTGCGCCTTGAGAGTGGAGATGGTAGAAGAGAAAGGATTTTCTGAGGAGGAGAACGCAAGAGAGGGACTCTCTACGAACGAGAGAGACGATTGGTTTTTGAACTTTCGGGAAGTTTTGGGTCTGCAGAAGAAAAACTCGGCTTGCTTTCGTTCTGCTCTTGCCCTCACTGCTCTCGCTTCAGAAAAAACAAACAAAAAAAACTGCTCCCTTACTCAACACCACCTCAACCACTTCTCCACCTCTTCTTCTCTCCATGGCCCGGGGACGAGGTCGCGGGCGCGGCCGCGGACGCGTCCGCTCCGAGAAGGACCTCAGCGCCGACGAAGGGACGAGCAGCAGCGACGACGATGCCGGCGACGTCCTCGGTGCGACGTCCTTGATCTCGTCTCTTCGAGTCTTGTCTTTTTTAAAAGCGCTCTCTCGAATGCTCTCTCGAAAGAAGATTTCTTCTCGAACGAGATGCCTATCGACGGAGAGGCCGTCCTTGCATTGTATTAAGTCTGTGCGCAAGAGCTGGATAGAAATCAGCCAGAAGAGAAAGAGGGCGGGCAACAAGGACACGTAAACGTCGTCGATTGTTGCCGATCTCGACCTCGACCTCGTACCTCTCAACCTTTTCCTCTTTTCAAAAAAAACAAAGCAGGCAACCAAAACCCCAACGCCGGCATGCTCCCGCCGTCTTCTTCGGACGAGGAAGAAGAGGGAGAGGGCAGCGACGCCCCTCCGCGCCAAAACCCCAAGGCAGGGCAGATGCCTTCGTCGAGCGAAGACGAAGGCGAGGAAGAAGCAGCAGAGGAGAAGAAGAAGGAGAAGGAGGACGGCAAGAGCAAGGGCAAGGCCCCCGCTGCCGCCGCCGAAGCAGCAGCGGCGGCACCGGCAGCGGCGGAGCCCTACAAGTCCTCCAAGCAGAGGAAGGCCGAGGCCGCCGCGGCCGAGATCAACCTCGAGCGCCTCGCCCTGGTCAGGCGCAAGCGTGAGGAGGACCGCGCCAGGCGCATCGCCGAGGAAGGGTGGGACCGGTTCGCTCCCGTGACCGAGACGAACAAGCCGCCCGGCACGGGTGAGCTTCCAAAAGACCATCCGAGCCTTCAGAAGAAGAAGAAGGAGGAGGAGGAGGAGGAGGAGGAGGAGGAGGACAGCAGCGACGAGGACGAGGACGAGGAGGAGAAAGGGAGCGGGAGTGACAGCGAGAGCGACTAGAAGTTTTTTCCCGTTTTTTTTCGTTCTCTGTGACTTTCCTTTGTTCTTTTCCGCTCGATTTTTTGTTTTCGTTACCGGCGGTGATTTTCGAAAGATTCGTTCAGGATGGATTTACAGAGAGAGAGAGAGAGAGAAAAGCAGGAGCAATTATTCGCAGTTTTTAAAGAAAGAGAGCAAACAACTAGGAAAAGGAAAGAGAGATCTAAAGTTTGTCCTCGCTGCTGCTCCCGACAAAGAGGCTTGCGCTGGCGCCCGCGATCGGAGAGGCAGCGCAGGCAGAGACCACCACCGCGGAGGCAGAGGCAGACTTGTGGATCGGGCGGGTCCTCAGGGCCGCCGCAGCCGTAGAAGCCGAGGGGTCGGCGGAGGAAGACGAGATCGCCCCGCTCGGGTCCCCCTCACCGTCGCTGTTGCTCCTCCACCGCGAGAAGCGGCTGCCCAGCCCTGACGACGCCGAAGAAGCCTTGCTCCTGCTCCTGTGGCTGCTGCCGCAGCAGCTCCTGGCGCACAGCGCGAGCGCGGTCGCGACCGTGGCCAGGGAGACGACGACGCCGATGACGCGGACGGCGGTGGCGCGGGCCCGGGCCTTGCTGAGCTCGACAGCGTCGGGGCTCATCGCCGCCGTTGGCGCCACCTTGGCCTTCGCCGCCGCGTCCTTCTCTCTGGTGATCCTGAGCAGCGAGGAGATCGGCACGCTGCTGCCGCTGCTGCTGCTCCCCTTCCCGGGCATCGTCTCGCACGCCAGCCCTTCGAACGCGCGCCTCGGGGGCTGCTCCCTCACGGAAAATAGGGCCCCCTCGGGGGGGCAGCTCAGCGGCACGCCTGCGAGCCGGACGTCGACCGCGGGGCGGGCGTTGTTCAAGATGTCCCTTGCGGCGGCGGCCACCGCCGACGAGGCCGCCGCCGTGGCCGTCACCAGCCACGCCGGGAAGGGGCCCCCGAGCCCTGCGCACCCCGCGGCGTCGAAGACCCGCGGGGAGGCCGCGGCGATCATCTCGGCGTCGCTGGGCTCCTGGATTCCCGGGAGCGCCGGCGGGACGAGGGTCTCGCCGTCGTCCCCGGCGCTGCTGCCGCTGCTGCTGCTGCTGCTGCCAGCGCCTCCTCCCCCTCCCCCGCGGAGCCCCACCGCCCTCCTCCTCGCAAACGCCGCGGAGGCGCTCGCCACGGCCTCCTCCCTGCCCGGGACCTTCACTGCCGGCTCGAGCGAGGGAGGCGCGAAGGCGCCCAGCCGCGACAGCGCGGCCGCGGCAGCGAGCGTGCCCTCGTTGAGCCCCGGGTTGCGGGCGATCGAAAACGACTTGAGCAGCGACCCGCGGTCGTCTTCTCCTCGCTCTCCGCGGACAGGAAGCGCGTTGGCGAAGTCGGCGAGCCCGCCGGAGAGGCGGTTGCCCGAGACGTCGAGGACGACCAGCGCCCTCGATGCCGCGAGCGTCGCCGGCAGGGATCCCTCGAGCTCGTTGTCCGCCAAACTCAAGACCGATAGGTACTCTGCGCCCGACCAGTTCGAAGGGAGCTCCCCGCTCAGGGCGTTGCCGGAGAGTTCAAGCACGCGCAGGGCGCTCGAGGCCGCCCAGCTGTCCGGCAAGGGGCCGGTGAACGCGTTGCTCCCCAGGCGCAGGGAGCGGAGCCTCGAAGGAGACGAAAAGAGCGCCGCGGGCAGCTCGCCCGAGAGCGCGTTGCCTCCCAGGTGCAGCTGCGTCGTCGACTCTGGCAGCGACGCGGGAAGCGCGCCCTCGACCCTGTTGTTGGAGAGGTCGAGGTGCGCCATTTTGTGGGGCAAGGAGGCCGGCAGGGAGCCGGTGATCCCTCCCGAGCGGGCGCCTCCGCCGCCGACGCGGCTGCTGCCTCTGGAGCTGCTGGCGTCGTCGTCGTCGCCGATTGCGGCGGGGGCGGCGGCGGTGAACAGCACTAGCCCCTCCCCAAACTTGGGCGGGAGGGCCCCCACGAGCGGGTTGAAGTCGAGGTGCAGCGCCTGCAGCGACGGCGTCTCGGAGACCAGGCACGAAGGCAAGGCACCGCCGACCTCGTTCGCGGCGAGGTTGACCGATCGGAGCCTCGACCTGCTCGACGGCGATGGCGGCGAAGAGGAGTTTTCGGGAGGAAACACCAGCGCGCACGCCCTCCCGAGGTCCCCGCGCAGCCCCGACGCCGAGAGATCCAGCAACTCCAGGAAGCCCAGGCTCCCGAGAGCCGGCGCGACGAGCTCGATCCGCGTCCTCGTGAGGTCGTTGCCAGACAGGTCGAGCGAGGCGAGCGCCGGCGCCGCCGCGGCGAGGGCCGGGAGGGCCCTGGGGTCGGAGAGGTCGCAGGAGAGGCCCGAGCGGGGGAGGTTGAGCTCCAGGAGGGAGCCGTTTCTGTTTTTTTGTCGCGGGATGGGGGGGTTGTTGAGGTGGTTGAGGCGGTGAGTGAGTGAGTGAGGTGGAAGAGGGAGGGGGAAAGGCGAGAATCGCCGCTCTTGGAGCAAAACAAAACGAGAGAGAAAACTCTTTCTTGTTCTTCGCTCCTTCTTCTTCGCTTCTCCTTCTTCTCCTCTCTCGACACAAGAAAAACCCAATAGATTCGGCTCGGAAATAGAACAATGTAGGGAAATGAGTTTTATCCGCACTAGCTGGAAGAAATGGTCCTCCAACTTTCTCAGTTCGGCAAAATAATAAAACAGGGTGATCGTCACCGCCGGGAAATTGATTTTTTTGTTTTCTTCCGAGAGAGGAAGAGAGAGAGAGGAAGAAGAAGGAGAAGAAGAAAAAGAAGTTGGTCTTTCTCTTTTTCTTGTATCCTTACCTCGCGCAGATGACGCCGGCCATCGAGCAGTAGTCCGGGACCTCCAGCGGAGGTGCGTCGGCGAGCGGGGCCGCCTGCTCCAGCAGCCTCGAGCAGGGGCGCGACGCGGCGTCGTCGCCGTCTTTCGTCCCGCCGCTGATACTGGCGTCGCAGCAGGTCGACAGAAAGCCCTTGAGCGCCGCGGCGGTGCCGTTGAGCATCCTGCGGCGCGGGGTCACAAACTCCACCGTGGCCTTGCCTTTTCCACGCCCCTCGGGCCCGCCCGCGACGAGGAAGTCGTACCTTCCCGGGAAGAGGGACGAGCGCGAGATGTAGGCGGTGTCCCTGCCGACGGCGCGGGAGGAGGCGAAGGGCTGGAGCGAGGAGCCGCTGGGGGGGTAGACGTATCTGATTTTATGTTTGCATGGGGTTTTTTTTTTTTAGATTGCAAGCGTTTGAATGAGAGGGAAAGCGGTGGTAAGCAAGGAGATGAGAGAAGGGGTCGAGGTCGAGGTCGACCGCCGCGAGCCGCTAGCCGCCGTTGCCGGCCAGCGGCGGCGGCTCTCGACGTCGGCTGCAATGCTCCCCTCGTTTCGTTCGCACCTCGCCCCGCGCTCTCCTCGGCCTGCTCGTGCTGTGCGTAGCGCGGTGCGCGCTTTATCTCGTCCGAGAGCGAGGAGAAAAAGAAAGAGGGCTCTCCACGCCGCCCTCTCGCTGCCGAAGCAGCGAGGAGAAAATTTGCTATCGCATTTCGAGAGAGAGCGGAAAATTCTAAAGCGAGGAAGCTCGAGTTTCTCGGCGAAACTCCAAGAGTTTCGCAAGATGAGCGCCTTTTTCTTCTGCGCTCCAGTTTCAGCAGCGCAGCTCCGCTTCAAGCGGCGACGACGCAGGCCAGTGTGTCACGCTAGAACAAAAATGCGCGCAGAAGAAAAACGACAAAGGCGAAGCAGCAGCAGGGAAGGCGTTTTACTAGAGAGAGCTAGCTTCTCCTTCTTTGGCCCATCGGGCCGAACGATCATGAAACCCCCCCGCCCTCTCTCTGCCTTCCACAATCAAAAACTCTCAAAAACAAATCTCTCCACCCATACTCACAGGTCCAGATCTCCGCCCTCGGTCTCCAGCACGACCTCGATATCGTACGCCCTGTTGTCAACGTCCTTGGGCGGGATCGTGAACGTGAAAAGCTTGCCCTGCCGGGGACCGACGTCGACAAAGCCTTCGCACCGAGCGAGCGTTCCCTTTTCCCCCGGCCGCTCCTGCGGGTGCCTCCAGCACCCCATCGTCGGGGAGCCCGGAGCCGTCGCTGTGACCGCTGCTCGGGCGACCGAAGATGAAGATGACGACAGCATGAGCAGAGCCATCGTGGCGAGGACCGGGTGGGCGACGCGGCGCGGCGGGCGCGAAGGAGAGGAGGGAGGAGGACGAGACGAAGCCGATGCCTCGTCGGCCGACGACGACGAGCGGCGCCGACGACGCCTCGCAGCCGCTGCTGGTGAGCAGCGGGCCATCGTCCCGTCTGTTTCGGGTTCCGGTGGCCTTTTTCGCTCTCTAGAGGGGTACTTCCCTCGCGCGCGCGTGTCTTCTGCGGCTTTGGATGAGCAGAAGAAGAAGCGGGACAGGTCTGGGTTTGAAGAGAACAGAACCAGAGGAAAAGAAAAAGAAAAAGCCTTCGATGCTCTCTCTCGAAAAAGCAAGAATGGCAGCGGACAAGTCTCCGAGAACGAGAAAACCTCTTCCACTTTCTCTCTCTCTCTCTCGGCTCGGCGCAACGACGAAGAGGCACTTCCTCCCTCTCTCTCCCCTTTCTCTGCTCCTCGTTTCTCCTTTGAAACAATGCAGGGACAAGGCTCCTGGTACACTCCCTTCGGGGCAGTCCACCCCGGCGCTGGAGGCGGCGGCGGGAGCAACGGCGGAGGCGGCGGGGCGTGGGTGCGTATTCTCGAAAAAGAGGAGAAGTCGAGCGCCATGCCGCGAGTGTTGGTTTGGCGCCGCCGCGCCAAAGGAGACAGAAAGCGACTCCTCGCTGCACTCTTTATCCGCCCGCTTCAACCAGCTCTCTTTCCCGTTTGTCCACGGGTCTGACGATTTCTTCAGCTCGAAGACAGAAGAAAGAAAACGAGGGCCTCAGCGCGACGAATTGGGAAAAAGAAAAGAGTCTTTTTTTGCTCACTCGTCTCCCTCTCTTTTTTCTTTTTGACCGAAAAACCAAAATTAGGCCTTGTCTTACTCTCCGTCTTCCCTCCCGCACTCGCACCAGCAGCACCTCCACCAGCAGCAGCACCAGCAGCAGAAGATGCCACTGCACCCGGATCTCGACCCGACGTCGGACGAGTTCAGGATGTTTTGCTTCAAGGTGAACAGATAAAACGAGAAAGAGGGAGAGAAGAGACGAATGCCTGGTCTTGCGTTGACTCTCCCTCGCAGCAGGCAGTTTGCCCTCTCTCGACCTCCCGTCCTCTTCTTTTGCTTCCTTCTCTCACTCGACCTCTTTTCTTCTCTCTCTCTCTCTCGACCCAAAACTCTCTCTCTCTCTCTCTCTCTTTGCAGATCGTCCCCTGCTCGATCAAGTCGACGCACCCGTGGGTAAGCTGAACAGCCACAGAAGAAGAAGAGTTGGAACTAAAAGCTTTTTCTTTTTTGATTTTCACCTCTTTTTCTCTCACCTCTCTCTCCCCCCTCTAAACAAAAAAAACAAAATCAAAAAGGACTCGTGCGTCTTCTCGCACCCGCACGAGAACGCCCGCCGCCGCGACCCTCGCACGCACGCCTACGTTCCGGAACCCTGCCCTGACTACAGGCACGCCGGGCTCTGCCTGCTGGGAAGCGCGTGCCCCTTTTCGCACGGAGGTGAGTTTGCTTCTTTTCTTGCTTGCTCTTGTTTTTTCCTCAACCGCCGCCCCCTCACGACCCAACCGAATAAAAAAAAACACTCCAGTCTACGAGCGCCACCTCCACCCCTCCCGCTACCGCACCCGCCCCTGCGCCGAGGGTGCCTCCTGCACGCGCCGCGTCTGCTTCTTTGCGCACGGCCCGGGTGAGCTCCGGGCCCCGACCCACGATCGCATGACGCCTAGCGACGCCGAGGCGATCCGCCGCACGCGGCTCGCGGCGATCGCGGGGGACGCCGCGCAGCCGCCGGCGCTCAGGGAGCAGGCCGCGGCTCTGTACGAGGGGAAGGTGTCGCCGCTGGCGAGCTCCTCCTCGAGGGGAGGAGAGTGCGGAGGAAGAGGGAGAGGGGAGCAGCACGTGCACTCGCGGCACCACGACCCGCGCTCGTCGGCGGCGTCCCTTTTCGGAGGCGGCGGCGGCTCTGGCGACTATTCTTCCTCTTCCCGCGGAGGAAGAGGCGCCGAGGGCGGAATGGAGAGCATGCCCCACAGCGGGCCCGGGACGCCGCTGTCGTCGACCTCGATGGGCGGAGGAGGAGTGGCGGGAGCCTCGTCCTCCTCGGGGGGGGGAGGCAGCGGGGCCGGGTTTTCCCCCTTTGCGCCGCCAGACTTTGGCGAGAAAACCAACAACAACAACGCTTCGAACAACAACAACGCCTCCTCGATGCTCTTGCACCAGCAGTCTGTCCCCTCGCGCTTTGGTCCCGGAGGAGGAGGGAACGCCTCGGCGGCGACGACGCAGCCCTCCTCGGCCGTCTCGACCCCGACGGCAGCCTCGGTCTCCGCCGCGGCTGCCGCCGCCCTCAACGGAAGCAGCAACAACAATGCTCCTTCTTCCGGGGCAGCTGTCGTCGAGGGCCCGCGCATGTCGATGGCGGTGCGCAGGCAGCTAGGGATGGCCCCTCCCTCGCGCACGGACAGCAGCAGCGGCGGTGGGAGCGGCTTCGGGACGCCGAGGGGCGGAAACAACACCAGCAACAACGGGACCGCGCCTGGGAGCCCCTCGGCTCACGCGGCGGGACGCAACAACGGCGGCAACGCCCGTAGTGTCTCTTCCGTCGTCGCCGCCGCCGCAGCCGCCGCAGGAGTCCTGCACCATCAGCAGCAGCAGCAGGCTTCCTACGTGTCGGACGCTTCCGCGGCGGCGACCGCGGCGCTGCTGCTGTCGGCGAGGCCTGCGGGCCTCAGGCCTGTCGCGACCTCGATGCCTCCTTGCTCTTCTCTCTCTCACTCCCAGCAGCAGCGGCAACAGCAGCTCCCCCGCGGCGTCGGGAGCAGCGGTTCCGGAGGAAGCGACGACAGCTGCGGCCTTTCCGAGGCCTTTGGCGGGAGCGGGAGCGCGAGGATGAGCAGCGGCTGCTGCTCGAACGGCGGAAGCGGAAGCGGAGGAGCTGCCTCTGCCGGCGCAGGGCTCAAGTCGCTGCCGCCGCGCGCGCCTCCTTCCGCTTCTTCCCAGCAGCACATGCACCCGGCCCTCAAAAACGTTCCCGTGGGCCGCGCCGGTCCCAGTGGCGACCTGGGAGAGGCCGTCGCGAGGCTCGGGGTCAGGTTTTCGTTCATGGGGGACGGGGGCAGCGAGTAGAGAGAGGTTTATTTTATCTCTCGCGATTTTTCACAACAAAAAAACGAGTTTCGGTTTCTCTTTGCCCTTGTTTCGTTACCCTTCATTTCCGCACTGTTTCGTTTTCCGTTTCTTTTTGCACAGAAAAAACTCAAAAAAAATACCTGAACTTCCCTGATCCGTTTGCAGCGTACACTACTTCAAGTCTTCCCCTCTTTTTTTCGAATGTTTCTGTTTAATCACACATCAAAAATTTCATTCTTTTACAGAGGTGATCACCTTCCTCTCTCGCTCACTCCCCAGCTGACCTCCGTCGCGGTCCCTCCCCCGACGACTTTCACCGAGAGCGGCTCGCTCCCGGCCACCAGCGCCTCCGAGGCCCGGAGCAGCCCTCCAAGCGCGACTCCCGCGAACGCCGGCACTGAGCTCCGAGCTTGCGCGCCAAGAGAGAACCTCCGAGCGCCGAGCAGCGCGCCCGTCGCCCACAGATCCGCAGGCCCGTCGAGCCGAAGCGTGACGACCGCCGTCCTCGCAACAGAAGAGGGTTCCTCAGGAGAGACGGCGAAGGCCACCGTCTGTTTCAAGGCGAAGCCGTTGTCGACAAAGACCTTCGCGAGCGCCTCTGCTGCCTCCCTCACCTCTTCCAGCCTCCCTGGCGGCTTCGGAACGCCCTTGAACTCGAGGCCGCGGAAGGAGCCCGCGGCGAGGCGCGCGTAGATCAGGTCCCCGGCGGCGGCTCGCTGCTCCCTCCAGAGGGAGGAGACGAGGTCGGCCTCGCCGCCGCCCGCGCCCTTCTCGCCCCCGGCACCAGGCAGCGCGAGGGGCGACGATCGGACGACGCTGCGCCTCCCGGCCTCGGGGCACCCCTCCTCGACCCCGGCCTCGCAGTACTCGTCAAAGGTCGGGACGAACTCGAAGACGTCGGGGGGAGAGCCAGAGGAGGGAGGAGAAGCGCTGCCGGCGGCCTCCGCGCGCGCCACGAAGGCGGCCTCCTCGACTTTCCTAAACTCCGAGTCGATCGTCAAGGCCTGCGAGAAGGCGATGACGTCGAAATACGCCGGGTCGGACAAATCGCCTTGCTGCGGCCTCGGCGGCTGCTGCCTCGGAGTGTTTCCTCCCGCCTTCGAGACCGCCCGCTGCCGCAAATCGAGATAAGGTTCCCAGCAGTTGCTCCTAATCTTGAAAAAATCGACCTGGAACTGATCCATGGGCACGAGATCGGCCGAATCGAGCGCGTCGTAGCACGACCGAAGGAGCAGGACGGCGAGGGGGAGTTCGAGCTTGCGGCGCGGGAACGCCGGGGGCAAGGGCGCCGATGGAGGGATCGGGGTCCGCGCCTTCTCGGCCGTCGTCGGAAAGATCAGCCCCGGGAGCAGCACCGCGTCGGACGACGGAGGAGCGGCGAGCAGCGAGGTCGCAGCGAGGGCCGAGGAGAGCGACAGGAGCGTCGACCTCCGAGACGACGACGGCAACGGCGACGACGGCGACGGTGACGGCGAAGCGAAGGAGGAGAAGGGGTCGCTGAAGGACGGCGGCGACGACTTTTGCGCCGGGAAAGAGTAGCGCGGCTTCCAGGCTTTGTCGAGCCGATAGACCGTCGTCGAGGAGGCGACGGCAGCTGCAGCAGCAGCAGCAGCAGCAGCATATTTTCCTTTATGGAAAGAGGCCGTGACGTGGAGCTCCGTGGGCTTGACGAGCTTGTACGTCTCTCGGAGCGAAACGGTCTCTCCTTCACCTCCAGCGCCGCCGCTGCTCTCCTCCCACTCGCTCACGACGACGAGCCGCGTCGTCGTTCCTCCTCCTCCGCCGCCGCCGCCGCTCTCGACCGCGATGGAAATCGTCGCCGCCCCGGGCTTCAGGTCGCGGCGGGGCAATTCCACAGAGGAGCCGTCCAGAGGCACGGCCTCGGTGACGTTGAAGAAGGGCACCACGGTGAGGAAGCTGGCGACGAGCGACGAAGAAGAAGGAGAGCCCGGAGAGCCCGAAACCACCGACAGCGACACGCCCTCGACGAGCTTCTCTGCCGTCACGCGCTGCAGGCCAGAGAGGCCCATCGCCGAGAGGAGCCTGGAGCGCCCCGAGGAGCGGGCGTAGTCGGCGATCCAGATGCCCTGGAGCTGGCTGGCGAGGGCGAGGGCGGCGTCGGAGGGAGCAGGAGAGGAGGAGGAGGAGGAGG
>Ga0114918_10005450_pt1 | contig 10928 bp, 5 predicted proteins | sample LantaG_FD_87015 | JGI IMG/M metagenome (GOLD analysis project Ga0114918, IMG submission 87015) | Deep subsurface microbial communities from Baltic Sea to uncover new lineages of life (NeLLi) - Landsort_02402 metaG | ecosystem: Environmental > Aquatic > Marine > Oceanic > Sediment | place: Baltic... | reverse complement strand
GCCTAAAAATGTTGAGACTCCTTTTCCACCTTTAAAACCGATGTATACCATCCAATTATGTCCCATCACTGCAAATACAACAGCAAGAAGGGGGATAAAAATATGATCTGAAAATCTACTGGCAAGATAAGCTGCCAGTGCCCCTTTCCCAATATCAGTAATTATTACTGTCACTCCTGCGAATTTACCTACATTTGTGATTGTGTTCATCCCACCGACATTTCTGCTTCCCTCTTTACTTATATCAATACCTTTTATTTTTCCGGCAATATATGCGGACGGGAAGGAGCCAATGAGATATGACGCAAGTAGAATAACTATAGTATTTAAGTAAAAATTTTGCAGAATCATCTGCCTCCTATAGTTTATTGACAATAAAATTATGACTGAACAGTAAAATTAAAAGTTATCTACTAATAATAAAGTGATTATATCATAAAGAAAATTCATTAAAAAATGATAATGTATTAACCAGACTAAATTTAATATTAGTTTTATATATTCAGTGCCAGGATTTTTACCAGTTATTTTTAAAAAAGCCAGCTATCCGAAAAAATCATTGATAGTAATGGAAATGAAATAACAAAACCGGAATACTGGCAGTAGGTATTAGAAAGATTAAATATGCGGCAGGGAAGACGTTAATTTTAAGCCTGCAGCTGGTATTGAAATTTATATAGCTTGTAGTAAATTCCCCTTAGTTTGAGAAGCTGCTTGTGAGTACCCTTTTCTACTATTCTGCCATGAGACAGGACTATTATTTTATCTACATTCCTTATGGTAGAGAGCCGGTGGGCAATCACTATGGTGGTCCTGTTTTTCATTATTTTACCCAGAGCGTCCTGAATTAATGCTTCTATTTCCGAATCAATACTTGAGGTAGCTTCATCAAGTACCAGAAGGATTTCCGGATTGAATACAAGAGCTCTGGTAAAAGCAATTAGCTGGCGCTGGCCTACTGATAATGTCTGTCCTCTCTCTTTCACTTCATAGTCGTATTTGTCAGGAAGTCTTTCTATAAATTTATTGGCATTTACATATTTTGAAGCCTCAATTACCCTTTCCAGGGAAATGTCTTTATTTCCCAGACGGATATTATCCAGTACGGTACCGGAAAAAAGAAATACATCCTGCATTACCACCCCGATATGTTTCCTTAAATCCTGCAGGTCAAAACTTTTTATATCTATATCGTCAAGAAAAATCTTTCCTTTCTGTATGTCATAAAATCTATTAAGCAAGTTTATTACAGATGTTTTTCCTGACCCGGTTGCTCCTACGAAAGCCACGCTCTGGCCTGTTTCAAGTTTGAAAGAAATATCTTTAAGCACATAGTTTTTATCATTGTAGGCAAACCATACTTTATTAAATTTAATATTGCCCTTAATCTCTTTGACTTTCACAGGTTTTGCAGGAGATACAATAGAGGGTTTCTGGTCCAGAAGTTTAAATATTCTTTCTGAAGCAGCTATGGCTTCCTGGAGGATTCCAAATTTTTCACTCAAATCACTTATGGGATGGAAGAATTTTTCTATGTACTGTATAAAAGCCACCAGGGTTCCCAGAGTAAGAAGATTGGCAATAACTTTTTGCCCTCCGTACCAGATTATCAGAGCTACTGCCAGGGTACTGATGATAATTACCACCGGGTAAAATACAGCGTAATAAAATATGGTTTTAAGGTAAATATCCAGGTAACTCCGGCTAAGATCCTTAAAATCCTTATTGTTTTCCTTTTGCCGGTTAAACAGCTTGGTAGTGTTTATTCCGGAAATTGCTTCCTGCAAAAAGGAGTTAATATTGGATATTTTTGTCCTGACGATTCTGAAAGTTATTCTAACTTTGGATCTGAATATAAAGGTGGCGATAGCCAGCAGGATCAGTACTGAAAAGGCTATAAGTGATAGTTTCCAGTTCAAAGAGAGCATCACAATCATAATACCCAGTATCATAAATATGTCTCCAAAGATAGTGACAATTCCCGAGGATAGCATTTCATTTAGGGTTTGAACATCAGTAGTGACCCTGGTCATGATTCTTCCTACTGGATTTTTATCAAAGAAGGACATAGGCATCTTGTTTATATGGGAAAAGATGTCCATCCTCATATCGTACATTATCTTCTGTCCCATATATTCGGTGTAATATCCCTGAAAGTACCTGATTACAAATTCAAATAATATTATCAGACCATATAGGATTGCTACATAGAGAAGTCCTTTAAATTCCCCGGGCATAATATAATTGTCAATAGCTATTTTTAACAAGAACGGCCCTGCCATCTGCAGGCCTGCTGTAACCAGAAGCAGAAAGATAGTAAAGGCCAAAAGGAGCCTGTACGGCTTTATATATCTGAAAAGTTTTAAAATTATTTTTTTATCTATTTGTTTTTCTACTAGATCTTTTTCGTAAAAACCTTCTAACATCTTTTGCCCCTTGGTTATTTTAAACTTCCTCTCTTAACTCTTCAGATAGTTGCTGTCTGTAATATAAGCTCTGGTATATACTGCATTTTTTAATAAGTTCACTGTGTTTTCCCATTTCTTCTATTTCTCCATTATCAATAACCATAATCAAATCAGAGTCTTTTATGGTGGAAATACGGTGGGAAATTATTATGGTAGTAATACCAAAAGTTTTTTGTTTTAAATCAGAAAGTATCAATTCCTCGGTATTGGTGTCCACGTTTGAAAACGAATCATCAAAGACTAAAATTACAGGTTCTGAAAGCAGAGCTCTGGCTATGGCCAGTCTCTGTTTCTGTCCCCCCGATAAGGTAACTCCACGTTCACCAATAAGAGTTTCATATTTTTGGGGGAACTGTCTTATATCCTCATGGAGATGGGATATTTTTGAAACTTCTATAATTTTATTTGTAATCTCACTCTCACTTAGATGTGATAGGATCTCTTCTTTTCCAAATAAAATGTTTTCCCTGATTGATTTTGAGAAGAGGAAAGGTTCCTGGGTAACATATCCAATATTTGACCGGAGAACTTCCAGGGGGTAGGACCTTATATCAAACCCATCTACCAGAATCTTACCCTTTTGTGGGTTGTAAAGACGGGGAATGAGGTTAGCTATAGTTGATTTTGCAGACCCGGTAAATCCTACTATACCCACCTTCATCCCTGCTTTAATATCGAAACTCATGTCTTTGATTACCCAATTATTTTCAATGGCACGGGTGAAGGTATCTTTAAAGTCAATAAAGGTTGCCTTAATAAACTTTTTTGTTTTTTCACTGAGTTCATATCTAAAAAATACATGATCAAAACTGATATTACCCTGTAAAGTTTCCGGAGCTGCCGGTTTTGGAGGACTTGTTATATCCGGTTTTATTTTAAATACATTATTAATTCTACCCATTGAAACGGAACCACGCTGGATTAAATTTATGACCCACCCCAGGGAGATAAGAGGCCAGGTAATGGAGCCAATATAAGCAGAAAATTGAACGAATTGACCTATGGTCAAAGTTCCATCTATTACCTGTTTTCCACCTGCCAGCAGGACAACCGTAGTTCCAATTCCTCCTACAAAAATCATTGATGGCCAGAACAGGCTTCTAGCTCTGGCAAGGGATAGGTTTCTTTTCATATATTCAAGATTTAATTCAGAAAATATGTTTTTTTCATTTTCCTCCTGGGTAAATGATTTTATAACTTTTATCCCGGCAATACTCTCCTGGGTTTTAGCTGAAAGGACAGCATATTGTTCCTGAGACTTTTTAAATCTCCGATGTAACATAGCGCCCAGCTTGCTTACCAGCACGGGAATCAAGGGAATAGCAATCAGCGAGTAAAGTGATAACCTTACATTTATAAGAAACATTACAGTTAGGGTGGTTATAAAAACAAAAATAGTATTAAAAAGATGTAATAGTCCCGGGCCCAGGAAATTCCTTACTGCTTCAAGATCATTGGTCATAAGGGCCATAATACTGCCTGTTCTGGTATTGGTAAAAAAGGAAGAGTCAAGTTTTTGCAGATGAAAAAAGAAATCAGTTCTGATACTGTATTCAATTTTCCTGGATATGCCTACAAGCATTTTTCTCATATAAAATCTAAAAAGACCCTGAACTGCTGCAACTCCGACCAGAAGTGCGCCGTACTTTAGAAGGATAGTTGCATCAGAGAATTTTTCTATACTGTCGATGGCCAGTTTTAGTATCCAGGGAATAAGAAGTGCCGCTGCATTGGTCAGAAAAATAAATATAACACTTCCTGAAAAGCGGAGAGTATGTTTTTTTAGGTATTTTAAAAGTGTTTTTAATTCTTTAATAAATATCTCCTTTGAAAGATAACACCCACAGATTAATGATTATATTAAAATAAAATCTGTAAGTAAATTTTTTAATGATAACCTTTTTATTAATATAGGCAGTATTTATTTGTAAAAATATTTTTACATTAAAGTGAAAAAATAATTTTGTAAATTTATTAAAATCTTTTATAATATAGTTGACAGCAATATTATTATCTAATAAAATTATAGCCGGAAGTAAGGTTGGTGGGTATATTGTTTGATGAATATGATAAAAGTTATCCTATAGAGTTAGTAGCCGATTTTTTAGGGGTAAACAGCAGAACGCTTTATTATTATGAAAGATTTAGTCTTGTATGCCCCCTGAGGAGAGGCAGAAAAAGATATTATTCTAAGGCAGATATCAGGTGGCTGGGGTATGTGAGGGAACTTATGTACGATCAGGGAATGAATTTAAGGTCAATAATCATCCTGATAAGAAGGAGAGATAATATAATCCTGGAGGAGTGTCCGGAAGATGTGGTTGATTGTTTTAAGAATTACTTAATGCAGATTAATAAAGAAAGATAGTAGCTGGTAGTATTAAATTTGGATTAATCTGTAAAAATAAATAACAGAGAAAGGATGTATATGATATGGCAAAGGCAGTAGGAATTGATCTTGGTACAACTAATTCGTGTATAGCAGTTATGGAAGGCGGCAAACCAACAGTTATAACTAATAGAGAGGGCGGCAGGACCACACCTTCCGTAGTAAGTATAACTAAAAAGGGAGAAAGGCTGGTGGGACAGTTAGCAAAAAGGCAGGCAGCCTTAAATCCTGAAAGTACTATCTATTCTATTAAAAGATTTATCGGAAGAAAGTATAGTGAAGTGGAAAGTGAAAGAAAGATAGTATCATATGATGTAAAAAAAGGCAGAAATGATCTGGCTGAAGTGGAGATGGCAGGTAAAAGCCATACTCCTGAGGAGATATCGGCTATGATACTGCAGAAATTAAAAACAGATGCAGAAAGTTATCTGGGAACTAAAATCACAGATGCTGTAGTTACTGTTCCTGCATATTTTAATGATGCTCAGAGGCAGGCAACCAAAAACGCCGGGAAGATTGCAGGGCTTAATGTCCTGAGGATAATCAATGAACCAACAGCTGCAGCACTGGCCTATGGGCTTGAAAAAAAGAAAGAAGAGAAGATTTTAATATTTGACCTGGGAGGCGGAACATTTGATGTTTCCATACTGGAAGTTGGCGATGGAGTGTTTGAAGTAAAAGCAAGTCATGGCGATATGCACCTGGGCGGGGATGATTATGATGATAGGATCATGAATTATGTTGCTGATGAATTTAAAAAAGAGCAGGGAATTGATTTAAGAAAAGATAAACAGGCCCTGCAGAGATTGATAGAAGCGTCGGAGAAGGCAAAAGTAGAATTATCTGCAGTTATGGAAACAAATATAAATCTTCCTTTTATTACAGCTGATGCCAATGGACCCAAGCATCTTGAAGTAAAGATAACCAGAGCCAGGTTCGAGCAGCTAACAACAGATCTTACTGACAGGTGCAAGGAACCCCTGGAGAAAGCCTTAAAAGAATCTGGTCTGAAGACTTCTGATATAGATGAAGTGATACTTGTAGGCGGAGCAACAAGAATGCCGGTGATACAAAAGCTAGTAAAAGATTATACGGGAAAAGAGCCTCATAAGGGTGTAAATCCTGATGAAGTAGTTGCAGTAGGAGCAGCTATACAGGCCGGGGTGTTAAAAGGAGATGTAAAAGATATAGTGCTTCTGGATGTAACTCCCCTTTCTCTTGGTATCGAAACTTTAGGTGCGGTTATGACCAGGTTGATTGAAAAGAATACCACTATCCCTACCAAGAAGAGTGAGATATTTACCACTGCTGCTGATAACCAGACCAGTGTGGATATTCATGTCCTCCAGGGGGAACGGGATATGGCGGGAGATAATAAAACTATAGGAAGATTTAGATTGGATGGGATTCCGCCTGCCCCCAGAGGGATTCCACAGGTAGAAGTAACGTTTGATATTGACGCAAATGGAATTGTAAATGTTACTGCTAAGGATACAGCTACAGGTAAGGAGCAGAAAATTACTATTACCGCAACGTCACATCTGACTGATGATGAAATTGAAAGAATGGTTAACGAGGCAAAAGAGCATGCAGAGGAAGATAAGAAGAAGCGTTCTCTTGTTGATGCAAAAAATAATGCTAGCGGTTTAATTTATTCTACAGAAAAGTTGATGAAAGAAGTCGGCAGCAAAGTTCCTGAGGATATGAAGAAGAATATCGAAGAGCAGGTTAAAGTTCTACAAAAGAGCCTGGAATCAGATAATGCTGACCAGATAAAGAAAGAGGCAGAAAAATTGCAGAATCTGCAGAATGAGTTGTCACAGAAGCTATATGCGCAGGCTTGAGCAGGTACCGGTCCCGGTAAAGGACCAGGAGGCCCCGGAGCCGGAGCAACAGGCCCAGAAGCTGGACCGGCAGGCGGCAAGCAGGCAGGCGGCAATAAGGGAGGTAATGGAGAAGAAGAAGTGATTGATGCCGAATTTGAAGCAAAAGATGATGAAAACAAATAATAGAAATAAGTGCTAAATAATGGTGTTATTTTTTAGCTTAAGAAGATATGTTTTTTAATGCCTGCCCATAGCTTTATTTAGAGGTTATGGGCAGGTGTGTTTATAAAATATATGCAGGTGTATGTAAATGGTTGAATATAAAGATTATTATAAAATATTAGGTGTAAATAAAAGTGCATCACAGGATGAGATAAAGAAGGTTTTTAGAATACTGGCGAGAAAATATCATCCGGATGCAAATCCCAATGATCCCGGAGCAGAAAATAAATTTAAGGAAATTGGAGAGGCGTATGAGGTGCTAAAGAACCCTCAGAAGAGGTCAAGATATGATCAATTAGGCGCAAACTGGAAACAATATGCTCATGAAGGTGCTGGCTGGCCCGGAGGGGGCGGAAAAACTTATACTTATGACTTTGGAGGCAGAGGTTTTAACTTCGAAGATCTTGGCAGCGGTTTTTCTGACTTTTTCGAGATGTTTTTCGGAAGAACATCTGATGATAGATTTTCTGGCTCCGATTCAGGTTTTGGTTCACAGTTTGGTAGAGGTACCCGTACTAATATGCAGAAAGGTCAGGATATGCAGTCTGAGATCAGTATAACTTTAAGGGAAGCTTATTCAGGAATACAGAGATCGCTTAAATTACAAAAAGGAGGAAGAACCAGGACTGTTAATGTAAAAATTCCTAAAGGGATTAAGGACAGCGGGAAAATCAGATTAGCAGGAGAAGGTGTAAAGAGTCCAGCCGGCGGACCGGGTGGAGATTTATATCTTGTAATAAATATTGCCCCTCATAACTTTTTTACCAGAAAAGGGGACGACCTATATTGCGAAGTGCCGGTTACCATAAAGGAGGCTTTTTATGGAGCAAAGATTGATATACCAACTTTCAGCGGGAAAATTATGGTAAAGGTACCGCCAAAAACCCAGGGTGGGAAAACTCTCAGACTTAAGGGTAAAGGAATGCCGAAATTAAGAAGCAGCGAATTTGGCGACTTGTATGCCAAAATTAAGCTGATACTGCCGGAAAAATTAAACAGTGAACAGAAGAAACACTTTGAAGAATTTGCAAGGAGTTATGACGAAAATCCAAGGGAAAATATTATCATATAATTTATAAGAATTTGCTTTTAAAAAACTAATTATTTAACTATTGTCATTTTTTTATTTAATTAAATATTACTTTTATGAAAAAAATAAACTGTTTAAATATTATGGCGAGGGTAGATTTGTTTTTGGGTAAAAACCTAATTCAGGCAGATGAACCAGAGGTTTCCGGAAAATTTGTAACAATTGATGGCGAGGAGTTTTATGAAATCAGGAATTACGACTCCATGTTACCTTTTTTTATGAGCCTGGCAAGCGATTCTAACCATTGGATGTTTATTTCCAGTACAGGAGGATTGAGCGCCGGAAGGGTTAATTCTGATAACGCCCTTTTCCCATATTATACAGATGATAAAATACATGAATCGTCTGATACTACCGGAAGTAAAACTATAATGCATGTGTCCCATAACGGTAAAATGTTATTATGGGAACCATTTTCCGCCAGATATAGCGGAATATATAGGACCGAAAGAAATATCTACAAATGTACTACCGGCAATAAGTTAATTTTCGAAGAAAAAAATTTAGACCTCGAACTAACCTTCCGTTATGGATGGATGAACGCCGACAGATTTGGGTGGATCAAGAAAAACTGGCTCGTTAATGATTCCGGTCACACAATTGAAGTATACCTGCTTGATGGTATACAAAATATTTTACCATATGGCATTCAATGCCTTGGACAAACACAATATTCGACGCTCCTGGATGCATATAAAAAGTGTGAACTTATAAAAAATTCAAACCTTGCGCTTTTCCGCATGGAAGCTATTGCTGTTAACAAAGCTGAACCCAGCGAAGCATTAAAAGTCACAACAGTATGGACGTACGGATTAGAGAAACCTTCATTTTTGTTAAGTTCGAGACAGCTGGATAATTTTAGAAAAGGTAAAACAATTAGCGGGGAAGAAGAAGCAAAAGGAATTAGAGGCGCTTTTTTTGCAAAATGCAAACTGAAACTTTTAAAAGGCGACAAAAAAGAATGGTATTTCATTGCCGATGTAAGTCAGGATACTGTGCAGGTCAATAACCTGATTGATTACCTTGGCAAAAACAAGAATATTGCAAAGTCTCTTGAAGAAGAAATAACCAAAGGTACTGATGCGCTCAGATCTATTGTCGAAGAAGCTGATGGGATACAGCAATCGGCCGATAAATTAGTTGCTTCGCGGCATTTTTCAAACGTTTTGTTTAATGTAATGCGGGGTGGTATATTCTCTGAAGGGTTCAATATCAACAAAGCCGACTTTTTGAAGCATGTAAAACATTACAATCGGAAAGTTTGGGAAAAACACTCCGGCTTTCTATCCGGATTACCGGAATCATTGAAATACAAAGCTTTATGCCAGGCTATTGAAGCTCGCGGAGACGGAGATTTGAAAAGGTTATACCTTGAATATCTTCCTCTTACATTTAGTCGCAGGCATGGTGACCCCAGCCGCCCGTGGAACCTTTTCTCAATTAATATTAAAGATCATAACGGCAACAAGTTGCTTTATTATCAAGGCAACTGGCGGGATATTTTTCAGAACTGGGAAGCATTATCGCTCTCTTATCCTGATTACATAAGCGGTATGATCGCGAAATTTTTAAATGCTTCTACAGCTGACGGATACAATCCTTATCGTGTTACGCGAGAGGGAATTGACTGGGAAGTTCCCGATCCGGGTAATCCATGGGCGAACATAGGGTATTGGGGTGACCACCAGGTTATCTATCTTAATAAGTTAATGGAGGTTTCACAAAATTTCTATCCGAAACGTTTAACCAAGTGGCTCAGCGAAGAAATGTTTGCATATGCCAATGTGCCATACCGGATTAAACCCTATTCTGAAATTGTCCGTAACCCACATGATACAATTGTTTTTGAAAAGGTACTTCATGAGAAAATCGGGAAGCTGGTTATTGAAATTGGTGCAGAGGGCAAACTGCTTCACGATTCATCAGGCGGAGTGTTAAAAGTGAATTTAACTGAGAAGCTTCTCGCTACAATTTTGTCAAAATTGAGCAATTTTATTCCCGAGGCTGGAATTTGGATGAATACCTTACGTCCTGAATGGAATGATGCCAATAATGCCCTTGTAGGTTATGGGGTTTCAATGGTTACGCTTTATTATATGCGCCGTCTGTTGAGCTTTTTAATAGAATTATACAATGGACCAACCTCAAATAATTTTGTGGTTTCAGATGAAATAGCTGAATTTTTAAGCAATATCAATAAAGCTCTACGGGAGAATTCATTGCTGCTCCCAAAAGGATTTGACGATGTGCAGAGAAAACATGTGATCGATCAGCTTGGGACCGCCGGAAGCGATTATCGCAATAAGATATACGCCGGGTTCTCGGGTAAGAAGTCTAACATAAGCAAGATAGATATGCTCGACTTCTTAAACCTTGCATTGAAATATATTGATCAAAGCATAGATTCCAATAAACGCAGTGATAAGATGTACAATGCTTATAATCTGATCAGTATTTACGATGAGAAAATATCAATAAGATATTTGTACGAAATGCTGGAAGGTCAGGTAGCAATATTGAGCTCAGGAAAACTATTCCCCGAAGAAGCATTAGAGGTATTGGGATCTATGAGGGGAAGTCTTTTGTATAGGGCTGATCAGGAAAGCTATATATTATATCCAAATAAAAGATTACCATGGTTTCTTGAAAAGAACAATGTGCCAATTAATGACATAAGAAAATCACACTTTTTGTCGCATTTGTTGCAAATTGGCAATACCAGTATTGTAGCTAAGGATTCAAAAGGACAATACCACTTCAACGGAAGTTTTAGAAATGCAGGGTATTTGCGCGACGCATTGCTTAAATTAAAGAAAGAATCGGCAATGTCATACACTGACGAGGAATTCATAGAAGTACTCGATATTTATGAAAAATTATTTGATCACCAATCTTTTACCGGTAGGTCAGGTACATTCTATAAATATGAAGGG
>Ga0114918_10005447_pt1 | contig 10931 bp, 19 predicted proteins | sample LantaG_FD_87015 | JGI IMG/M metagenome (GOLD analysis project Ga0114918, IMG submission 87015) | Deep subsurface microbial communities from Baltic Sea to uncover new lineages of life (NeLLi) - Landsort_02402 metaG | ecosystem: Environmental > Aquatic > Marine > Oceanic > Sediment | place... | reverse complement strand
CGCGCGCGCCCTCGAACTCGTGAACCACAATGGCACGGTAGCCTTGACGCTGCAAACCTTCGAGCCAGTGCAACTGCTCAGGCGTCGCCTTGTTGCGCCCGTGTTTCAGCTCCAGGTACAGCCCGTGATACCCACCACGCGGGATAGGCAAACACACATCCGGCGTTCCGCTTTTTAACCCTTCGGCAACCATCCACCCACCTTGCGACCCCGGGCGTTTACCGGCATTAGGTATGGCATACATCAGTTCGATCTCTGGATATATCCCCGTGCGGTAGGCTGCCCACTGGAATAATTTTACCTGCTCGTCGTGCTCAGACATCGGTATCCTTTAGCGTCCCCGCTTTCCACATACGATTGCGCTTAAATATGCGCCGTAGCCAACGTATAAACAGCGTCATTTATCACCACTCCTTTTGTTAAATTAAAACGACTGGTCTCCGGTCGTATCTCGATATTCCTTTATCGCATCGAAATCAAGTATGTTCATAAGCCCTATCCTCGCGCCCTTTATTAGTTTAATCTCAAGACGCTTTTCTAAACGCACTGTCTCTGCGTCATTACAAACCCTGAAGTGATAAAATTCGTCATCGTACCAATACTTTTGTTTCATCATTCACCCCACGCATAACCTTTGCTTGTCATTTGATTATTGTCCCGCTACCGATATTATTATGCCAACAAGATAGCGTTCCGTTTCTTCGAGTTGGTTTTATATCGCTGGTAGAGTAGTAAACCAATTTATTCGCAGCTCTTGCAGTTTTCAGGTTCCAGCATTCAGCACACGTAACAACTGCGTCATATTTAGGGTTCTCAACATAACCAGCGCCCATGTTGTACCTGTTAGCACGACAACCAACACACCTTTTCTTTTTATCTGCTTTTGATAACATCATTCACCATCCTTATGTTTTGGTGGGGGCAGGCACACCCAATATGCAACCCGCCCCCGTTTTCAACCCATTATTCTGCCCAGTCCTCGCCCCAATCTGCCCACGGGTCATCGTCTGCTAAATCCAAATAAAGATTCTTTGCTACATCTCGTATTTCTCGAAGAACTTTAGCGAACGCATTACATAGGTCTGTAGCAGGAAGTGGCAATTTCTGTAATGCCAAAATATTATTTGCCTTATCGACAATCTCAACACCTAAAATATCAAGTTGTTCAGCATTCATCGTATCTCCTTATGTTGTTGGTGGGGGCGATACTCCCCAGCACCGCCCCCGTTTGTCCGTTCTGTGGGTGATTCCCACATTCGCTCTAGCCTGTCAAATAGCGCCCCGAAGGGTTGTACTCGAACAGACGATTTGCTTCCTCGCTGATAATTGCACCTCCGTCCAACTGTGATTGCACGCCCCGGATTTCGTGCCCTGCCTGGTGCTGGTTTCGTGGCGCTATCCGTTGCCAGCAATGTGACCGCGAAGTGACTATGCTTGGCGGGTAATTTCATAGGTATCTATTTCCTTTATGCGCCTATCTGCCGGGTGAACATCACGCTTGTGGCGTGTAGTTTTTAGTCCCCAACATAAAACGTTGTTACAAATTCGCCGAGTGCCTTCTTGAAACAGTGCTGGCACATTTCAAGAGTGACTTGTTCCCCGTCTCCGAATACAGAACCGTATCCACCGATAAATTCAATGAATACCATTTCTTGAAGTTCAACGAAATCGTCCTTCGGAATTACTTTTTTGCATACATCACAAGTCACGCTTTCAAGAGTTTTCACTTCTTGCTGTACAATATGAGATTTATAAGTTTTCATCGCATCCACCCTATGACCAGCAGTCAATGTCGTCCAGGACAAGCGGATCGTCGTTGCCGTCCCGTGTTGTGTCCTGCACCGCGTTCTTGCGCAGAACCGGAGTGTGCCAATCGCGTTTAACCGTCGTCACTTCCCACTCGCGTTTCTCGTTCTCTTCCATCTCGTTGCCTCCTATTCGATACCAAGTGCGGCGAGAAGTTTGCTGTGTATTGAGTCTAGGGCTGCATAACGCGAAAGATAACCCTCGTCTTTCGTGGCTCCGCAAACCTTTTCATGTAATTTCCCAACATGGAAAGCCTCGACTCGCAATATTGCTATTTGCTCTTTTACCTTCTCCGCGTCAAACTGCGGCTTCGGCTGCCCGGCGATAGCGCTGACTACGTGATGGTGCGCTGTATGCATCGCTCTGAAAGTCTCTCCGCAATCATGTTGAACATAATCCGCGGTTGCTGAATACAGTGCATCCGCAAGTTTCCAGGCTTCTGCATCGCTGTACCGCTGCGGCTCCGGTTGCGGCGGAACGCATTGTTGCTCAATATGCTGGATGATGTCTTTGTTGCGATTCTGCCACCTTTCACGCCACCATTGCTTTTCATTCCGCTTTCCGCGCTTTTCGGCCTTGTCGAGTGCGGCGGTGATTTCTCGTTGTATACCAATACAGTTGACAGTAGCATATTGGTCATTACCGATAAAATCCGCTTGCCTGCTATGAGCAACCAAAATATCTAATGCTCGTTCCCTATTCGTTTTCATCGCTTGCCCTCCTGTTGATATGTATTATCGTTTGCAAACTCAATTTCGTTTAGCTTCAAATACTGCGGCGCGAAGTGTAATCCCCAGGTATAGCGTCCCTGATCGCCGCGCTGCTTTGTCATCTGCATAATGAGTAAGTCTGGCGTTATCGGCGCAAACTGTCCGGGATGAATCTCAATCGGCTCAGTTCCTTTCGGCTCAGTCTGGTATGGACGCCATAGCCCGAACAGCTTATCGGCTGCCTGCTCAATACTGGACCCCCACTGGCAATGTTGCGGCTGCGGTATCTTGACCTTCAGCGTATCAACTTCACGCGACGCCTGTACCCCGCACACTGCCGGAACGCCTACCCGCATCGCCAGCTCTTTAATCAACGGCGGTGCTTCCAACACTTGCTCAACACGGTTCAGCTTGCCTTGCACCGGGATCAGTTGCAGGTAATCAAATAACAACAGCGTCGGTGTCACACCGAAGTCACGTTCCATATACTCGATACAGTTAAGCACTGCCGGCAATGTCATACGCGGCGTTGGCTGCCCGGCGCGTCTTATGCTGTGTCCAATCGTCCACAACGGAAACGCGGCGCGCTTGACCAGCTTCTTCATAATCGTGTCATACGGTACACGCCCCCACGCTACGTCAGACGCGGAGTATTCGCCGTCACTTGTGAAGAATGTCTCAATTTCTTCGGCGCTAGATTCCCATGTGACGTACACCACCGCTTCAGTTTCAGCCTTGTTGCGTGCCTGGATGCGCTTTGCCTCAGTTCGTGCCAGGAATGACATCAGTGACGATTTACAATGACCCGGACGTGCCACCAGTCCAACCAGATCACCGGGTCGCATCGGTATCACTCGCTCGTCAACCGACCCAATCCCCCACGGCACACCGGGATTGTCCAGAACGTTCTTGTACCAGGCCGCGTAATTCGTGGCCAGTTGCGCCGGCGTGTTCACCAGTACGTTAAATGATGCGTTATCGTCTTTCATCGTTTCCCCTTTAGAATAGTTGAATGCGCTCGCCAGAATTTCCATCTGCTGCCAGTGCAAGCGCCGTGTTTAGAATGCTCTTTGGACTTGCAATGGTTAACCCGCCGCCTTTCAGCTTGTCCACCGATGCGTCAATCAGCTTAATCGCTCTCGCAGTGTCCCATTCGCACAACTCCGCTATTTCACGCAACGGATTCCACCACAACGAACCAGCCGATTTCTTTTGTGACTGCGTGCTTGTCTTAGGACGTTGTAGCCCAGTCACCGTAGAGAATTTAATCTCAAGTGCTTCACGTACTTTGTTTTTAGTATCACCAGCATCCGGCGATGCTTTTTCGCCGGTAGGCAGTTCTGCATTTGTATTGTTTTGTATTGCATTGTATTGCATTGGCACGGAGTTAGTCTGGAGTAGCTCTGGAGTAGCTCTGGAGTAGTTTTGTATGGATTCTTCTGTGGGTTCTGGATAAATACTCTCCGCCTCTTTATCCGTGTTGCCCTGGTACTTACTCCAGTTCGTTAGATAAAAGTATCTATATCCATTAACCTTGTATCTGGTGATAATCCCGTGTGCTGCATACCAATCCATCGCTATTTGTACATCATCCGGCGTCACGTCTAGCCTTAGTGGCATAGCCTTTGCTTTCACCCATGCTGAGTTGTCAAGTCCACGCCCTTCACGGCATACAATCAAGGGGAGCATCAACCATAAGAAGCGGTGGAAGTCATCGGGCATTTCGTTGACGGTCAGCGATTCGGTTGTCTTTAAGACCAGCTTTCTATAAATGGGCATCGTTACTCCATACAACAAAAAAACAACCTTTCTGAAGAAGATGCGCTGGCGATAGAATGACGGTTGCCACACCATCATAAGCCCATCCTCTTCGGAAAAGTTGTTTTAGTCTAAAGTATGTCATTTCATCGCCTTTGAATTACCCTGTGAATGAGGTTGGCAGCCTCAGGTAATCCTACTCTTATTGTACTCGCATTTCGTGTGGTGTCAAGTGTCATACCCGCATCCCCCGCTTGATAAACCACAGTATGTCATCGTGTGTCGCACCGTATCGCGTCACCATGTCGTCAACCTTACCCGGCATCAGCACCACGCGCCCGCGCCCCTTGAACAGCGCCGCAATCTGGACCGCCTGCTCCTCGGCGTCTGGATCAAGCGCAATATATACTGTGCTGAAGCGGTGAAACTTTGCGGACCACTCAGGCTTGAAGCCGCTCTTGCCCATCATCCCCACGTTGGGGAAGCCTAACTGGCTTACGTGGATCGCCTTCTTTTCACCCTCAACGATAAGAATTGTGTTAGTGTCGGCATATAAGTTATCGGCGTTAAATAGCACGTTGGGCAGCCCCGCAATCTCAGGACGGTACTTGTCACCGTTGTCAGCCTGGATTAGGCGGTGGCGAATGTTGAACAGCTTGTCGTGAATGATTACCGGGATGGTATAGGACGCTCTGCGCTCTGCGTCTGTCGGACACCGTGAGCAATACCCCAGTTTGTACTGGTCAATTGTGTCCAGGAACATTCCCTCTGATAGCCAATACTCAAATGCGTCGTTGTCTCTGCTTGCCAGATTACCGTGGTAGAAGTCAGCGACGTGCATCATCCCGTGAATCTTCTCTAGTGCGGTCAGTCGTCTGTCGTGTTCGGCTTGCTGGTACTCCAGGCGCTTAATGCGTATCTGCGTTAGTTGCGCTTCGGTGATTGGTTTGTGCTGGTCATCATCCAGCCATCCCTTGGCGTCACACTGCCGACAAAAGTAGCCGCCATCCTCGAAGATAATGTGCCTGTCCTCTCCACCACATATCGGACATGCGCTGTGCGCTTCATTACCCGTGCGCTTGAATTGTAATCCTGGCCACCGCGTTTCTGCTTCGGCGATCCGCTGCTCGATTGAACGCATCTCACCCATTGCTATCTTCCATCGCACATCATCCTGAATCCGCTGTCGCTCAACTGCTCACCAATCGCGCCCAGTCTGATCGCTATGTCCTGCGATACCGCCATCAGCCATAAGGCGACGGTAATGAGGATTAAGCCGGCCTTCGATATGATACGGGATAGTTTCATACTTCCTCCAGGTAACAAAACGCCGAATTGTCAAGCTAAAACTCTATGCCCGCCATCTCAAACAGTGTTGGTGTGGCGTACTCAATAGATGCGGATTTTAGGTTGTTGACAGCCACATCGAAATAGGACTGCTTCAATTCTATCCCGACGCCTTGACGCCCAAGTTTAACCGCGCTGTATACTTCGGACCCAATACCCATAAACGGCGACAATACAAGCTCGCCAGGATTTGAGTACAATTTTATACAGCGTTCAATCGTGCCTAGTTGTAACGGGCAAATGTGCTTCTCGTCATTCCCTTCTCTGGCTGTATGATATTGGAGCGTATCTGATTCACTAATACCTAACCATATCCCGTGTGCCCATTCTATCCATGTTTCGTTGTCCATCTCTCCATTCTCGACTGGCGTTATTGGCGTCGCGTTCTCTCCATCTTTTTTGAATATTAAAATCTGGTCAATCATTGCCGGTCGGCTTGATGCGCTATCTTTTCGCATCTGTACGAATAGCAGCCCTTTCGCTTTTGTACGGATCGCCTGTGCTTGTGGATTCTTTTGCACAAATGCACGACCAAAGAATATCCAGCCTTCTGCCTCATAAGCCCGTATGACATCCCCCGGGAAGTCTTTAATTCCGATATACCCATCCCGTGCTGCCATTGCTGGTATATCACTGGTATGCACGCAAGTTAAGCGCCCTGGCTTTGTCACCCTCAATACCTGCTGGATAATAAACCGATAATGCTTGAAGAATTCATCTGACCCGTTGCAGTTTCCGAGATCCCGGTCACTGTTTGAATATGTGAATAAGTCCTCAAACGGCGGAGAATACACCGACATATCAACACTATCCGCTGCTATTTCTTGCAATCGCTCACAACTATCTCCCAGCATTGCCGTCCAGCCTTTACCCGTTACGGTATTGGTGTTGTACTCATCGCGCTCTGTTTCAATCATCTTAATTTCTCCCTTTTCATATTGTTGGACCTGTTCAACTAATCCACGGCGTAACCGCTTTGCCATAACGTCTTTGCGTAGGATGTTCTGGTATATTCCTGCTTCGAGGTCGGATAGCACCACATGCACATTGACCGGTTCCGTTTGATCATAGCGCCACTCGCGGCGGATAGATTGATACCATCCCTCCCAGCTATCATTCAGCCCGAAGAACGCCATATTATGCGCGTTCTGGAAGTTCATCCCGAATCCTGCTATACGTGACTTTGTAACCAGGACACGGAATAAGCCATCTTGAAACATCTCAAGCGCCTCGGCTTTATGCTCTGGCGTATCGCTGCCCTTAACTTCAACTGCGCCTTCAATCACCGATGATACAAGTTTACTTTCCGCTTGCAACCCAGTCCAGATTATCCATTGTTCGCTTGACTCATTCACAAGTTTGACAAGCTCCCCAAGTCTGGCGTCAATCGTTGACCGCCGCACTGACGCCCGATCCCCGACGCCTTTTAATCCTGTGAACATAAGTTGATCCTCCGGCGTATAGTCCACAGAAACAAAGTGCGTTTCAATGTTTAATGCCGGCAGAATAAACCCGTCATCATCATAGCCCAGGTCGCTCGGTTTCGTCATGGTGATTGCCCAGGAGGATAGCCACTGAAAGAATGGCGCCTCTCCGTGGTGCTTTAGTCTCCATTCTTGGCCGCCCTTGTTGGACCCCTTGACGCGGTACGCCTTACCATCTGAATAATAGGTATGTTCGTGGTTAGCGTTCACAAAGAACATTGACAACATTTCCTGCATTGAACATATCCCCAGGAACTCGGCATGGTTGCCTATTTCAATATTATCATTTGGCGCTGGGGTTGCGGTGCAAGCCATCCGATACGGGACAACACCACACGCCTTGATTAGCCTACGGCGTGTCTTTCCGGCGATTGCTTTGAGTATGCTGGATTCATCCAGGACAACTGCGCCAAAGGTTGAAAAGTCAAACTTCTCTACCATCTCATAGTTGGTAATCCATAGCTGATGATCTGCTGTGATTTGCGCCTGCTCTCTGACATAGCGCACGTCAAGCCCTATCTTCTGCGCTTCTCGTACTGTTTGACGCGCAACGGACAGCGGCGCAATTATCAGCGTATTCTCGCCAATGAGCCGCGCCCATTCCAGTTGGATAAATGTCTTACCCATGCCGGTATCCAGGAATACAGCCGCGCGCCCTTTACGAACCGCCCATGCCACAATATCCTTCTGGAAGTCAAACAACAGAGGATTGATTGCGGCTTGTTCAATGTCGAACCCTGCATTTTCAACCTTGCGCTGTTTTGTCTTTAGAAACTCGTTGTATTCCATTATGCTGCCCCGTATGTTTGCAGGTATTGGCGGATTGCCTCACGGATCACCGCGCTGATTGTCGTGTCGCTCTCGTTGGCGATGCGCTCCACTTCGTCATAGAGCAGCTGTTCCATTCTAACTGGTACATATACGCTCTTCATACTTACACCTCCTAGTGTTTTACTACATTCTCATTGTAACACGCATTTTATGGAATACAATAGCCAGCAATAGAACAAACATAGAACAAATTGTAAATTCCATGTAAAATCCTTGATTTGCTATTGTATTCTGTGTTACATGGGCTATAATATAGATAGTAACCAAACACAGGAGGACACGATGATACTAACAGATTTCTTGACCGGGGATTCACCCCAGTCTCCCAGCCCGAAGGAGGGCACTATGTTTTCTTCTTTAGTTTCTTTCCAGGCCGAAGGGCCAGTTGGTCAGCCGAAAGTTGGCGACCTCGCCACAGTTCTTCTTTGGAAGGACGGCAGCTTTTCCGCCAAGTGCGGCGCGCGGATTACGCGCATTGATTGTGGACGTGACTTTTTCGTCCGCTTGGTAGTAGGGATTCCGCAGCCCTATCGCTTCGGCGACAACCTGGTAGTTGGAAAGAGCCAGGTTATAGACTGGAGCGGGGATTAACCCCGCTCCATAGTAACCAAACACAGCGGGGTAGAGTACTGGTAACTCACTTGGCTCATAACCAAGGAAAATGGTGGTTCAAATCCACCCCCCGCTATATAGGAGATAGTTAGCTTATCGGATTCACCAACTGAGGCAGGGCAGGGGCGAGCCGCGACCGGCTCAAACTGGCAGAAATTATAGAAGGCTGCAAGGTGGCAACACCCCAGGCAGGGCAGGCGGAGCGCAAGGTGGCTCTAGCTGGCAGAAATTCTAAGAAGGCTGCAAGTTGGCGAATCCAGTAAGGCAACAATCTTTAACACAACAGGAGGAACGATGAATAGGCAAGCAGAGTACGTATCAAGCTCAGGAACACGGGAAGATGAAAGCCGACAATTTGAGGCGATAGACAACTATAAGCAGATCACAGGCTTCACAAATGGAATAGCACGGGCAACCGCAAAGCTGGAAGCATTGGCGCAGCACCTTGACGACCACTGCAACCTGGCACCAGATGATGTAACCTGGGCAAGCGTCGGCAGCATTCAGAACGTCGATGCAAAGCTGGCTGAAATTTGCAAGTTCCTGGGTATCACAGTCAATGATCCATTCGCGGAGGTGGCGTGATGACCACGATTCAGACGGCAGAGATTGAGAGCATTGGCACGGCGACGGTGTTAATGGGCGCAAGCGGTAGCCCATACATAGCGGTACAGTACGAATCGCTACTGGGTGGCAGCACGCTGGTTCCGTTTGAGTACACCTATCAAAAGTTGCTATGCCTGATTGACAAGGGCTACACGCTCAGTGATCCGCACGGCCTGGTAACATGCCACTGCGGTGCGCTGAAAGCAGCGTGGCAGGATGAATGCGGCGCGTGCGCGAAAGAGGAAGCAGACCGGCGCGATGAACAGCAGATGTATTCAGATTTACGAGGAGGGATGTAATGGAACGCAGCGATGCAATTAACGAATTGGCAACGGCGCTGAGCAAGGCGCAGGCCAACTTTGGCGCAATCAAGCGCACCGGCAGTAATCCGATGTTCCACAGCAAGTACAGCACCTTTGACGATGTGCTGGCAGTAGTCCGCCAACCGCTTGCAGATAACGGGTTAGCCTTCACGCAGATGCTTGACGTGTTTGGAGAGGCGCCTGCACTCACCACGTATCTGATGCACACCAGCGGACAATGGATGAGCGCGACTGTTCCGGTAATCGCGATGGCTGGCAACAAGGGCACAAACGAGGTGCAGGTGTTCGGTTCAGCCCTCACGTATATGAAACGTTATGCCCTCACTGCGATGTTAGGCGTTGCCGGTGATGAGGATGATGACGGGAACGGTGCAACGCACAAGCCCGCCGTCAAGCGCACACCGCGACCAACGGACAACATCAGCCTGGACAACGCACCGGATATGGACGATCCATTCGGTGATGAAACGCCACCGCACTCAGGGCTGCCATTCCTGGTCGTTGATCGCGTCGGCGCAACCACCACCAAGTCCGGTAAAAAGTGCGTTGGACTGTGGGAGCCAGAGAAGCAATACCCGACATTCTACTGGTGGGGCGGGCGTGACGCACTGCTAGAAAAATGCCCGTGGCTTGTGGACAGCGTGACCAAAGACGAGTTGGGTGAGGTTGGCAAAACTTACCCGTTCAGCGCAAAAGTGTTCTATGTCCTCAACGAAAAGGATTACAAGGACATCGACGGATTTGAGCGCATAGCATAGCCCCATCACGGGGAACCTCCTGTAGCCTGGTCGGTGCAAGCTGGCCAGGCAAGGAGAGAGGAGAGAAGGGATGGATGCACTTTGTGAATTATGCGGGAATGACATAGTTGGCGATTTTGTTAAGGTTAAGTTTGATATACAAGAGAGCTACTTTTCAAAGCCAAAAGCAACGCTGGCAGTAATCGCGTGTAAGGCTTGCGTTAATGGGATGTTGCTCGGATACCGCAAGGACCTGGAGGATGCACGATGAAAGAAACAATCTGCTGGATCATCTTTATCGGAATCATAATGCTGTGTTTAGCCGGTGCAGCGTTCAACCCGGCGCACGACAAAGACGGGCATCTCGCCAAGCTGTGCGCCATTGTTATTGTCGGGCTGGCGGTAGTGTTTGCGCTGGTGACGCTATGACCATCTACACACCTTACACCATCTCGCAGGCCGTCACGGCACTGGGAAACTATACACCGCTTACCTATTCTATGTTATTGAGCATCGTGCAAGACTACACAACAGACGACATAAACGGGTGGCAGGTACTGGACGGCATTAAGGCTGTCATATATAACCTTTGCGCGTCTATCTCAGATACACAGGTTGTATTCGGCGATGAGTTTGAAGCACGGGTATGGGAGGCGCTGTCGTTTACAAAAGAAGATGGTGGCAGCGTTTTCGATTCAGATTATGACAGATAGGAGG
>Ga0114918_10005446_pt1 | contig 10931 bp, 6 predicted proteins | sample LantaG_FD_87015 | JGI IMG/M metagenome (GOLD analysis project Ga0114918, IMG submission 87015) | Deep subsurface microbial communities from Baltic Sea to uncover new lineages of life (NeLLi) - Landsort_02402 metaG | ecosystem: Environmental > Aquatic > Marine > Oceanic > Sediment | place: Baltic... | reverse complement strand
CCTATGATTGCTAAAATTACTTTATCATTTGATTTTATTGGTGGTAATGGATTAGCCGGACCCGTTGAACAATTACAAAACGCATTATCTTTTAATTACTACGCAAACACTGAGATATATGATGAAAGAGCGGTTGCAACAGAAGACACGTCGGAAAGGGATAACGCGATTGTAGGTAAACTTGTCCCTAATTCACCTTCTTCTCCAACTGTTGGTGACATACCAAACAATATACCTCAAAAAGGTGGAGAAACAATTGGAAAAATACTTGGAGCAAGCTCCAACGATGATGGTACTATAGAGACGGGTGAATTAGATTATAGTGGACTTATTAGTGAGTTATCAACATCAACTAAAGATTTCTTTTCAACAATATATAACAAGTTAAAAAGTATTAATGACATTTCTAATTACGGAATATTACAACTTGTTAATTTTAAAAGAAAATATTTTGATGGTAATATAAGTGAGTTTCCTGGTACGCAACCAACACCATTAAAAATTTATGGTAAACCTGATGATGTTGAAAAATTAATAAAAAATCTTGTTAACAATGCGGTAGACGATTGTAAAAATGACTTATCTCCCGTTATTAAAGATATTGTTAACGATACTGAATACACTAATGCGGCACAAAGACAAGTCAAAAACAAATTAGAGGATATTTTAAAAAATAGAGAAGGTGAAATAAACAATTTTGTTATTGGGTCAATTAATGAACTCACAAGTTATCAAGAAAATTTAAACTATACTTTTAGAAAAACTGATGTGGTTGTATCAAAAATTGATGGAATATTATTAGAGGCTGGTAAACCAAAAGTTTATATTTTTACGGGATCTAGTGCAACAACTGTAGCTGATTCAATACTTAATGTATATACGAATAATGTTGCGTCGGGAATCACCGAATTTTTTGATGTTATGTTAAACAGATATATAATAGATTCACCTATATATAGTGCAGACATTAACGTAATGAACTTTCCAAATGATGCTCCAGGATTTAGGCCATTTTCATCTGATTATGAAAAAAGATTTTATATGGTAATGTCTGATGTAATGTTAGATGAAAACAAATATACTTCTTTTATAGAAAGTTTAACCTCATTAGAAAAAATAAAATCTAACCCAAAATTAGTGTCTGATTTAAAAAATAGATTTGACGAATATAGAAAAAAATGTAAAATAGAAAAAGAAAATGAAAATAGATTATTTAGTGATTATGAAAAAAGTCCTGAATATGAAAAGTTTCAAAATTTTGAAATACCCCCTTTCGATGTTAAAGTAGGATATACTACAGACAAAAATGACCCAAGTTACTCAACGTATGAAAAAAGAATATCAGACCTATATAGTAAACAAAACTTAAATACTGATGATAAATATAATGGTAAAATAAAATTTAATTAATATGCAGTTACAGTATTATAATAGATATAATTCATTTTTACTTAACGGAAAACAAACCGTTGTTCCGTATATCAATTTGCCGTCAAAATCATCAGATAAAAGATATATTTATAAGGTTGGTACGTCTAGATTAGATAAAGTGTCTCAACAACATTACAATTCCCCATTTTTTGGTTGGTTAATTTTACAATCAAACCCACAATATACTGGACTTGAATTTAATATTCCTGATGGTGCGGTATTGACAATTCCATATCCGTTGTTAACTTCATTACAGGATTATAAAAACGAATTAGATAATCATATATTCTATTATGGTAAATAACGGAGAAAATATATTAGTAGAATTTGATTACCAAAACATATCAGTAATTGACCCAAATAAAATAATTGATGAAGAAGGTAGACCAAAAGAAAGACTTATAGATCACGAAAATCTTGTGTTCTATGCTAATTTAGAATGTTCTGTATTACCAAGAACTAAATTAGCTTTAGGTGTTTCACTAAATGAATCAGTTAAAACCATATCTGTTGGTAAAATTAATTTTTTAAATCCAGGGTTTAAAAAATTTTTAGACAATGGATGGTCAGATGAAATAACAGGAAAAAATACTTTAACCGGAAAAGGTGTTAACCAACCAAAAAAATCTGTTAGTGTAAATCCTAATAATTCGGCAGACTTTTATTATAGTCAAAGTTTAATCTCAAATGGGGTACCTGGTGCTGTTGATAATGGATTATTAGGTATAACACAAATAAATTATAATTGTGGTTTAGATTTTGTACCTACGATCGATATTACTCTTGAAGACGTAAAAGGAAGATCGTTGTTTGAAGGTGGTAATAATTCCCCATACGCAGCATTTTTTCAATTCCCATACCCACTTTTTCATTTAACCATAAAAGGATATTTGGGTAAAGCAATTAGAATACCATTAATGTTAGAAAAATTTGGATCTTCATTTGATCCAAGTTCTGGTAACTTTAGGGTAAAATTAGAACTGAAAACATATAAATACACAATTATGTCTCATGTTACTTTTGGAGCCATGATGGGGACACCATTAATATACAAGTCAATTGTTACAACAAAACAAATTCAACCAAATAATAGTTCTAATAATTCAATACCTGTTAAAAAAACATTTGCAAGTGAGGGTTATCAAAAAATGAAAGAATTATATTCTGAATATAAATCAAAAGGATTAATTAATGATAATTTTCCTGAAATAACAATACAACAATTAAAGTACAGGTTAGATAGGTTTATTAAAAATATAATAGATAGTTTTAAAAAAACTAACTTAAATGTTTTAAATGATTTAACAGATTACACAACCCAACTAACCGAATATGATGGATATGTTTTTTATTATACTCCCGATTCTTGGGTAAAACAATATTTAGATGTGAATAATATTTTTGTACTTAAAGATAGTGGAGAAATAATATACCAATGGAAAAAAGAATACAGGGACGATATTACAAAACAATCCGCACCACTAAATGAACTTGATGGTATCATCAAAAAATTTAATCTTGCTCTTGAAAAGAATAAAACATTAGGTTTAAATCAACCAAATTATATTCCGAACAAAATTGAATTAAATACTTGTTACACTAAATCAAAGTTTATTGATATTAACATTAATAAAACATATTTGTTAAGAACAAATAAAGAATTACCCGGAATTCCATCCGAAGTTTCCGCTTTCACAAAAACATTAGAAATTGAATTTGAAAAAAATAAAAATTTTCAATTTGATGGTAAAGGTTACTTTTTAAATCAAACAAAAGTAATGCAACAAAAATATCAAATAAACAGACAAAAAATTGAAGAATCTTTAACCGCACAATTGGCGGATCAAATGAGTAATACATCAACTGGTATTGGTTTTGAACCAACAATGAGGAATGTTTTAGCAGTATTCTTTGCTCAAGGGGAAGCTTTTTTACGTCTGATGGATGATGTACATACAAAGGCTTGGAATTTAAGGGAAGATAAATATAGAAAAGATGCTGTATTTGGTAGTAATTCAACAGTTCCTAGTGTTGATATAAAAAACGATGGTGAAGAAAATACCCCAATATATCCTTGGCCACAATTAATTGTTGAAAATACAAAAAACGATGGTGGAGAGAAATATGAATTAAAATATCCTGGTGATCCGGTTTTATCGGGAAAAATAAATGCTTTTATACCTGAAATATGGCCTGAAGTTGAGTTTGTTGAAGAATTTATAAAGGCATATACAGAAAGAGAAAGCCCAATTCCAGATCCTGAATATATTAATAATGGATTAACAAAACCTGAAAGATTAAGTTTTAATGCTATTGAATTCCCAATTAATAATCAAGTATTTCAAAACACAGAAGAAGTAAAATTTTTTTATGAAATATATGAAAGATTAATGTTAAATTCATTTTATAGTTTAATGTCTAGAGATTCTTCAAAATTATATAATATGGAGTTTTATTCTGCCGAGTCAGAAGTTATTAACATTATAAAAGCGTTAGGTGATGACAACCCATATCTAACTAAAAAATTAAAAGAATATAATATTAATTCAGGAGTCTATGGAGGATTTTTAAGACATATCTCAAATCAAGGAGAGGGAATATCTTGGCAAAATTTTATTAGAGGAGAATTTAATACACCATATATTAAAAATGAAACATTAAGTTCATTCGATCTTTTAGATAGTAAGATATTAATTAATGAAATATCCCAACCAAATGTTGGAATAGAAAATACAGAATTAGTTGAAAAATATGTTGGGATCGACAATGTAATTGAAAAATATGACATATGTGATTTGTACCCAATTACTAATTTATCTTGGGACAACGATTATTTAGCAAACGGTACGATAATACAAAAAACAGAATTGGTATATAAGACTTCTGATGTTTTAAAATATGATTTAAATAATAAATCAATTGTTAATTTTACTGATAATAAAATTATAAAACCAATAACTAATTTTAATTATACTGATGACATTTTTAATCAATCAATTATAAATGGTAATTTAACACTATTTTATAAAAATAGACAAATTAAAAATCAATATATAACAGAAGGAAATGTTTTTTATAAAAATTATACGGACAATTTAATAGACGAACAAACAACTTCAATGTTGAACACCCCCTATTTTATAAATGCAATTCAAAAAGGAGTTTATAATTTTAGATATAATAGTAGTGATTCTTCCCCATATAAATTGGCAGCTTATCTATTTTTAAATAGTTTACCTTTAGCAACATTAAAAGAAAAATACAAATTACTTGATGATACTAATAATTCCACAAATGAATTAAGTTATATTATATCAACAATTAAAAAATTTGGAGCAATACATAGATTACCACATTCTTGGATTTTAAAATATGGATCACTTTGGCATAGATACAAAACTTGGGTTGACACTGGAAATGATATTTTAACAGAAGTTTGGAACAATTTTAATTATTCATATAATTACGATCCTGTTAATAGTGCAACAACAAAAACTTATAATGTTACTATTGATGGTTCACCACAAGAAATTATATTAGAGGGTAATTTAACAACAAATGTTGCCGGAATCAATTATGTAAAAACAATTATTAATAATGGTTTTTACCCAAAAACAATAGATGATTTTAATGTTTTTTATCAAGGAAAAGTTGTTTTTGATAGTGTGGTACCAATTGGGGGTACTTGTGCAATAGTTAATGATAATCAATTAGAGGTATTAACAATAAACGGAGACGAAATTATTAGTGGAATGACACTATCTGGGTCTTCATTACAATATGGTACAACAATAGTTTCTCAGATAAGTGGAACAACTGGAGGTGTTGGTAGATATGTAATAACCCCTAATCAATCACCAAATGGTACAACAATTACTTTAGATCTTCTTGGTCCAACATTTAATTTTATTTTGACTAATGTTAACGCTGTTGGATATGTCAGTTCGGAAATACAATCTGCATTAAATACAAACTTAGGAATGGTTAAAACAACTGGTTCTTTAATTAATAAATCTAATGGGTTTGATTTTCCTAATATTACACGTTCATTAACATTAACACCTTGGTCTTGTTATGTAAAAACAACTGATCAAACTTCTATTTACCCCCTTCCTTCATTTGGGGGGATAATAAATCAAACTAAAGATGAGTGTTTTAGAATAAATGGAACTATTAAAACAGAGGTTTTAGGAAATAACTCAATGTATAATGGTTCTGTAAGATTATTTTGGAAAGCCCCAAATTATGGGTATTTTAATAATGATAAAGTTGTTCCCCCAAGTCCTGACAGTTATTTAAAAGAAATTTATAATAGTGGTACAACACAACAAAATTTCTCAATAAATGGGAATATAGGTGATTACTCTAAATTGGATGAAATGTTTACATCATTTGATAAAAATATTTTGGACATTTTAGAAATAGAGTTTTTAAATTTTAGTAGATCGGTATATGATTATGACACATTAATTACATCTGTAACAGATGAAGAGACAGAAAGTGAAAAAATGTGTAAAAATTTCCAATTGTTAATGAGAACAATGATGAAAATTCCGGCACCGACAGCAACAAATGGTGACTCCATCGTTTCAGAAATACAAAATAGTCAAATTACCGCCTTTAAAGCTTATTTAACTAAATTTATGGATTATGAGGTTGTGATGAAATATGGTAACCCGTCAAACTTTGATAAAAAATTATTTTACACTTTTTCAAATAAATATATTGAGGATCCATATACATATCAAGGATATAAACAATCATCACCAAACACTTTACCAACTGGATTATTAAGTCCTGTTACTTTATTACAATCAAAAACAAATAATCCAGTTACTTGGAAAGCTTTAGAGACTTATGTTGGGTTTTCAGAAATACCCGAATTAAAATATAAAAATAATGGATCATATATTACAGATTTTTTTATTGATTTAGATGTTCAATTTAACGAAAAAAATGTTATTCAGTTTGCTCCGATAATAAAAATTTATGCAACACAGAAACTTAAAAAAAATAATATAACTAAAATTGAGTTTTATACTTTAATGAATGATTATTTAAACAAAAATGAAGATTATATTGACACAGTACTTGATTTAGAATTAACAAGATTAAGAAATAAATTACCAAACATAATAGTTACTCCTGATAGAAATGGTGTTAAATCTAATTTACAGGGGGAACAAACAAGATATGAAATATGGGACACATTTAAATCTATAAATGACAAATTTATTTCGGGTAATGACTATAAAACAAAAACACTATTTGAAGACATTTTATTGTTCGATAGAGCAAGTAGGGATGTTGGTCAAAAAATATATGCTGACATTTTTAAATTAAAACAATTAATAGAATATGGTGACCATGGTAATAAAATGGTGGATATGGTGACATCTATTTTAACTCAAAATAATTTTACTTATTTTACTATGCCGGCGTACGCTAATTTTTATAATGTACAAAACGTCAGTAAAAACCCAACACCAAATCCAGAAGGAACATTAGAGTTTGCAAATTCTTTATTTGGAACATTTTTAACATTAGATTATCGGGACACAACATCAAAATTTTTATGTTTATATGCTAATAAACCTAGTGAACATTTAGCGTTAAATGATAATGTGGATTATCGTTTTAGAGATGATGCTTTTGATTTAAGAAGATCAAGTGATAATCCATTACTTGACAATTTAAACGGAAAAACAGATTGGGATAAATCAAATAAGGTTGTTGGGTTTAATGTTGATATTGGACCTCAAAACCAACAAATATTCAAACAATTTGATATAAGTCAAGACCCTGGACTTCCAACAACAGAAAGTTTAGAAGTGTTAAATCAGATGGCTAATTTAAATAGAAACAGAATTGAATCAACACAGAGCGTATCTTTTTATAACTTATATAGAAATAGAAGTTATAAGTGTAACATTGATATGTTAGGTAATGCAATGATTCAACCAATGATGTATTTTAACTTAAGAAACGTACCTATGTTTAGTGGTCCATATATGATTACAAAAGTTAGTCATAGAATAAGTGATACTGGTTTTGATACTGAGTTTGAAGGACAAAGACAACCATTTTATAGTATTCCGGCAATAGATAAATTTTTACAATCGTTAAGTACCACAATATTGTTATCAATTAAAGAACAAATAGAAAAAGATGAAACCGCTAAACTAGATTCTCCCGAAAATATATTACAAGAACAAAATGATATTATTAACAATACAAATAATGGTAATGGTTCTTTAACCCCAAATCAAAATTGTTCGGATAATTTAAATAGTTCTTATACAAACTATACAATTGAAACCCCTAGTATCACTAAAATAACATTAAAAAATTCTATTGAATTAATTAAAAAGGAAATGATAAGTGCTAACATCACGACAGAAAATCAAACTTTAATGTTGGCATTTATATTTTCTGTAATGTATATCAATTCTTATAAATCTGATAAATTTGAGGCATATGGTCATAATTACGGATCAATAAGGTTAGATGTTGCTTATGGGGGGTCATCATTTTTGATGGAAAACAAATATTATTGTGTAAACCAAGGATCAACACAAAATATACCACTTGCAATATTTAGGAGTGATGAGTACTTTGTAAAATTTGTAATAAGTAAATTTAAAGAAAAACTATCATTTATTTCAAATCAACCATTATCAACTACCGACGAACAAATAACGGCTCTTAGTAAAGCATTTATATTAAGATGGCCGGTTAACCAACCTGACAATGTTTATGATAAAATGACTGAACAAAATAAAAAAACAATTGAAAATAAATTTAGGGAGTCATTTAATATTGTTAAATCAATACCTTAAAAATGTTTTTTTTGTTTTATTAGATATTTATAATAAAAAAACTATGAGCACAAAATTAATTTTAGATAACTATCTTGGTAAAAACACAAGAGTAACAGAAAAAGATAATGGTAATGGATTTAAAGAGGTGTGTGATTTAGATACCGGAGATTGTTATACAATAAGAATGAAGGATGGACTGATTGAACGTGTAGACAATACATTAAATACACATAAAAAAATCCAAGTTGAAACAAAATCTGGAATAAAACAATTATTAAACGGTTAATATGTCAATAGATAAAAAAATATTAGAAGAAATTAGAAGATATAAAAATATCAATAAATATATCTTAGAACAAGAAACACCTCCGGGTGAAGAATTACCTCCACTTCCGGGTGGTGAATTACCTCCACCTCCGGGTGGAGAGGTTGCTCCTCCACCTCCGGGTGGCGAATTACCCCCACCTCCAACTGAACCAACACCTCAACCAGTTGATATTAAAAATGATCCTGATGTGGAAGAAGTTGGAAATGAAACAGAAGAACTTGATATTACCGATTTAATTGATACACAAAAAACATTTGCTGACAAACAAGAAGAATATTTTAATAATTTATTTAATCAATTAAATACTCTTGAGACTAAATTAGGTGAAATGGATAATTTAGTTAATACGGTAAATAGTTTGGAATCAAAAATTGAAAAAATGAGACCAAAAACTCCTGAAGAAAAATTAGAATTAAGAAGTTTAGATTCTGGACCGTTTAATCAAAAATTAAGTGATTTTTTTGACGACAAAATGGGAGAAATGGAAAAATCTGGAAAAAATGAATATGTTTTAACGACTAATGATGTTGAAGAATTTTCCCCAAATGAAATTAAAGGTAGTTTTAATGACTACGAAGACCAAGATGAAATGATGTAATATTTTAATTATTTAATCAAAATCTATATATATTTTTACTTACCTTATTGACTACTATTTTTATTTAACTTATACTTTCTATTATAAACTTTTAAAAAATATACAAACAATGGCGACAAACAATTCCTTTGATGCGGTTTTGGCTCAGTATGAGAGTTCAAAACAAAGTGGTTCTTCTTCCACTTCAAAATTTACACAAGAAGAAAGAATGAAAAAGTATTTCGCAGCAATCCTTAAGGATACCGAAAAACAAGGTCAAAGAACAATCCGTATTTTACCTACAACAGATGGGTCATCACCTTTTAAAGAGGTATGGTTCCACGAAATTAATGTTGATGGTAAATGGCAAAAGTTCTATGATCCGGGAAAAAATGACAACGAACGTTCACCTTTAAATGAGGTTTATGAAGAGTTGATTTCAACAGGTCGTGAATCCGACAAACAATTAGCAACACAATACAAAGCACGTAAGTTTTATATTGTTAAAGTAATTGATCGTGATAACGAATCAGATGGTGTTAAATTTTGGAGATTTAAACACAATTACAAACAAGAAGGAATACTTGATAAAATTATTCCAATTTGGAAGGCAAAAGGTGATGTTACCGACTCTGATAATGGTCGTGACTTAATCCTTGAACTTACAAAGGCAAAGACTCCAAAAGGAGCAACATATACCGTAATTCAAACGGTTATGTATGATGACCCATCACCAACACATACTGATACTGACACATCTAATGATTGGATTAATAATGAGTTGACTTGGGAAGATGTATATTCCAAAAAACCTGTTGAGTATCTTGAATCAATTGCAAGAGGAGAAACACCAAGATGGGATACTGATGCAGGAAAATACATTTATTCCAACAGTAGTGAATCCGAAATTTCTTTGGGTGGATCAAAGTCAACCAATCAAGTTGAAGACCCTCAAACAAATAATAACGTTGATGAGGAATTACCATTCTAATTAAATTTTAACATGGGCACTTGGAAATACTGAGTGTCCATATTTTTTAAAATCAAAAAAATCAAAAAAAATGAGTAAAATAGCGGAAAAAATGTATGAGGCATTGTCCTTAAAATATCGTAGTGAAATGGCAGAATCGGAAGCAACCTTATTAGTTTATTTAACATCATCTGTTGGTATTGGTGAACATCCACAACATTTAGAAGAAATGGATAAGTTAGTTGAAAAATTCGCAAACGCACAAGATAAACTTGAGTCGTTGGAAAAAATTCGTAAGTATAATTCAGAAATTTTATAATAAAATGGCGATAAGAAAAAGAGAAATATCTTTGGAAACAATTAAAGGTAAATACTCAACAAAAACAAAATACAAACCAGAAAGTTTCTATAATTGTGGAGAAGCTTTTATGGGATCATGTGGATTACCTGGACCTATTATGGGTGGTATAAATATGTTTTTAGGTCATTCAAATACCTCAAAAACAACGGCAATGATACTTGCCGCAGCTGACGCTCAGAAAAAAGGTCACTTACCTATTCTTATTATTACTGAGAAAAAGTGGTCTTGGGAACACGCTATTGAATTAGGTTTGCAGGCTGAAAAAAACGAATTTGGTGAGTATGATGGTATGTTTATATTTAATGATTCGTTTGATGTAATTGAACAAGCAACTGAATTTATTAATAATATTCTTGACGCTCAAGAAAAGGGAGAGATTCCTTATAGTTTATTATTTTTGTGGGATAGTATTGGTAGTGTACCTTGTCAGATGACTTTTGATG
>Ga0114918_10005444_pt1 | contig 10934 bp, 7 predicted proteins | sample LantaG_FD_87015 | JGI IMG/M metagenome (GOLD analysis project Ga0114918, IMG submission 87015) | Deep subsurface microbial communities from Baltic Sea to uncover new lineages of life (NeLLi) - Landsort_02402 metaG | ecosystem: Environmental > Aquatic > Marine > Oceanic > Sediment | place: Baltic... | reverse complement strand
AGTTAGACAAAGACGTGTATGTTGGAATCAATGAAAGACACACAAGCGGTCGTACGGACATAGACGTGACTGAGTTTGGGACTATTTTTGTAGACTTCGACGCGCACGATAAGAATATAAATATAGAAGAGTTAAAAATTAAAGTATATGAGTTATATGAGCTATTTAAGAATGGGGACATATTGACTTCAGTAGATTTTAGTGGTCGCGGCTATCACATACTTATACCATTTAAACACGTTAGTATAACAGACGATAATAGAGAAATGTGGAGCAGCAAAATAAGTTATTTTAAACAATTTTTAGTAGAAAGGTTTGGAGTAGACAGCAAAACTTTTAATTTATCTAGAATATGCAGAGTTACGGGAACAATTAACACTAATTCTAAAAAGTCTTCTACTTGGCTAGAGTATAATGGTTATAAAGACAATGAGAAATTTTTTGATTTATTAGACAAGATCGAAAACCAGTATAAAGCTAAAAAGAGCGTAAAAGCTGGGTTAGAACAAATAGACACACCAGAGTCAGCTAGACAATGTGAGTTTTTTGACAAGCTAGCTTTAGATGAAGAGTTTCCAAGTGGCGAAAGACATAGCACATTAGCTAAAAATCTTTGTGTTTACGCAAGAAGTACTGATAACAAAGATATAGTAGATAAGTTTATATCAAAGCAAAAAGGTATGACTATTGCAGATTTTGTTGGTTGGGACAAAAAGTTCGATACAAAAGAATTGACTAAATTTAATTGCGGCGAGATTATTAATTTTTCTAAAAAGAATAGTTTAAAAGATGTTTGTTCGTTATGTCCGTATAATAATTTAAGATTTGATTCAAAGAAATTTAGTTTTTCGAGTTCTGTTGGGAAAAAAGCAGTGTTTTTGGTAAAAAAGTTAGAGTATCAGAGAGGTAAATATTTATTGATGAACAATAATAGTATAAGTAATGATATATTGTATAATATGTTTGAAATAAACTTTTTTATTGGGAACAAAAACAAGTATTGTGTGACTTTAAACTCTAGTGATTTGAGAGAAGGTGACGCTGAACAGTTTTTGATACCGTTGAAAAAAAATCCGTATATGTATGATCTTTTTAAATCAAGCCCACCAGAAAATAATTTTTTGATTAAAATTGCAGACAAGCTTGGCTATGATAAGAAGTTAGTTAACAAAATTTTATCAGAAGGTTCGTTATTCGAATTTTTGTTAAATGAAGATAAAAAGTATCTTGATGGTATATTTTTCTCTATAAGTCATGGTGTAGATGAAAGTGAAGTACTTGGCTTGAGTAACGAAGATGCTAAAAAAGTTGTACAAAACTTTGTATCATTAGACTTAACAATAGACCCGCTGATTAAATTGGTATTCGAAGCGGATTTTATTATTCCGGATATATCGATAGCAGATTTTAGAACTTACCAATATTATAATGCGCACAAATTTATTTTTACTGGCACTAAAGCTGGAAAAACAACTATTTCTTCTAGAATTGGTCATAACGCCGTAAGAAGATCTGCAAAAAATCTTTTAGGTTTTGCTACAAGTGATGAAGTAGTTAGAGGAACTTTACACGATGGAGTTAAGCCGTATTATTTAGATGAATTACAAGAAGATGAAAATAAATCTATGTATGGACATTTGTTAAGTTTTATGGAACTTGGAGACGTAAATATTGATTTAGGAAAAAAGAGCATTTCCTGTAAAGGTTTATCGTCATTAACATTCATGGGGAATCCTAAAGACGATATTAATGATAGTAATGAAAGTTCGTCTAACTTTGATATTATCCAGCAGTTTCATACAACATTGAATTTAATTACTAACAATTATTCAGCTTTAGGAAGTCGTATTGGTTTAGTTGTATTTAATCCTGACACTCAAAGAGTTTCAGGGTCAGCCGGATTTTTGGGTCACGAGTATGATGAGTTGTTAGCTAAATACGAATTTTTGAGATTTATAGCATCTACAAAGTTTACAAAGATTTTAAAAAACGAAAAAGTATTAAACTTTTTGAATACTAGATTTGACAAAGACTACGAAAAATTATTAAAACAATTATCTAAGAAGAGCGAATTAAAGAGTATTAGAGACTTTTTGGTTGGCTCTGTAGATAGTTTTAGGCATATGAATGGTATGGCTATAAGGTTAGCATTGATAGACAATTTAAGTGATTTGTGCAATGACGTTTTAAACATTGAATACTTACTTGAAAGCTCAGAAAAGTATTTAAAAATTTGTAAAAATATTAATATAGAAAGTTTTAAAAATATAGTTAGTGGAGAGTCAATTAATATATATATTGGAGAGTATTATAAGAAGATGTATGAAAATGATTATATTTCAAATAAAGTTTTAATTAAGAGTATATATAGCGTTTATAAAAGAACTAAAAAACTAGAAGTTTCTTCTATAGAAGTGGAAACTGAGGTTAAGAATGATACTACAAGACCAGAGAATAGAAGTATCTCGGATATTATTGAAAGAACTAATAAGAAACATCTTGAAAATTCTTATAAAATTGATTTCGTAGAACTCGAAGGACCTACGTTTTTTATAATAAGAGATATAACTATACTAGAAATGATTTTTGGAAAAGATGAAAAGACTAAAGATAAAGAAATTTCTTTATTTGACCCAGTAGAATAGGATTAGGTTTATAAATATATCTAATAATATATAGTATATAACATAATTTTTAGACATTTTTTCTTACAAAAATGTTAGGAGATGAGTAATTTGAGTAAGACTATTTTTAAAAAGACTGCAATGCAGTATTATGAAGAAGAATTTAATAAAGTGCTAGAGTTACGTAAACAACGAGCTAAAGTTTACGGTGATGATTGGATTGATTCTCCCTTAGATCCTAAAATATGGTTTTTGTGGGAAAAGGCTAGCAGAGCTACTTATATTTTAAAAAATGGTAAAAATGATTATGAAGATATAAAAGATACGTTATATGATAGTATAAATTATGCTTTATTTGCATTAGCGAAATTGAAGAAAGAAGAAGATATGAAGGTGATAAAATGAAAGGTATGAGTCCAGATGAAGTGTATGAAATTTTTCAAGCGATGGAAGTTGAGAAAGATGAAAGAAAAAAGATATTGTTAGAGAAACGTGAGTTAGTAGAAAAGGCTTCTAAAATAAAAAATAAGTTTAAGACTAAAGACGAGTCTAGAAAGTATTTTGCTAATAACTGTATAGAGTTGTTAGACTTTTTTGAAATTGAAAAAACAGAGCAAACAAAAATATTTGGGAGAGCTTATAATATTTCAAAAGAGGTGAAGAAAAGTGAGTAAATTGGCAGCGATCGACAGTAAACAGTACAAAGAATTAGTTAAGTTAGCTAAGTTAACTAAAATAAAAGACATTGTGTATTCAGAAAATTTGATTTTAGGTGCAGGCGTTACTGGCATAACAGCTGCAAGTATGTTAGAAGGCAAAAAAGATTATATTGTTTTAGATAAAAATAAGCATATGGGCGGAATGATGAGACCAGTGTTTAACAAAAAATCTAATATACTATATTCTACTAGTGGTCATTTTTTACATTTTAAAGATCAAAAAAATAAAGAGTTTTTTAGTAATTTAGTAAAATTAAAAGAAAAACAAAGAAATTCTTCAATTTTTGTAAAAGACGATTTTGTTGCACAACCATTTCAAATGAATTTTTTAGACCACAAAAACATTGACTTTAAGACAAAACTACTTTCAGACTTTGTGTGTGCGCAAAAGAATAAGCCTAAAGCTTTTTTTAATTTTAAAGATTATTTGTTAAAAAATTATGGGCAAGCACTGTGCGACGCATTTTTGTTTTCATACAATGAAAAGCTTTATGGCGATCTTAATTTATTGGAAATAGATTCAATGAAAAGATTTTTTCCTAAAAATGATTTAAAGGAATTTGTAGAACATATTTCAACTGCGAAAATAAAAAATATTGGGTATAATTCTAAAATATTGTTTCCAGAGTCTGGTAATTTTGCAGATATATTGTTAAGATTTTTATCAAATTATTCAAAAATTTTTTTAGAAACTGAAATAACTAGCATAGATACTAAAAATAGAATTGTGTTAACTAAAGATAAACGACTTTTTGCATACAAAAATTTAGTTAGTACTATATCATTTAAAGAATTTTTAAGATTGACTAAAGATAAAAATTATAGTAAGTTTAAAGCTTCAACTATAAAAGTGTTTAATATGACTGTAAAGAATTCTAATAATTTATGGAGTAAGGATTGGGTTTATTTTCCAGAAAAAGAGTTCGAGTTTTTTAGAATTGGTAGCTATACTAATATTCTTGGTGCTAATGTATTAAATAAGTTGTACATAGAGTGCAAGAAGAATGCTACTGAAGAAAAAGTAATAAAAGATTTAATTAAATTAAAGATAATAGTTACTAAAAACGATATAATAGATATAACAGAAATAGTATTAGAAGAGTCTTATAACATTATAACTAAAGATAATACTAAATATTTTGAGAAAACTGAAAAGAAGATGAAGCAACACGATATTTTGTTTGCTGGAAGATATGGCAGATGGAGTTATGGTGGAGTAGAAGATTGTTTTGAAGATGGTAAAAAAGTAGCAAACTTGATTTTAAAGGGTGATAAGAAATGAAGTACAATGGAGCAGTTTTTAACGTTGGGCCTATATTGGATGATAACTATAGTGGTGTTCATACTTATAGTACTGTATTATTTCCACTTTTGGACAGAATGAAAGACAGTAATATTGATATGACTTGGCTGGGTCATACTATTCAGAACAGTAAACAAAATAAGTATGTTGAAAAGCTAAAAAATGATAACTTAATATCGTCAACACCTGTGTGTTCGCCACGAATTGACTTTCCTAAAAAGAGTCTTGATTTATTAGACTACTCAGAGTTTGATTTTTTGTTATTGCAGCCACGACCAAAAGAAAATGTTTTTGAAAATTACATGTTTGATTTTTTGATAGACAAATTTACTAAAGCCGACAAAAAAATATTTTTGTGGGAGCAAGACATGTTTGAGTTCGATAAAAAATTATTGAATAACAAGAACATTGTACATTTACGCCCGTATACACGCGAATCAGATTTTGGTTGGAGAAATAGTAGAGAATTTTTGTTTGGCTGGGACGATAAAGCTGATTATGGATTAAAGTACGATAAAAACGATATAAATCGTATTTGGGATTTTATGTATCTTGGCAATGTGTACGGGCGTGAGCCAGCAGCACAAAAATTTTTTAGTGGAGTAAAATTAAAGAATAATGCAGTATTTGGTAATTGGATTGATAGTGAAAAGAAGAGAGTTTTTAGTAGTCAATTTTCTCATCTTAAATTTAAGGGTTCTACTGATCATAATTTAACTATACCGTTGTTGAACGCATCGTTATCTACATTACAAATATTGCCAGAAGCCGCAGCTAAGAGAGGTCTTGAAACAGCAAGAGTGTTTACTTCGGAAGCAGCAAAAACTTTGTGTTTTGGAGATATATATATAGCAGATTCTGAAAGATTTTTTCCAGCAGAGTTGTTAGTAAAGAATGGTATTGAACTCACAAAGTTAATTGAGTATTTGAAGCAAGACCCGAAAGAGTATTTAGAGTTATTGAATAAAAGAAGTAAGTTGATGAAGAAGCATACTGTAACTGAAAGAGTTAGAGAGTTTAAACATATTTTGAAGGAGGAGTTATAGATGAGTCTTATTTCTTTAGATGAGTATAATAAATCTCTTCTTTTAAATTATAAGTTTGAAAGTAATGCTCAGCACATAGTTATGCCTGGACATTTTAGAAAAGAAGAAATTCTTTTTGTTGGACAGAATCCGGGTTTGTTGAAAGAAAGTGTTGTTGGAGATATGAAGTATTTGTCTCTTTTTAAAGAGGTTATAGAGTTAAAAGAAAAGAGTATTTTAATTGATATTGAAAAAGTTAAATTTTCAGACGGGACTAATAAAATTGAATATGATAAAGAGTTGAAAGATGTTACTAAAGAGTATAATAATAAATATGATAGTTTAAAAAGATATTATTTAGAAGCTTTAAAGAGTGAAAAGGGTACTATTGGGACATTTATTCAGGATTTGTGTGGAGATGTGTGGAACGATATAAGTTTTACTAACGTGTATAAAACTCCGTTTAATGATAATAAGTTAGATAGAATTGAATTTGAAGAGTTTCATTTGAGTGTGTTGAAGAAACAGATAGACTTGTTACAACCAAAATGTATTATAGCTATAGGTAAAACTGCAAAAATAGCATTAGAGAAATTAGGTTTGAAAATAGATTTTGAATTGGAACATCCATCATTTTTAAAGAAGTCTGGAGTGTATAAAGAAAAACTTGAGTGTTATAAACCACAGATAGAAGATTTGTTGTTTAAATATTTTATAACTAATTGTGAAGCATCTAGAAATAAAGTATTTGTAAGATATAATTGGATGGGTGAAAGAAAAAATAAGATGTTGACTTACGATATATTTTTTTATTTGTTAGATGAGCAAGGTAAGTATACTTCATTTGATGGAAAAAAGTGTTCTAAAGTTTGGTTGAAAGATTATCATTTTAATAGTTTTAATGAGGAGCAGGCGTGGATGAAATCTCATAAAAGTAAATTGTATGAAAGTGACGTTTATCATAATATAAGATATTTGATAAACGAGCAATGTAGGTTTGACAGTAATCAAAGTATATTTTATATTGATATTGAGACGAAGATGTCTACAGACACGGTAAATGCGCCAGAGCCAATAATATCTGTTGCTGGTATAGATAATAAAAATGATTCTTATTGTTGGGTGTGGAGGGGCGACATTTTAAAGAAAGAAGAATTTAAGAATAATATAAAATTTTTTTATTTTGACAACGAAAAAGAGATGATGAGTCATTTTTTCGATTTTTTTAAGAAACAGGCGTACGATATAGTAGCTACATGGAATGGAGAGCTTTTTGATATGCCGTATATTTTGAATAGAGCTCAAAAACTTGGTATTGATATTAATAATATGTCTCCTATACATAAAACGTCTTTGAAGGTAAGAGGAAAAAATAGAGAAGATGTTAAGTTCAGAGTTTATGGGACAAATCATGTAGATTTGATGCAAGTTTATAAGAAGATGACGTACGATAAAAGACCGCCGTCGTATGGTTTGGATGCAGTTGCTAACTTTTTGTTTGGCGGATCTAAAATAAAGGTGAGTAATATAATAAAAACATGGGAAACTAACATAGATGAGTTGTTAGAATATAATTTAAATGATTGTATATTGTTAAAGAAAATAGATGAGTATACTCATTTAATAGATTTGTTAAAAACTTTACAAAATATAAGCTCGTGTACGTTGGATTTGTGTTTGTGGAATAAAAATGTTTGTGATGCTTATATATTAAAAACGTATAATGGTAGGTATGTTTTTCCAGATATTCAAGATAATGAAAGAGAAGAATTTGAAGGGGCTATAACTGGAAGATTGTTGTTTAATAAGGACGGAAATGTAAAATCAGTAGCGCCTATACCGGGAATGTTTAAGAACGTAGCAGTAATTGATTTCTCGTCAATGTACCCATCAATTTTTAGAACATTCAACGTGTCTTTAGATACTTTAGATGATGATGGTGATACAGAGATTGATGGAGTTAAATTTACTTCAAAGAGATCGGGCATAATTCCCGAATTATTTGAAAATGTATTGACTAAAAGAAAAGAGTATGAGAAGCTCAGAGACAGTTTTCCAAGAGATGCTATGGAGTGGTATATTTATTCGAATTTTCAAGCAATGATTAAACAAATTGGTAATAGTTTGTATGGTCTTAACGGTTATCCACGTTTTAGGTTATTCAATCCTAAAGTGGCGAAGACTATAACGTATATTGGTAGACAACTAATTATTTATTCTTGGCTAGAAGCTGAAAAAGCCGGTTTTAAGCCTTTGTATGGTGATAGTGTAGACGGGAATACCACTGTCTTGATTAGAGTGAATGGTTTGTTGCATACTATTGCTATAGAGAAGTTACCAGAATTTTTGAAAGTTAATAAAATAGAGAAAGATAAAACGTTTTATGTGCCACTTGAGAATGTAGAAGTTTTATCACATGATTTTGAAAATAATATTTCGTGTTTTAAACCACTTAAAACTATTATTTCTCATAAAACAAGTAAAAAGTTGCATTCTATTAACAAAAAAGAGTATATGATAAGTGCGACTGACGACCATAGTGTTTTTTTAGAAGATGGAAAATTGGTAAAGGGTTCTAATATAAACAAAGACACTAAATTGAAAATTTCGAATTACGAAATTGATTTTAAAAATACTAAGACTCATCTAGATCTTTGGGAAGATGTTTTGAAAGATGAGTTTGTTAGAAGAAAAAATAAAGTTAATGCTAAGTATGTTGTAAAGAAAAAGTCATTTGAAATAGAAAAAGTTGACGATAAGTGGATAAAGATAAAAAGAAGACATCCAGATGCAACTTTCAGACTCCCAAGAAAAATAGAATTGAATTATAAATTCGGGAAATTTTTAGGTTTGTTTATAGCTGAAGGTTCTACTACTTCTGACGGTGTTGGACAGATGAGAATTTCTATGGGAGACAAAGTTCTTTTTGAGTATATGAAAGATATTAATGAAATATTTAAAAGTGATTTGTTTTTTATTCCAAAGTGGAGTAATTTTATGTTGAAATCTAAGACTAATATAGTTGCTCCAATATTTTCTTATTTGTGTGGCTATAAATCAAGTAATAAAAGAATGCCAACTTGGGTATTAGAGACTAACAAAAAGTTTTTTGAGGGTTTATTGAGAGGTTATTTGGAGGGTGATGGTTGCAAAGAGTTTAGAACAAATGATTTTTTGAATTATGCTGGTATTGGAAGTAAATCAAAAACAGTTATTTCACAAATATTTTATATTTTGAAAAATGTGTATAAGTATAAGAACTCTGAATTGAAGTTAGCATTTAGAACTGACAAGAAGTTTTATAGCGTGCATTGGTGTAAGGAAGGGCGAAGATGGTTTGATGGAAAAGTGTTGCAAAAACCAAAAATTGTAAAAAGTAAATTAAAAGATATGTTTTTTAGTAAAGAGTATTCTAGAGATTTGGTTTGGGATTTATCTGTTAAAGATACTGAAAATTTTGTAGATATATGCGGAAATGTAGTTATGCATAACACTGACTCTCTTTTTACTAAATTTGATGATAATTTGACAGAAGACGAGATTTTTGGTAAAGCAGCTGAGTTAGAAGTGTTATTGAATTCAAAGTACGATGATTTTTGTTTAAGGTATAAGAAAGATACACACAATTTTTTTAAAGTTGATTGTGAAAAAATATTTAGTAAAATAATTTTTGCCGGAGTTAAGAAAAAATATATTGGCAGACTTTGTATGAAGAAAGGAGAAAAAGTAGATGAAGTGTTTGGCAGAGGTATTGATTTGATTAAGAGAGACACGCCGCCGGCTTTTAGAAAGTTTTTGAAAGGTATTGTTGTTAGGATATTGGCTGAAGATCAAAATACTTTGAAAGATATTGAGATATTTAAGAAGAAGATAATGAAAGATTATGTGTTGAGTGATATTGGTATTTCTAAAGGGATTTCTAAACAGCTAGAAGATTATGTTAAGACAGTCCCACAACATATACGTGCAGCTCGTTATTCTAACGAATTTTTGGGAACTAATTTTGGTAAGATGGACGTTCCGAGTTTGTTTTATGTGCATAAGAGAGGAGATAAATCGATAGAAGTAATTGCGTTGCCTTACGATGCGACTTCTCTTCCACCAGGGTATAGTATAAATTGGGATAAGTATTTTGATAATTTTATTGATGCTAAGATTAAGATGTTTGAATCTATCCCGTTTATGAGAAGACAAAAGAGTATATTTGATTTTTAAAGGTATATTTATAAATGTGTCTATTTATTGTTGTTATTATGGATATTAAGATAGTTGCTGAGAGAATGTTGAATGAAATGTATTTGAATTCTAAGCCAAAAATTTCTTGGGAACGAGTAAAGAAGAAATATGGTGGAAAGAAAATAAATTTTTACGATAAGCATTTGATTGATAAAGAGTTATGTGAAAAGATTTATGATAAGTATAAAAAGAAAGCTAAAAATAAGTATGAAGAAAATAGTTTGGCTTGGGTTTTTTTAGATTTTTCTCCAAAATATAAATTTTTAAATAAAAATATTGATCAAAAACGAAAGGTGAGTAAATGAATGTTAAGAATACAAAGTATTTGTTAAAGAAATACCCGAAACTGTATGCTCAGTATTATTGGGATAAAAGAGACACTTGTATGTGTTGGGGTTTTCCAGGTGATGGGTGGTTTAAATTGATAGATACTTTAAGTAAGCGTATAACAAAGTTAGATCGAGAAGGAGAGATTCAAGCTACACAAGTAAAAGAAAAGTTTGGCGGGTTAAGATTTTATTTTCGAGCTAGTGGCGAAAATCATAAAAAATTGCTTAAAAAACATGAGGCTATTGGAAAGTTAGTTCAGATTGCAGAAGAAAAGAGTTTTAGTTTGTGTGAAGAGTGCGGAAAAAAAGGAGTTATTAGAAAAGATTTGCCTTGGGTATTGACTCTTTGTAAAGTTCATTACGCAAATAAGATTAATTTTAGATATCCGAAGAATAAGAAATGAATAGGTGATTATGTGTTTGATATGAATTTTTTGATTTTAGTTGGGCTTTTTGTAGAGTGGCTATTTTGGACAGAATTATTGTTTTGGTTTAATCCTGATTATGTTGATATAAAGAAGCACGGAGTATATGGCGAGAAACTTTTATGTGCAGGATGTGGCGTAATAATAACATTTTTCTCTTTATTTGTTTTTCTTGTGCTATATGTTATTGGAACTTGTTTTTTAAATTTTGTTTCAGTTAATGGTTTAGAAGTAGTTTATAATGTTATAATTTTGATATCTGTAATTATAGCT
>Ga0114918_10005443_pt1 | contig 10934 bp, 6 predicted proteins | sample LantaG_FD_87015 | JGI IMG/M metagenome (GOLD analysis project Ga0114918, IMG submission 87015) | Deep subsurface microbial communities from Baltic Sea to uncover new lineages of life (NeLLi) - Landsort_02402 metaG | ecosystem: Environmental > Aquatic > Marine > Oceanic > Sediment | place: Baltic... | reverse complement strand
TTTTCTGGCAGCGGCTAGCCCTCGATGCTGTTTTCTGCGGGGGGCTCATCAGGGGGAGGGGGGCTCATCTCCGCATCCGGCATCGTCTCGCTCCCCTCCCCCTCGCCGCCCCCCGCGATGCGGCATTCGCCGCGCCCCCGGCTTCCCCCTCCCCCATAGCGGAATCGAGGGCATCCCCGCCGCTGCAGGCCGCATCCTGCGGCTAGCGGAGCGGCCGCAAGCGGCCGCCAGAGGGCATCCTGCCCGCTTTCGCGGCGGCATCCTGCCGCCGAGCCTCCGCCGCCGTCGTGGCTGCCGTGATCGAGATGGACGCCCGCGGCGGCGGCTTCGTGTCGCGGCGCGACTTGGCGGGGCTCCGCTCCCGCGGCGGCGGCTCTCAGGGGCTCATCCTCAGCCCCGTTCGCCGCGTGCCGCGTCCGCTCCCCAGGGAATCAGTTGGGCCGCAAGCCCCCGGCATCGACCTCGAGCGTCTTCAGCGGAGCAGCCGGTTCCCGACTGCGGCTTCCCGGCATCCTGCCGTTGTGGGCGGCGGCATCGTGCCGCCGCCATGGCGGATCTTGCGTTCGGCAAACGCTACTGCACAGGTAAACTACGCGAACCCCATTTACCCGCTTCCATCACGCAGGAACGCCATGGATACCTCGCTACCGTGCTGGTTCAACATTGTCGATGAAGCCAACGAGGCTCGTTTTCCGTTTGGCGGCTACTTTTTCCCTCGCGCGGGCGATTTCATAAATATCGGTGGCATCTGTCTCAAGGTCGTTGCTGTGTGCATCAACGCAGCGCAGAGCGACCGAACAGCCATCCAAGGCAACGTAAATGTTTACGTTGAGAAGACCGAGCCTCCGTTTGGCAACGAAGACTACGATCAACACGATATCATCGAATATTGTGAGCGAGTGCGAGATCGCCTGCCGTAGTTTTACGAGCTCGATGAACAACGGAGCGACAGCTCCGGTCGCCCACAGAAGTGGCCCCCTGTCGGCAGTCGTGGTCCTGTTTGAGACAGCTCCGTCCGTCTACCTCGCTCTCAGGGCCGCGCGTCGAAACCACCTTCACGCCCACGCCGGATGCTTTCGCCAATCTGCCGGCATGCCCATGCGCCAATACGCGTTGTCTGCCGGTGGCGGCTGGTTCAGTTGCTCGAGCACTTGATCGCGCCACGCCTTCACCTGCTGGCGCACTGCGCTGCACCCGGTCAACAGACGATGTTGAAGCAAGAGCGACGCATACAGTCGGTCGCCCCTCGGAAGCAGAGGCTGTTCCCACGCCTTGCCATTTGGCAGGAGAGGGGTGATTGCCCATTTTCGATCCCACAGCCGCGAGTGATGCGCGCACAGATTGCGGACGTACACGAGATGGTGCAGCACCGACGCCAGGACATTCGGTTGCATCCCATACCGAGCGGCGACTCCCTTTCTGGCCCGATCATCCATCCCGAAGAACATTTTCGACACCGCCCCAAACGACATCGTTTCCGTGGCGATCCAGATCGGCAGATCAGGGAAATCGGCGTAGCGAGTCTTGAAGTGCTCAACGAAGGTTTCCTTGGACCTTCTCGCTTCGCTTCGGACCGATTCGATCCAGTCAGCGTGACGAAATCGCCCGTAAAAGCTGCTCACATCGACATGGCCGAACGCTCCGAACAGTCTCCCGAACTCGTAGGCGAGCGTCGCGCGGACATCCACTTCCACGATCTCGAGCGCGTCGGTCACAATGTCGCGGAGTCTCAGATCAAAGTCGTACGCCGCCCTCACGTCCTCGAACGTGCAGCCATCATTGAACGCATGCCGCGTGTTCTCGAAGGCGAGGCAATAGCCGCTGAATCGGTAGTAGTTGACGTGCGCGAGAAACGCTTCGGCGGCTCGGCGGTCAGTTACGATCAAGCCTCGGGCGATCAGTCGATCCAGCTGCTCGCCATGCGACAGCCAGGGCTTGTCATAGGGCGGGAGTGATTGGCTCATTGGCCCACCCCGACCAGCCGAACGGAATCCGACCCGAGAGCCGGGTTCGGCGCATAAAAAAACCCGTCCTTGATGCACGTCACCTTCCGAGGAAGGGAGGGGTGCGACGGGTGTGTTGCCTGAACTCTACCCCGCTGGGGAGACCCTGGCAATCGGAGTATCGGCGTTTTCGGCATCGGTCTTCAATTCCCGGAGATTTCTTCGGGAAATCCCTCATGGGGCCTCTTCGTCGCCGGCAGACTCGTCGTCCTGCTCGTCAAACAGCGTGGCGGCCGCGGCCCGCATCGCCTTTTTCCATTTCGGAGGGCACTCGAGCGCCCCGGCGGCTTCCAGGTCCGCCCGAGAGATGAGCGGGCCATCGCAAATGGCATTCAGCAGGGTTTTCTGCTGCGGCTCGAGTTGCACCAGCAGCCTGAGGACGTGGATCACGTTGAGGAGTTCCGTCGTGTACTCGGCCAGCCACCCGTCAGGCTGAATCTCGCTGAGCTTGGACGGCGGCCGCTTGTCTCCCATCTGCGGCTTGGTTCGCGTCTTCTTCCGGTAGCTGAACCACTGGGTCAGCACCCGCTTGCCCGACACCTCGTATTCCCAGACCGCCGGCGGGACGTTCTCAATCCGCCCCTTGCCGACGTGGAGCGTGCGACTGCCCGCGTCGTACTTTATCTCGTCGGGCATATTGTCCGCGTCGGTTGGGATCGAGCCTCCCTTCGGGATCTTCGCGAGGTCGGCCTGCGGCGGCCGCGGTGGACCGGCAGGGCGACCTGCTGCCTTGTCCGCGCAGCGATCGCCAAATGTGTGGAGCCAGATCACCTGCTGGCCCAAGTCCACCGCCTGTGTCCAGAGGGCAGGATCGGCTGAGAGCGGAATCCGCAGGCCGGGCGAAGACAAGTCCTTCTGGAAGCGCGCGGTGTAGGCCGGATGCGCCGCGACGGCCGCAACGTAAGCCATCACGTCGTCGCCGGCCACCGACACCTTCAGTCTCGATGCCAGCGTTGCGATCAGTTTTGGCGGGAGGTTCGGAGTCCTGGCATCTGGATCGCGCCAAAGCGGGAAGGCCCGGCCGCCTCGGCCGTTGTAGTGATGAAGATCGGGTAGCACACCGACAAATGTGAGTGCCGGCCCCATTGTTGGCGACCGATCATGGGGCGCTGTGACGAAAATCTGGCGATCAGACCGCACAGTCCACAGTTCGGGGTTGGGCTGATTGATGACTCGGCTGTCCGGAATGATCCATTGCCGATCAAAGGACCGGAATCCGTACCGTGCTGCCGGCAGGCACGGCTGTGTTTCGGCTGCAATCGTCGTTGGATTATCTGGATACCCCGCGAGGCCTGTTCTGACAACCTTGTTTGCGTGCTTGTCGCCTGGCTTGCCGCCGCGAAGATGAGGCTGAAACAAGGCATCCTTCTCGGCCACAGGCGCGCGAAGCAGAGCCTCCCACCGCTCACTCAGCGAATCAGCATCTGGCGCAATCACCCACGTCCGGCCGGGCATCGTTCCCGACCCGCTGTACGCGAACAACTCGTCGAGCGCCGGATACGTGCTCCAGTCGCCCGTCGATGCCGGCAGGAACGGTGCCCGCCACTCGGTCGGGCAGTCTTGCCAGCCTGCGCCATCGATCGTCAGCCCGGCCAGTGCCTCAAACTTCTGATCCCGCCTGCCTTCCGGCAGTGAAACGTACCGCACCTTCGCCGGCGCGTCGTCCTTCTTATCCCGAGCCCGCGACACCATCACGATGCACACCGGTTGCTGCACACCCTGGAAAATCCGCGTCGCCACCTCGGGCTGATGCCCCTCGGGCGAACAGTTCACGACCCAGATGTGGTCGGCAGTTCGCCGCAGCCAGTCCCGCATCTTCTGAAATCCCGGGCCGCTCAAAAATCCGGCGACCGTAATGAAGCACACGACGCCGGCGTTGCCGTTCGAGCCCTGCTCGCCTTGTTCAAAAACCTTCCAGGTCGCCCAGCGCCAGAAGTAGATGTAGAGGTTTCGCAGGTGCTTGGCGTGAGCGCCTGCGCCCCAATCCTTTGGCGGAATCCAGTCTTCGAGGATGGCCCGCGTCTTCGTGCGGGTGATGTCTTCGGCGGTTGGTGTGAGGCCGCCCGCCTGCAACACGTCCTCCACCCAGCCGCCCCGGCCCATCGCCTTTTCCTTGTACGGCGGATTGCCGACCACCACGTTGATGCGCCGCTTCCGCTTGAGCTCGTTGGCGAGCTTCCGCTGTTCGGCGATGGCCGCGACGATCTGCGGCGCGTAGCCGCTGTCATGCCACGGATTCGAGAGCGTGTCGGCGACATACATCGGCATCGGCTGATGAGCCACGTCGCCAATGAGATCGATCAACTCTGCGTGGATGCGAAGCTGAGCCACTGCGAACGGGCCAAGCTGCATCTCGAACGCGGTCAGCCGATCGATCGCCGCCTTGATCGCTGGCCCAACGGCTCCCTCGCCTTGCTCCGCAGCCACGTTGGCAGCAATGTGCCGAAGAATCTGGAGGATGTACGTGCCGGTGCCCGCCGCCGGGTCGTTGAGGGTGACAGTCGGGGCCGCCAGGCCGGCTTGCTGACCGAAATGCTCCCGCACGACTTCATCGACGAGCCGCACCATCGGCCCGACGACCTCGGGCGGCGTGTAATAGGAGCCGGTCTGCTTGCGCAGCGCGTTGTCGTAGACCTCCAGGAAGTCTTCGTAGAAGTAGAGCCAGGCGTCGGGCTTGCCCTTGCTGATCGCATGCCAGTTCACGACATCGAGCACACGGGTGAGCGTGTTGATCGAGGTCTTGAGGGCCTTTTCGTTTGAGGCGTCGTCGGTCAACACCTTGAGCGCCGCGCCGATGAGCGATTGCGACTTGCTCAGTTCACGGCCCACGCGATCGAGATCGCTGCCAAGCGTGATGCCTCGCGCCCGTGCCATGAGCAGGCCGAACGTCACGGCCTGGGCATAGCCGTCGGCAAACTGCTCGTTGTTGGCCTCGGGGAACAGCAGCAATCGCCAGTCCTTCGCGAGCCCCGTGAGCGCCTCACTGCCCGCCTCCAACTGCTCTGTGACTTCATCGCGCAGGAGGCGACACAGCCTGGCCGCGGTGCGTGCCAGTTCCGGCACCGTGCGGGGAGGAATCGGTTCCCAACGGAGAAACGAATCAAAGAGGGCCACCAAGTCTTGGGGAGCTGAGAGCGATTTGCCGGCGGTGGCAACGTCTCCATTGAGCACCACGACCTGCCCCTGAATCTCGCCATTGCGCCAGAGGCTGAAGGCGTTGCCGTCGGTGTAAAGCAGATTGGGAAGGGACTGGAGCCGCAGCCATTGCTCCTTGTCGTGGCCCTTGTAGGAGCGGGGGTCGGCTCCTTTGCCGGGCTGCTTGACCTCGACGAAGCCGACGAGCGCCTTGTGAACGGTGATGGCGTAGTCGGGCCGCGTTTTGAGGCTCGCCAGCGATGTCTCGCCTACAGTCTCGACCTGATCACGATTGAAGCCGCAGAGCTCGGCCAAATCCTTGAACAGGTCGTGGAGCGGAGTCCGCAACTGATCTTCCGGCTCCCCTTGAATCGCAGGATTCGAGAGCTTCCCCTTGGCCGATTGGCCGTAGTCCGCGACCACCGATGCAAGCGTGCGTTTCGACATGGGGACGATCCTGGAAAAATGCTCGTGTCGCCGGGCGGCCGACCAACGGAGAGAGTTGGTGTACCGACTGGGGGAGGCCCCCGTAAAGGGGGCTCCCGCTGCTGCGCTGGCTTGAGCGGTTGAAATCACGTGTACGGCGCGACAGGCTGCCGATCGTTCTGGGCGCGCCGGTGCGCCCGCTCATGGCTGCCTCGCGTTGCGGCTCGGATGAGCCGATTGGCTGTCCAGCCGCCCCCGTGTGCATGGATGTGCCGCATGGTTCCTCGTTATTCGTGGGAAGATGAGAACTCTCGGCCGGTCCCGGGGATCGATAGCCGATCCCCAGAGGGCATCGCGTACATGAACTGGTGCCTCCGGCAGAAGCCTGTGAACCCACAGCCCAATGCCGTCGAGCGATTGCTGGCGCGGGCGGAGGAGGTTGTCGGTCTCTTCGAGGCCATGTTCGGGCGACTGGCCGGCGACGCTAATCCGCTCGAAGCCGAGAGCCTCTCAAAGCTGGTTGCGACGTATGCGTTTGCCGACTTCTTTGCGCCGAATGAACGAGAGGACGGCCCCTCTCAATATCGCGAAGTGTTGACCGATGACCGCCTTCGGCTGATGGAGCGGTGGGAAAGCGACGGCGCTCTCCACCTTGCAGTCGAGCAGACGATCGCAGAGAACGCGACCAAGGGGAAGCACCACGGCCGCGGGCTCGACCTCAGCCCGGATGCGATCGTGGCGTACTGCGACATCCTTTCCGCCCGGGAGTCGTTGCTTGATGGAGATCAGTGGGTATCGCTCGTCCAGAACGTGATTCAGGAATCGGCCGCCTGGGGGCACAACGAAGGCCGCATCGGTGAACTGGCTCGCGCCGTCCGGGCTGCCGTGCAGCCCCTTGGCGGGTTCGCCCCCAAGCCAGCCGCCCGCCACATGACCAGATCCGAATGCCGCGACGGATGGGAGGGCTTGAAGGCGCCGTTGCGGGCTGCGATCGGTGAACTCCGGCTTTACGCAAAGCCACCCCGGCCAGCCGAGGCGGCCGAAACCGTTGTCGCTCTCCCACGGGAGCCTGCGGCTGCGGAAGTGTCCGCGACCATCACGGCGCCCTCCGACCAGGTCCTCCCGCCGGACAGCAGGGCCGCGCGCCGGAAACGCAGCAAACCGAGGGGTGCCGCACGACACTTGCTTGTGGCCAAACTCAACGAGCACCATCACTACGACGATGGACGTTCTTTGAACTTGGAGCCGATCGGTAACAACGCAATCGCGAGTCTGGTCGGTATCGACAAATCCACAGCCTCCGATTTCTTCACGAAAGAGTTCGGGAGTTACGACAACTACTGCCGGACCTGCGCGGACCCCGCGGCGCTGACGGCGGCTCTCCGGCTCCTGAACGGGGAGGTCAAACCCCGCGATCTTTACGGCCGTGCCCCGCCGGGCGAGGGTGGCCGGCCGGACGACGCGTAGAGGCCCGCCGACTGTTGGATTGTTGGGCATCAGATACCCAACACCCCTGCGGCCTGCCGCTTGTTGCGAGCCGCTGTTTTTCCGTGCGTTTTGCTGCCGTTGGGCAACTGTTGGGCAAAAAAAGCCCAACGCCACCGCCACTTGTAGGGCCGCATAGGAGCGGCTCGCAACGCGGAGGCAAACGCAATGACGACGAAGTTATCTCTCCGGCCGCGTGAAGCGGCCCGCGCCCTCGGGGTCTCCGAGCGGTGGCTTTGGGAAAAGACGAAGACAGGGGAGATCCCATGCCTGAAGGCAGGCCGGTGCACGCTCTACCCGGTCGCCATGCTCGAGGAGTGGCTCCGCAGCCGCGCGGCTCGACAGCCGGAAGGAGGTGACCGGTCATGAGCCACGACCCCGTCAACCTCGTGCTGGCTCGCCTCCGGGAGCGGGGCCACGAGCCCCGCCAGACCGGCAGCGGCTGGACCTCGACATGCCCTGCCCACACCGACACCAGCCCGTCCCTGTCGGTCGGCGTCGGCGACAACGGCAATGCGGTGATCCACTGCCATGCCGGCTGCGACCTCGGCTCCATCGTGGCCGCGCTGCGGCTCGAAAAGAGAGAGTTGTTCGCCGACGGTGCGAGCGCACCCGCCCCGCGCCAGAAAACCCGAAGACCGCCGCGAGCGTTTCCCACCTGGGAGGCAGCCGCCGAGTCGATTTCCCAGGGCCGGGGCCGGCCGGCGATGACCTGGGAATACCGAGACGCCCACGACGCCGTGGTGGCCATCGTATGCCGCTGGAACCTTCCGGACGGAAAGAAGGACATCCGGCCCGTGTCGCGCCAGCCGGACGGCACCTGGGCCGCTGTGGGCATGCAGGAGCCCCGCCCGCTCTATCGGCTCCCTGAACTCGCCCGCGCCGAAACGGTCTACGTCTGCGAAGGCGAGAAGGCTGCGGACGCGCTACGGAGCCTGGGGCTTACGGCGACCACGAGCAGCTTCGGTGCAAAAAGCGCCCGCAAGACGGACTGGGCGGCGTTGGCCGGCAAGAACGTGGTGATCGTGCCTGACCACGACGACGAAGGCGCGGCCTACGCGGCCGACGTGCTCCGGCTCGCCACCGCCGCCGGAGCCACGAGCACGGTGATCGTGCGGCTCGCCGACATCTGGCACGGGATCGAGCCCGGCGACGACGCATACGACTGGCTCGAGGCCCATGACGCCACCGACGCTGCGGATCTCGTCTCGATGCTCGAACAGCTCGCCGCTGATGCCCGCCAAGACGCGCCAACGGAGGGTCCGGTCGTGGTGTGCATGGCTACTGTTCAGCCCCGGGAGGTCCGCTGGCTGTGGCCCGGCCGCGTCCCGTTGGGGCGGCTGACGCTGCTCGTGGGCAGGCCAAAGGAAGGCAAGTCGTTCTTGACCACCGACATGGCCTCGCGGGTCTCGACCGGCACGCCATGGCCAGATGGCACTGCCTGCACAAAGGGGGCTGTGATCTTCATCTGCGCCGAAGACGACCCCGCCGACACGATTCGCCCGCGGCTCGACGCCCACTATGCCGATCCCTCCCGTGTTCATCTGCTGACGGCCGTGAGGCACGTCAATCACAAGGGCAAGCCCGAGGACATGATGTTTACGCTCGCGGATGCGGCCGCCCTGGAGGCGGCAATCGCCTCGGTCCCGGATTGCAGGCTCGTTGTGATCGACCCTGTCGGCAGCTTCCTCGGCAGCGGCACGGATGCCCATCGAGACAACGAGGTCCGGGCAGTGCTGGCGCCGGTGGCACGGCTGGCTGAGAAATACGACACGGCCGTCCTGGTTGTGTGTCACACCCGGAAAGCGCCGGGTACGAATGCCGACGAGCAGACTCTTGGATCGCGCGGGTTTGTGGGCATCGCCCGCGCCGTGTGGCACATGAGTCGGGATCGCGAGAACAAGTCGCGACGGCTCTTCCTGCCCGGCGGGCAAAATCTGGCGGGTGAGCCGACAGGCCTGGCGTTCACGATTCAAGGCGAGCCCGCGCGTCTTTCCTGGGAGCGTGAGCCCGTGGCGATGACGGCCGACGATGCCCTGGCCCGCGAGCGCCGCGCCGGAGGGAACGGTTCACGCTCGAAGCCCGGCCCTGCGCCCCAGCGGCGCGACGAGGCCACGGACTGGCTGTGCAGCATTCTCGCTGCCGGACCCCGGCCAACCGCCGACATCATCGAATCGTGGACGAACGGCGAGGGCGGCTCGAAGAAAACCCTGATTCGCGCCAAGCAGAGCCTTGGGGTCGAGGCGTATCGCCCCGCCAACCCCGGCCCGTGGTGGTGGAAGCTGCCGCCCGAAGGCGACGCGCCCGAGAGTCACGAGCCCACCGAGCCACGAGCAACGGCACACGGCCCTCTGGACTTCCTGGGCAAAACTCCGGGTTTGTACGCGTTCCCGGAATCCTGAGCCCCCAGATGACCACGTTCTTGAAACTCGGCCACCTGCAATCGCGCCACTCGCGGTAGAGTGGCCAACCAAACTTGCGAGGACACACGCATGGCATCACTCGTCAAAGACCCCAACGGCTCGTTCCGCATCGAGGTCGTAGTCCCCGACGGCAGCCGGAAACGCGTTCGGCTCGGGAAGGTGCCCGTGAAGACCGCCGAATCGTGGCACCGCCGCGTCGAGGCCCTGGTGAGCGATCTCGCGGCCGGGGAGCCCCACGGCCGTGACCTGGCCGCTTGGCTGACGGAACTTCCCCTCAAGCTCCACGAGCGGCTGGTGCGGGCCGGCCTCGCTGATCGGCGAGCGGCAACCGCGACGGTGACCGTCGGGCCGTTCCTGGCCGGATGGCTCGAAGCACGGAAACCGGAATACAAGGTGGCGAGCGTCCGCGCCTGGCAGCAGGTCGTTGACGGCCTGACGGCCCTCCTCGGCACTGGCTTGCCGATCTCCGAGGTGACTCCGGAAAAAGCCGAGGAATACCGCCAACGGATGATCGGCGACGGGCGGCGGGCCACCACGATCCACAAGCGGCTCCAGCACGCACGGCTGATGTTTGACCACGCCAAGCGGAAGACGCTCCTGGCGGAAAATCCCTTTGAGTACGTGCGCCATCGGCCCGGCGACGCCTCCGAGCGCCGCGCCTACGTCGAGGCGGCCGACGTGCGCCGGGTAATCGACCACGCGCCGAATCAATATTGGCGGCTTTTGATCGCCCTCTCGCGTTTCGCGGGCTTGCGCGTGCCCAGCGAAGCCATGAGCCTGCGGTGGCAGGACATCGACTGGGATCGCGGCCGAATCACGGTTCCCTGCCCGAAACTCGAACACCTGGCCGGCCGGGGCTACCGCGTGATCCCGCTGTTCGCCGACGTGCGGCCGTATCTCGAGGAGGCATGGGATCAAGCGCCGGAGGGTGCGGAGTACGTCTTCGCCGAGGAGTACCGTCGTCGCGCCCACGGCAAGCACGGGTGGGCCGGCTGCAACCTGCGTTCGACGCTCGAAAAGATCATCAAGCGGGCCAAGGTGCCGCAGTGGACGCGGCTCTGGCATTCGATGCGGGCGAGCTGCGAAACCGACCTGGCCCGCGAGTACCCGCTTGCCGTGGTCGCCAAGTGGCTGGGCAACACGGTCGCCGTGGCAATGAGGCACTACGTGGATGTCACGGACGCCGACTTCGAGCGTGCCGCGGTCGCCGGCAGCAAACAGGCGCACAAAGCGGCGCAGCACGTTCCCGCGAGTCGGTGTTTTGACTCGCAGCCCGAAACGTCAGCGCGCAAAAAAGCCCCAGCTGTGCGGGGTCTCGCAGCATCCTGCGATCCACTGCACAACCGGGGCATGGAGGCGGCGGGAGTCGAACCCGCGTCCCGTGATGTTTTGATACGAACGTCTACGTGTGTGTCCGGTCAATTTAAATCTCGTCGGAGCGCCCCCGGCCGACAGGGTGCGA
>Ga0114918_10005442_pt1 | contig 10935 bp, 9 predicted proteins | sample LantaG_FD_87015 | JGI IMG/M metagenome (GOLD analysis project Ga0114918, IMG submission 87015) | Deep subsurface microbial communities from Baltic Sea to uncover new lineages of life (NeLLi) - Landsort_02402 metaG | ecosystem: Environmental > Aquatic > Marine > Oceanic > Sediment | place: Baltic... | reverse complement strand
GGGGGGGGGGGGGGGGGGGGGGGGGGGGGGGGGGGGGGGGGGGGGGGGGGGGCGGGGGGGGGGGGGGGGGGGGGGGGGGGGGGGGGGGGGGGGGGGGCGCGCCCGTTTTTCTTTTTCCTTGTACTCACTCTCCCTTTCAACCCGCCCAAACCCAGAAAGAAGGCAAAAGAAGGCAACCTAGAATGCGGCTCGTGCACTCCACCCGGCAGGTCGTCATCCCGGACGATGTGGAGATCGAGGTCAAGGCCCGCAAAGTGCGGGTCAAGGGCCCGCGCGGTGAGTGTTTGGGAGAGAGAGATCGGCCGGCGGCGGCGGGGGAGCGGGGCGGGGCGGGGGGGTGAGAGGCCTGCGCCGCCCTCGGGGGGGGGTCAGGGGCTCTCCCTGCCTCCGTCCGCGCTCCATTACCAGCCGACACGCTGTGGCTACACCGCCCGCCCTGTTGGGCGGCGATTCGTGAGCCCTGTGGGCGCGTGTGGCGAGAGGCAGTGGGAGAGAGAGCCGATCGTTCGCCGCTCTGGAGTCTCTCACCTCGCCGCCGCCGCCTGAGCGAGACTTCCTGGAATGCGCTCCGTTTTGCCTCTTGGCATGTCCTGGGCATCTCAGATTCCTTGTGAGCGTGGCCAGGAGGGCGGCCCTGGCTCGGTGCGGCCGTGTGCTGCGCCGCAAGAGAGGCAAGCCGCCGCCGGCCCGCGCGCCGCCGCCGTGCTCGCCTCTCTGGGCCGCCGGCCCGGCGGCGGTGGACCCGCGCATCCTCGCTGGTTTCCACCCCACAGGCACCCACATGCATGCCTGCCGCGCCTGGGCCGCGTGGGAGCGTCACCCTCAAGGGGAAGGCTGTGGGCAGGGCGCCTGGCGGTTGCGCTTGATTGGCCGCCCCCAAAGCCCCCTCCCTCTCCCTGCTCACCCGCTCTCCCTCTCCCTCTCCGCCCCTCTCTCTCCCTCTCCATCCACAGGCACCCTCTCCCGCGACTTCAAGCACCTGGCCGTCGACATGTTCCTGACGACGGACGACTCCGAGGCGGGCGGCGGCGCCAAGGTGATGCGCGTCGAGATGGCGTTCGGCAAGCGCAAGCAGCTGGCCGCCATCCGGACGGCGTGCTCCCACGTCCAGAACCTCATCAAGGGCGTCACCAAGGGTTTTGAGTACAAGATGCGCCTGGTGTACGCCCACTTCCCCATCAACATCAACATCGAGGAGGGCGGCAAGCTGATCGAGATCCGCAACTTCCTGGGCGAGAAGCGGGTGCGCACGGTGCGCATGCTGGCGGGCGTGACGGTCGAGCGGTCGTCCGGCGTGAAGGATGAGCTGGTCATCTCCGGCAACGACGTCGAGCTCGTCTCCCGGTCGGCGGCCCTGATCAACATGATCTGCCACGTCCGCAAGAAGGACATCCGCAAGTTCCTGGACGGGGTGTACCTGTCGGAACGGTCCACGATCGTCAAGGACGAGGACTGAGCTGGGGGAGAGGATGAAAGAGGAGGAGGAGGAGGAAAAAGGGGTCTTGGGGATGGGAGGGTGTGTGTGGGGGGAGCGTGCGCGTCTGCTTTTTTGTTCGGCGCCCGGTCTTCCCCGCCCCTGTCCCCGCCCCATTGCCTTTCTGAGCGGTGTTCTGCTGTGTGTGTGGTGGTGGTGGGGGGGGGTTGTTGTGCGCGCGGGCGTGTGTGTGCAAACCGAAGAGAGGTGTTTTTTCTTTTCAGGAGGGTTGAGTTGGGCCTCTCACTACACACACACACACACACACACACTTCCCTCCCCTAAATCCGACGCGCCCGCCCCCTCTCACCCAGCGCCCTGCTGCTGCCCGTCCTCGGCCGTCCCGCCCCCGTCACCCCCACCCACCGCGCAAAAGTGGGCGCGCACGACGAGGGAGCAGCCGTCGCAGGGGACGAGGATGGAGGCCGGGGCGGGGGCGGCGTGCCCGCCGCCTCCCCGCCCCCTCCTCGCCGCGCTCTCCAGGTCCGCCTCGGGCACCGTGTGGCGCCCACCGCACCGGCAGGCCAGCCAGAAGGCCGGGCCCGAGGGGGGCAAGGGCGCGCCGTCAGCGGGAGCACCCTCGCTGTCCGCCTCGCCTCCCCCCTCCCACTGAAAGTCGTCGAGGTCAACCTCGGCGGGTTGCGCCCGGGGCCCGCCGCCGGATGCTCCGCCGCCGCCACCACCTGTCGCTGCCGCCTCGCTGCGCGCGGCGGAGGCGTGGCGGGCCCGGCCGGCAGACGGCAGCAGAGTCTCGTACGCGGCCCGGACGGTGGAGAAGGAGTGCTGCTGCCCGATGTGCCCGCCCTCTCCGCCGCCGCCGCCCTCGCCTCCTTCTCCCTGCGGCTGCCGCTGCTTGTCCGGGTGCGACCGGCGGGCGGCCGCGGTGAAGGCCCGCCGCAGTGTGGCGTCGTCCAGCGGGCCGGCGGGAGAGAGGCCGAGCGCGGCGAAGAGGGAGAGGGAGGAGGAGGGTGGTGGTGGTGCAGAGGGCGGGCGGCCCTCACCGGGCGCTGCCATTCTCTTCGTTATCACTCCTCTTCTTTAGGGAAGGCGCGCTCAAAGTCGGGCTGGCGCTGGAGCCACCACATGTGGGCCTGGAAAGGGAGGAAAGGGAGGGAGAGGGAGAGGGAGGGGCGCGTGGGGCCGTGAGGATGGGGACTGGACGACGAGGCGGGAGGTCCGACCGTGGCCGCATCTCTAGCCGCGCTTTGAGGGAGCGCCCAGGCGCGTGCTGTGGCCCTCACCACCCTTACCTGCAGGCCGGCCGCCCAGACGATGACAGTGCCGCCCAGCAGGAAGCGGGTGCGGGGTTGCATGCACACGACGGGAGGGGCGGAGGCTGACGGAAAGAAGAGTGAGTGAGTGATTGTTGAAGGGAGAGTCCGGCTCCGTCTTCAGTCCTGTTTTTCGTCCCAGCTGATGGAAAGCAGCGGGCTGGCGAGTAGCTCGCCCCCGCCCACAGCGTGTCCCTCCCCTTCTAGAAGGCAGTGTGCATCCTGCTCGTGTGTGTCTGGCATCCCATTTTAGAGAGAGCACGCGCCCGCGTTTCCTGTCACCCTCCCACATGCACGCCCGCCTCGGCCAGCCGTCGCGGCCAGCCGCCCGGCCGGCGCTCCGCCCCGGCCGCCTGCCGGCCCTGCGCCGCGCACACACCCCACCGGCCGCCGCGCCTGACGCCGCTGCCGATGCGCCCCGCGCATCCGCCCTGCGCGCCCTGCTACCCCGCCGCCTCAGCCAGGCGGCGTCTGAGCCCGATGCCGGTGTGGGCGGGCCCACGTCATCGGACGCCGCCGCGGTCGCGGCCGGCCAGGCCCCGCCCTCCACCTGGCTGTTCGAGCCGGAGTACGGCCTGCCCATCGTCCGGCGGGTGAGTTTGTAGGAGGGTGCGGGGAGAGAGAGAGAAGGGAGAGGGGGCGAATTGGCAGGCCGCCGTCGGGTCCACCACTGTCCCTCTCTCCCCTCACCATCCCTCTCTCATCCCTCCCTCCCTCTCCTGTCCAGCACCTCTCCCGGTCCGAGCTGCTCCGCCTCATGCGCACCGGCGGCGTGTCCCGGGTCGGCCTGTTCGACACGGACGACCTGAGCCGGAACGTGCCGGCGGCCCCCTACGACCCGACCGACGAGGCGGGCGACCATCAGGGGCTCGCGCCCGACGGAGCGGCCCTGGTGCAGCTAGCGGACGGCAGCCTGGCGACCGCCCACTTCCCGCCGCCGGACGTGCGGCTCTGGGTGGCGGCCGAGGCGTGCGGGGTGGAGGCCTTGCGCCTGCCGCCCGCGGGCGACTGGGCGTTCCGCCCGCCCGCCCGCAGCCCGCCCTGGCGGACCGCCCTCAACTCGGCCGCGCCCTGGCTGATGCTCGCCGGCATTTGGGCCGCCGCCCAGGTGGCGGTCTGGCTGCGCGGCGACAGCGACGACCGGGCCAAGCTGCGGGCGGCCGACATCGCGCGGGAGGTGGCTTTGAAGGAGGAGGACGAGGAGGACACGGCCCGCCTGGAGCTGGAGGCTATGGCCCGCAATGGCTTCTCCGCGCCCGAGATCGAGGCCGAAGCCGCCCGCCAGGGCCGCACCGTCGCCCGGCCGTACCTGGACGCCCTCATCGAGGCCGCCCGCGAGGTGGCGGCCAAGGAGGACGCCACCGGCATCTTTGCGCCCGCGTACGAGTACGCGACGGACGACGCGTCCCGGGCGGAGGCCCTGCGGGAGGCCGCCCTGAAGCGCACGGGCGGAGCGGGGGGGGGACTGTCGGGGGACGCCTCCTCCCCGGACGACGCGGGCGCCGCGGCGGACGCGCTGGACTCCAAGCGCCGCATGACGACGGTGCGGGTGACGCCGGCCAGCCGGAAGGCGGGCGGCGGCGGCGGCCCGGGCGGCGGCGGCGGCGCTGAAAAGGACGAACCCACCTTTGGGGGTCTGACCCGGGAGGAGGCCTGGTCCGGCGGGAAAGGCAAGAAGAAGAAGAAAAAGGGCGGCGACGCTGAGGAGGATGACTCCTCCGGCACGCGCGCCCGCATGCGGGAGGCCCAGCGCCGCCTGCGGGGCGTGAAGCTGCAGTACACGGGCGACCGGCCCATCACCTTCGCGGACGTCGCGGGCGTCGGCGCGGCCAAGCAGGAGCTGTCGGAGGTGGTCGACTTTTTTGTGCGCCCGGACCGGTTCACGCGCTCGGGCGCGCGCGTGCCGCGGGGCGTCCTCCTGTGCGGTCCGCCCGGGACGGGCAAAACCCTCCTCGCCCGGGCCGTCGCAGGCGAAGCCGGCGCCGCCTTCCTGTCCTTGAACGCGTCCGAGTTTGTGGAAATGTTTGTGGGCGTGGGCGCGTCGCGCGTCCGCGACCTGTTTGCCCAGGCCCGGGGCATGGCGCCCGCCATCATCTTCATTGACGAGCTGGACGCGGTGGGGCGTGTCCGGGGCGGCGCCCAGGGCAATGACGAGCGGGATGCCACGCTCAACCAACTGCTGACGGAGATGGATGGCTTTGGCGGGGGCGGCAGCGGCGGGCCGGGCGGCGGTGGTGGCGGCATCGGCGGCGGCACCGGCCCCCGCGTCGTCGTCATCGCCGCCACCAACCGGCTGGACGTGCTGGACCCGGCCCTGGTGCGGCCCGGCCGGTTTGACCGCATAGCGGCCGTGCCCCACCCGACCGCGGCGGGGCGGGTGGAGCTGTTGAAGCTGTACCTGCGCGCGGACGACCCGGCCGAGCGGCGGTGCGAGGACACCGGCATGGACTGGGCCCGCCTGGCCGCCGCGACCGTAGGCTATTCCGGCGCCTCCATCGCGCAGGCCGTCAACGCGGCCGCCATCGCCGCCGCCGACGTGGGCGCGGACCGCATCTCCACCGAACACGTCCTGTTCGCGGTCGAAAATGACGTCCTCGGCCCCGCCCGGCCTCGGGCGACGGGCGCCCGGGCGGAGCGGGTCGCCCGCCTCGAGGCCGCCTCGGCGCTCGTCATCTCCCTCACCCCGGGCCTGGAACCCGTCGTGCTGACCACCGTCACCCCGCGCGACCGGTTCCCCCTGGGGCGGACCATCGTCGCCTCCGACCCCACCCGCCAGGAGACGGGCACGGTGTCGCGGGCCTACCTGGAAGCCCAGCTGACGGCCCTGGTGGCCGGCTTCGCGGCGGAAGGGCTGGCCTACCCGCCTGACGAGCGGTCCTCCCTGCCCGCCCCGCGCCTGGCCCAGGCCCGCATGGTGGCCAGCAAGCTGGTCGTGGGCGCGGCCCTGGTCCCCGTCCCCGCCCTGGCCAGCCCTGGGGCGATGGAAGCGGGGAGTGGGCCCGCGCCGGGCGCACTGGCGACCCCTTACGCGACTGGAGGGGGCGTCAACTACAGCATTCGCCCCTCCCTCTCCGATGCCGACCGGGACGCCGTGGGGGCGGAGATCCAGGCCGTCCTGGACGCGGCGCTGGACCGGGCCACGGCCCTGCTGATCCGCAATGGCGCCGCGCTGGGCGCCCTGATGGACGCCCTGACCGCCAGGGGCACGCTGGACGGGGCGGCCGTGGACGAACTGCTGGCGGCGCACGCGGACGAGGGCGACTGGGCGGCCGCGCTGGCGGGACGGGAAGGGTTTTTGTGAAGTGAACAACCAACAACAACAACAACCCAACAATTTCTATTTCTACAGTTCTCTATGCTCTTCTTCTCTTCTCTCTTTCACGCCAGCCGCCCCCGCACCCAATACCATGCCAAAGCCGCCACCTCCCGCACCGCCTCGTACGCGGCCAGGACGCGGTCGGCGGGGGTGGCGGGCGCGGCCAGGGCGGGGCAGGCCGCAAAGATGGGCAACGGCGCGCGCCCGCCCTCGCGGGCGAGCACTGCGGCCGCGGCCGCAAAGGTCCGGGCCGCCCGGCCCAGGTGGAAGGGCGACGTCACGACGACGACTGCTGGGCTTGCTCCGTCACTCTCCCTCTCTGTCACCATGCGCAGGCTGAACAGGGCGTTCTCCCACGTGCTCGTGGAGGCCTCTTCTAGGCGCCAGGCCGGAGGAGGAGCCGCGAGGTCGAGGTGCGTGGCCGCGACGGCGGCCGCGGCCGCGGCTTCGGAGGTCCCGCCCCGCAGCCCGCCGCCCGGGTGGCCGCCCGAGCAGATGAGGGCCGTGACGGCGCCGGCCGCGTACAGGTCGGCGCCGGTCCGGGCGCGGGCCGCCAGGCCGGGGCCAGCCTGGCCGTCGGGGGACAGGGCATAGCCCAGGATGACCGCGGTCGCTCGGCCGCCCTGGGTGGTCGAGGAGTTTTCGGCCGATTGGCCCTCCCTGTCCCTGTCCCACGCCCGCGCTGTGGGGCCCAGGTTGGCTGACAGCGCGCGGTGTGCTGCAAGCAGCACACTGTCGGCAGCCCCACCCAGCCAGGCAGCGAGGGCAAGCATGAGCGCGGACGCGGCGGCGGCGCGCCTGCTGTTCTTCATCGCCGCAGTGGCCCTAAAACAAAAACAACAGACTCAACCCTCCGCCCCACCCCACCCCCCGCCCATGCGCAGGCTGAAGTAGGCGCGCTGGCTCTCCGTCTCCAGCGCGGCCAGGCGCTCCACGGCCGGCCTCAGCGCGGCCAGGCGGGCCTTCTGCTCCTCCTCCGCCGCCGCCGCGGCCACGGCAGCAGGGCCGGCCGGCCCGCCGTAACCCGCGCCACCACCCTTGCCGCCCCCGCCCGCCCCCGGCCCCCACGGCAGGCTCAGATCCGGCCCCATTTCCGGCACCTCCACCCCGCCCAGGCGGGCCTGGATGGCCGCCAGGGCCTCGCCCTCGTCCAGCCACACCGTGTGGCCGCCGTCCTCGGCGGGCCGCGTGTCGGCGGCCTTAACCCCGCCCGGCACGGCCCACGGCCGGTAGCCCTTGCGCGTGACAAACCACACCTTCTCTGGGACGGTGGACAGGAGGGACACCGCCAGCCCCCGCGCCCCGGCCCGCCCCACCCGGCCGATGCGGTGCACGTACTCCTCCGGCCGGTCCGGGTCGGGCAGGGTGACCTGGATGACGAAGGGCAGGCCCGCCACGTCCAGGCCCCGGGCCGCGACGTCGGTGGCGATCAGAAAACGGACGCCGCCCGCCTTGAAGGCCGCCAGCGCCGACCGCCGGTCCTCCATCGCGGACGCCCCGCCCAGGACGGCGGAGGAGTAGGGGTGAGGTGGGGCGCCCGGTGGGGGCGGGGCGCCCTCCGGGCGGCGCCCCGCGCAGGGCGGCACGCCGGGCGGGGCCAGGCCGTCGAAGAAGGCCTGGAGGCAGGCAGCATCATGGTTGGTGCGGACGAAGAGGAGGGCCTGGCCCATTTCCAACGCGTCCGCCAGGCGGGCGACGAGGCGAGGTTTCAGGCGTTTCACCGCCTCCGACCACGCCTCGGGCGAGTCCGCGTCCGGGGACAGGAGGGGCGCCCCTCCAGGCCCCGCGTCCGGCGCGTGCACGCCGTCCGTGGGCACCACGGGCGCGGCCTGGAGCCAGGACCGGTCGGCCCGCGGGTCGACACGCACGAGGCAGTGGTCCACCCCCTCCGGCAGGGGGATCGGGGCGCCTGGCCCCCCGCCGCCCTTCAGGTCGACGTGGATGGGGTTGGCGCATAGGGCGGCGGCGGTGCGGACGACGGCCGGCGCGTGCAGCGTGGCGGAGAAGAGCAGGACCTGGAGGCGGGCCGCCCCGGCCCCGCCCTTGGGGCAGGACCCGACGAGCCCCGCCACGCCGTGCCGGCCCGCCCCGTCCTCGACCAGGCGGTCCGCCTCGTCCAGGACCACCACCCGGATGCCGGCCAGGGAGAGGGCTCCCGTGGCCACCAGCTCCTGCACGCGGCCCAGTGTGCCGACGACGACGTCGGCCGCGCCTGACGCCAGCGCGGCCTTTTGTGGGCCTGCGGGCGACCCGCCAGCCGTGCAGAGGATGCGGATGGACGGCAGGCGGGCCGCCAGGCGCACAAACGCCTCCGCCGCCTGCTCCGCCAGGTCCCGCGTCGGCTCCAGGACCAGGGCGATGGGGAGGGAGGGGGGGCGGGCCGCGGCAGCGGCAGCGGACGTGGCAGCGGCAGGCGCAGTCGTCGCCTTGGCGGCCGGCGGCAGGGCGTCCAACCAGCGAAACCCGGGCGGCGGCTCGTCGGCGGGGCCGGCGAACCGCAGGCCCAGCTCCGCATTCTTCAGGTAGACGGCCGGGAATAGGGGCACATCGGGCGGGGCGCCGGCCAGGGTGAAGGCCGGGCCCAGGGCGGCGCCACCCCTGAAAAAGGAGAGGGTGGGCGGCGTGCTGGAGCAGTCCAGGGCCACGCCCACCGCGTCCCCGCGCCCCCAGGCGCCGCCGTACGGCACGAACTCGCCGCCGTGCGCCTTGCGGCCCGTCCCGCCGTAGCCCCACCCGCCAGCGTCGGAGCCCAGGTCGAAGGAGGCGCCGCCCAGGGCCGCGCCGACGCGGGCCAGGCCGTCGTCGGCCGGCGTCGCGACCCACCAAGCCCGCGCACGGGAGGCGGGGAGGACGCCCACGCCCGCCCGCCCGCCCGCCCAGGCGGCCTCCGCCCGGGCCTGGACGGCCAGGCCGTCTGGAGAGACGGATAGCAGGCCGTCCCGGTCGGCCTCGGACATGCGGGCGGCGGCGGGTGCGGCGGCAGGCGCGCCAGCAGCGCCGGGGCCGCGCCCCGCCGCACCAGCAGCAGCGCCGCGGCGCTCCCCCCCGCCGCGCGCGCCTCCGCCACGAGCTGCAGCACCGGCAGCGCGAACGCGCCCGTCTTGCCGGACCCCGTCTCCGCGGCGGCCAGGACGTCGCCGCCGCCCAAGATCAGGGGGACGGCCTCCGCCTGGATGTCGGTGGGGAGGCTGGAGAAGGGAAAAGGAGAAGAAAAAGTGAGAAAGTGAGAGAGCGGGCCGGTCGGGGGGCGGGCGGCGCCTCTCCCTCGCCGTCCAATCGCCGCTGCTGTTGCGACCCCGCCCCGAGAACTAAGCACCCTCCCTCCCCTACACACCTCCACCCCAGCTCGGCGGCCGCTTCAATGAGCTCCGGCATGACGCCGAGCTCTTCAAACGCCGCGACGCTCATGGTGTGCCAGAGGAGAAAAGGAGAGAGCGCAACGAACAAGCCGTCTCTCTCGGAAGTCGAGACTGAGCAGAGTGCGTGCGCCGCTTGCTCGCTCACTCTGCTGTCTTTTTGCGCGCGCGCTGTGGGTGGGCGCCGCTCACCGATACCCACGCCCACACGCCCACACAGCACTAGCCACAGGTACACCCTGGCCTCCTCGCACAGGCCAGGGCGCATCAGAAGCGACAGGCCTCAGCGTGCGCGTTCTCTCTCCCTTCGGCATCGAAACTGCCGTATTAAAAAAAAAACACGCTCGCGCGCTGCCTGCCTCCACCCGCCATGGCCTCCTCCTCCGACCCCTTCTTCCTGGTGAAGGATGACATCGAAGCATCGGTGAGTGGGACAAGAAGAGAGAGAGAACACAGAGAGAGAGAGCGTTGAGGAGGGCGGCGCGACTGTTTTCGCGGCTGCGCGCCGCCGCCGCGCGCCGGACCTCCCGACCCCTCTCTCTCCATCACACACCCCTCCCGGCCCCTCTCTCCGCCCTACAGCTCACGAAAGCCCAGGCCGCCCTGGCCCGGTGGCAGGCCCTTCCCCCCGGCGCCGCCGAACGCCCCCGCCTGGCGGCCACGGTCTCGGACGAGGCCCGCTCCCTGGCCTGGCAGGTGGATGAGGTGGAGAAAGCCGTGAAAGCCGCGGGCCGGGACCCGGCCCGCTTCGGCCTGGCGACCGCCGACCTGGCCGCCCGGCGGGCGTGGGTGGTCGCGTCTCGGGCGGCCGTCGCTGCGTTAGCGGACGGCGTGGCGGCGGGGACGGCCGCCGCCTCCGCCGCCCGCGCCCGCGGCGCGGCGGCGGGGACGGCGGCCGGCCGCCTGGCCGCCGCGGCCGCCGCCGACAACGACGCTTTTCTGGCGGGCGCGGACGCGCGGGCCGCCCAGCTGCTGGCCCACCAGGACTCCCAGCTGGATGGCATGTCCGCGGCAGTGCACCGCATCGGGGAGGTCGGGCTCGCCATCCACGACGAGCTCCAGGGCCAGGCAGTGGCCCTGGACGCGCTGGCCGACGACGTCGACTCAACGGGCGCCCGTCTGGCCGCCGCCCGGCGCAAGATCGTGGTCGTCCTCGAAAAAGCCAGCCTCAAAGCCCAGCTGGCGGTGGTGGCGGGCCTGGTGGTGGCTCTCATTGTCCTGGCGGCCATCGCATTCCGGTGACAATGGGAAGAGAGAGAGAGAGAGAGAGAGAATGAGGGGGTGTGGGTGCGAGAGGGTTGGTGTGTTTGTTAGGGATGAGGAGAAGAAGAGAAGAGAGACAAGGACGACCGGTGCACATGCACACTGCTGCCGCCACCTCTCGCCAGCTTCATGTCCGCACGCCCGGGAGAGAGAGAGAGAGAGAGAGAGAGAGAGAGAGAGAGAGAGAGAGAGAGAGAGAGAGAGAGAGAGAGAGAGAGAGAGAGAGAGAGAGAGAGAGACTCTCTCTCTCTCTCT
>Ga0114918_10005441_pt1 | contig 10938 bp, 12 predicted proteins | sample LantaG_FD_87015 | JGI IMG/M metagenome (GOLD analysis project Ga0114918, IMG submission 87015) | Deep subsurface microbial communities from Baltic Sea to uncover new lineages of life (NeLLi) - Landsort_02402 metaG | ecosystem: Environmental > Aquatic > Marine > Oceanic > Sediment | place... | reverse complement strand
CATATCTTCAACTGCAATTCCTGTTGTTGCACGACGCACAACATCGTTAATAATGTGATCTGCATTCGACTCATTCAAAGCAGAAAGTTTCTTCACCTCAATAACTTTTAACGGTCGTGCTTTGATTACTGTCCCTTTTGGATAGAAGAGACCACGACTTGGTAGTCCTTCAACAACCATCATATTTGGCTCACTTGGTTGAACCGGCTTTTGTGGAACTGCAGCTTCTTGCACTTGTGCTGCAGTAGCCTTCTGAACTTCCACTGCCTTATCCATTGTTTCATCTACGATTTTTCCTGCCATAATAAACCTCCTTCAGGTCAATGTATTGTTTACTTGTTTATGGTTTTCTTTACTTGGCTCTTTACAGCTCCACCTACCTTTTTAGCCTTTTTTTTATGTTTCTTAGCAAGTCGAGCTTTCGCCATACTAGTATGTTGTTTAACCTTTGCCTTCACTTTGCTGGTAATTTCTTTTGTGCCGGACGCTACATTCGAAACAGCTGTATCTATAATTCCTTCTTCTACATACTTCTGCCAAGTATTCATTTTAACCCCCAAGAGCTGATGCTAATCCTACCAACAATGTATTGATACCACCAATACCTGATGATGCACGAAAAGCCTCTATTAGTTTAGCTTCTGCTAGTGCTTTGATTGGAAGAATTCTCATCCAATCAACAGCAAAGCCAAGTGTGTATGAAATATTCTCATTCGATGAGTAATCGAAAGTCGTTTCACTCACTTCAGTGAGAAAAATATTTTTGAACCAATAAATCTGGATTGGCACACCTGAATCATCTTCTGTCTCAATTATTAAATCTGTAATACGATTGAGTTTTTGAGATCGGTGCACACCACCGTTATTCTTATCTATAATTCGTCTCTGCATCCAGTTAATAAAGTAAGCAATGGTACCTTGTTCATCTTCATCCATTGTTACATTGACACGCAACGGTTCAGTGTCCATGACCGGAAATGATTTTGTTAGTGGTCCATATTTCTGTGCCTCTGCATGAAACTTATACTGTGGAATAGTAATGTTCTTAACATGCCATTGTTTAATAGACGGTTGTGGACCAATTTCATTAAGCATAGCTCTATACTTCTTGGCAAGTTCTGGATTTTGTGGATCAACATATGCTCCAGGTGCGTCATAAAATGAAACCAAAAAACGCCATGGTTTTTGAATAGATTTCAGTGCATCAATTCCGCTATAAAATCCTGCCAGTTCAAGTTGATTAGTTCCTAATGGCATAGTTGTTTACCTCACACTCCGTTGTTAATTTCACGAAAATACTTGTATTTTACACAGTGCTTAACCGCCAGATATCGAAGCTAAACGTAACTGAATATTTTACAGCCTCATTACTTTCATACGACATCGCTACGTCTGCAATAGCAGAAGGGAACACATTGAGAAAATGTACTTTACGGCTTAATAGACTTCCATTATACTTATACATACGAAGATGCATAGGTACCGCAATATCCCGTTTTGTAAGATATGATCCTACTCCAGCAGTTCCAAATAATGAGAAAGCATCAATATTATGAATAGATTCCATCCATGTGTTAAAAAATCTAAAGATACGTTGATCCTCTGTTCCTTCAAAAACTGCTTCGATTTGATTAGAGAATGTTTGACGGCCCGGAAAGATTTGTTTCTGACCTAAGAAATAGGTCTCTACATTTTCAATTGTGCGGCCAGGTATAGAAATAGACCGACATTGTAAAGTTAACTCTTCTCCAATATTTCCACCCACAACACTTTCAGCAAACGATGGCAATCGGGGAAAAACAAGTTCCCATAACCAATTACGTTGTATATCTGCTTGACGTCGACGACCTTCAATAGTAAAATTTGGCATAATATCTTTACCGTGACGACTCAAAATTAAGACGTCACGCTCCACGTGATATAAAAGTCTTATTTCAATTTTTTAGCCTCTGCAACAATTTCTTTTGCAGCCTGATTGAAAGATTTTATCATCTGGACTTCTAAAATATCATTAACTTTATAACTAAAATTACCGTCATCACTATCACTATCATAATTAAACATTCGCTCTATAGTAGATACGGTTGTTTCCATAATCGAAGTTTCAGCAAGTGCGTCAATAATCATCATCAATTGTTTCTCGATTTTTTGTGTTGACACTTTATTTAGTGATTCACAAACATAATTTTCAAGAAATTGTTTTGCTTTCATTATAGTAACATCCTTTTAAAATATTTTTGAGGCAATACAGTTTAGATTATTTATCATCTAAACATTTACAAGTATTTATTATTGAACAAAATGAAGATTAAATTCAGAGAGGAGAAATGAGGGGGTTCCATACCAGAACCCCCTTTATTGCAACGCCTTAATTGTAAGGCTTTTAAGCAACTTGGACCAAAGTCCAAAAATCGTATTCGAAAGTAACTGAGTATTTAACTGATTCGTTGGCGGTGTAATCCATCGATACATCAGCAACAGCAGCTGGCCATGCGTTGTAGAAACGAATTGCTTGTTGCATCAACGAACCATCATACTTGTACATCTTGAGAAATAGATCAGTTGCTTGTCTATCACGCTTTGCAGCAGCTTGTGAAGCACCAGCTGATTCAGCGTCTGGATTAACAGTAAAGATCTGTTCTTTCCAAGCGTACAACCACTTTGCAACGAATTGATCCTCTGACTCTTCATATTGTACTTCAAAAGTATGTGCAAATGTTTCCTTGCCTGGAAACTGTTGTTTCATACCCATGAAGACTGATTCAATCGGTTCATTTGTGCGACCTGGAATAACCGCTGTACGTGCACGAATTACCATTGGTTCTTCATCGTTGTAATCACTCAAGATATCACCAATATTTGGAATTGATACTTCATACATGAAGTTGCGCTGAATATCTCCAATCGCTTTTGCTCTTCCTTCTATTGTGAAATTTGCCATTTTATCCTCCTTAAAAGATTAAGAGTGGGTTGAGTAGACCACTGCACCTCAACCCTCTCTATATTTATCATCTCAAACATCAACGCACGCGAACTTCAGCAAAGCTGACACCAGTTTTGGTGATAACTGTCTGCACATCGATAAATTCGACAGTCTTAGGCGGCTGAACATATATGTCCACATTCAAACGGTTTTGATCAATTACGATTGGCGGATTGTTTGATTCGTCACAAACAACTTCATAAGCAATTAAACCTTCCTGCGACTTGAGGGTTGCGAGGAAACTATCGATGTTACTCCAGATACGCAAACGTGTCTTATCGGTGTTATTCACATCCAACACGTATGGTTGAAGAAGTCTTTCAACAGTCCTCTCGATGAAGAGGAGCACACGACGTACGTTAATACGATCGAGAGCTGACGCCTTCATTTGTGCAGTCTTTTGACCCCACATAACGTGACCAATGCCACGAATGAGCCGAGAAGTATTAATATTTCGTTCGTAAAGCAATCCAATTTCAGTGAAGGTCCAAACCTTATTCTGATCAAGTGATGGAAGAATACCACGTGCCTGACCTGCAGGAGCTTTCCAAACGTTTGCAACGTTATCAGTACGAGCCATAAACTCAGCACCGAAGATGCACTTTGGCAAAAAAACCTTGCGATCATTATATTTATCGTAGAAAAGATCCCAACCAGCGTAGATTGCATTATAAGAAGGAGCTACATAACCATAATCTTCTTTTTGCGTTCCATTGAGAACATCATCGACAGAAACGTCGTATCGACAACCAGCCTGACACACCATAATACAATCCTTACGGAAATTTACAACTTCTTGGTTGACACCTTGCTTGACAAGTGTGTGCCAGTCAGGTACGATGAGAATGCTAACATCTATATTTTCACGGTCTTTGAAGAATGACCAACCAGCGGTTGTTCCAAGACCAGTACCCTGAACAACAGCACCACTAGAAAGCTCACCAACAACAAGTGAAACCGTACGAGTATTACCATCAGCGCTAACAACTGTATCCTGACCTGTAATTACCTTACTAGAACTACTATTTATACGAATGTATATGTATCTTGACACACCGTTGATCTGCTCAATAACGTTCGTTTGTCGACCGTTATTATCAACTCCATTAGTCAATGTTCCAATATATGATTCAAGCGGAATTTGATTTTCAAACCAATTACGACGTCCTGCTTCATCAGCGTATGATGGCCATGATTCTGCAGTCTTCTTTTGAAAAACACTAATCTTGACTGTTTTTGGTGCAATTGCAGTAGAATCTGGAGCACTATCAGATGAAACAAGATCGAAATCATCATAAGCAAAGCGCCACTCACAACCTGATGTGTAACTCTCAACCATAATTGCAATGTTGTTTCCTTCTGTACCTGGTCCAACTGCAGCTACCATAAGTACACCTGGATTAGCACTAATTGTCGTAAATGCAGTATTATCTACATCAGCAATTGTTGTTGCTGTATCAAGCTGTGCTGGCGTTGGATCAGCAGGAATTGATTCAGCAGTAACTGCACCACCAGATGTTTGGAATACAGCATTAGCAAAAGCATCGCCATCGTTTGCTACACGTAAAACGTAAAGATCGTCAGATTCTTTAAGAAACTCGAGCGAAGCATATGCACCATATCCGTATTCTGGAATAGATTCCATCTTTGCAGCATCAGATCCGATACCGTCAAGGGTAGTTTCATTAGTTCCGCTTGTAAAAACTGGTTCACCGAATGTTTCAATAAAGCTCTTATCGTTAGTTACTCTTTTCAGTCTGTTAATAGGACCTTTCGGAGCTCGAATAACGATTCCACCTGTTGAAGTACCAGCTGGAACAGCGATTTCCGAGATATCGATCTCTCGCATGTATACACCCGGAGTTTTGTATACTTTTGCCATCCTAACCTCCTATAGATGATATTCTTTCATTATCATCTGTATTTATGTTTTAGTTGCATTCATTGTATAAGGACAAGTGGTATTAGCTCTGGTTCTCCTCTACAAACCTTCTAAAACGGCCCACCTGACCATTCAATGGAACAGTTTCATGTTGTCCTGATTTCGAACTAAAAGTGAGTTCTGTGACCCACACTTCACGGCCAAATAACATGAATTCATCAAATGCAAATGGACATTTTTCCTTTGTCCCCTTTCGTAAATATGCAATAGTACAATGTGGTTTATATTCTGGGAATGAGTTTGTATACTCAAGCTCCTCCCTCATTAAACTATTTATCTTATGTAGGTAAGGCGATACTATATCAAACTTCATAACGTCATAATCCGCCTGTTCAAAGTAAGATACGTGACCAAATTGCAAATTGAATGGCCGCAAACGATACTTTTCAACAACCTGTTTTACACCTTCGGCTGTCGATGCATGAATACCATACAATACAGTACAATGAATCTCATTTTCGAGCCCATACGACTTATCGTTATCTGGATCATATATTAATGACTTTGGAATTTGATGTGAATAACGTATTACTTCACGGGCGATGTGAATTGGTATATCAATCTGCACCGATGAATACGAATAGGTTGCTCCCATCTTCTCATACAAATCAATAAATTTACCCATATTTAAAATCCTTCCTCTTGAAAAAAGATTGGTTCTTCGTTGTAATCGTCAAATTCTTCTTCTTCGTTCATTATGGCTGCCGGCAGCGACTCTTTTTCTTCTTCGGTCAATTTAAACTGATCTTCAATCTCCACACATTTTTTAGTGCGTTTACCAGTGTAAAATGGTGTACGAAGAAACCACAAGCCCCAGTTAAGAGATGTTACTGTATCATCGTGTCCATCTTTTGTTTCGCATGCGAATATGTTTAATTTGTGTTCAATATAACGACTGAACTCATATAATGTAGTTTGATCGTGAATCTTGCACCAACCCTCTTCTATATATCTTTTAGTATTTAAGTTTGCTGCCAGCTTAGATTTCTTATTTGCATTAACACCTAAACCTTTTCGCTCACAGTTCACAATACGATCACATTCATATTCATACCACATTGTATTGAGCAAACCTTCACCACATCCGTTATTTTCAATCATCATCTCTGCTTCGTTATAGAAATCAGAAACGGAAATGCAAACTTGTGAAAAGGCATGAGTGTCAATTTCATTATTACGATAGATGGCAACTTGTTCTACATCTTTTTCACTACGTATGCGAAGTACTTGAATAACAGAGTAATCACGACGAGTGCCCTTGCCTGGATCAATACCAAGCACATATTCTGCGGCTGGAGCGGGCGGTTCAAAAATTTGAAGAGCGCCATTCCATTTCAACATGGTTGGTGACTGTACGTCTATACGTTCAAGAACATCAGGGTCTATGAGAGTGTTTGAGCTACCAAGGAAGCGAGCTCCATATTCTTGATTAAATTCAACAATGCCTCCCTGTAAATTAGCAATTGTTTCTTGTTTCCAGTTTTCATCACGACCTTCAACTTCCCAATAATTAATTTTAATCGGAAAATAACCACTATCTCCTCGTGCGGCCTTAGTCCACATACGGTAAAAGTGATTCATGCCATTTGGTGTTTGGTGACCAACTACTCCGTTGTATAGCACAGAATGACACCACGGATCATTTTCATTGTGTGGTAAAGACACATCTACAACTTCAGCACGTGATGATTGAATGGCAGTGATTGGTACCCACCATAAATCATCTTGAGTAAATTGCATCAAACATTGTACGTCTTTATTGTTAATGTGTGTAAAAACTTCTCGGTGTTTGAGCATGGTTGTGCGGTTAAAGTGTAATGAACAATGATAATTTCCTTGAAAAATACCAGTTTCAACAATTTGTTTATATGCATCTCGGTCAAATTTCTTCACATTACGTAAACGTTGTTTAGAAAATGGTATTACATCTGCTCTATTTCGCTTAAACGATAAACCAACACAAGACTGGTTGCTTTGTTTACGTTCAAACCGAAAACCAACCAAATGATAAAACAGCGCTGCTTGTTGTCCGTGCATTGTTAAACGGTAACTATGTGATTTTCGTTTTACTAAATGTGTTGGTTTAACTTCTCGACTGTGCAAGGTTGTAACAACACCTAAATTTAACAAAAGAAATCGAATTTGTTCAACCATTCTTTTAGAACTTAAATTGATCCCGACTCTACCTTGATATGATGAAGAATAACCATCACCATCAAAAAGTCCTTGTAACATAGCAACTATATTTTTCTTCGACATCTGCATCAAATGTGCTGGTATAATTTTTTGCGGAGCTTTCAATGAAAGATCGAAACCAAGTGCTTGTAACCACTGTAGAAGATATTTGGAAGAAATTGTATGTCGTAGACCATCAGAATAATATTTGAATTCTAACTGATCAAATAGTGATAATATATCTTTTGTATCACTACAAGTAATGGTAACTGAACCACCAATCAATTCACCGGTTTTTTTCGAAAAACGACGATGTGTACTTCCTTCAGCTAAAAATAAACCTAAAAAATAAGCCAAATCTGGCGTAATTTGTTGTAAATGCAAATCATATTTGAGTTTTTTTTGTACTTTAGGTTTGAATTCAACTATGTCTCTTTGACCCCAACAATTTTGTCCTACCTTTACAGCTAAAAAATCACCCTTCTTCAAATCTCTTGTACAACGCCATCCATATACACCACCAACGCATGACCACCACTCGTGCGGCATTGTACTTTCAACTATCATTAAAGGTGTGGTAATTTGCCGTGTTTCTTGTTCGCCATTATTCACAACAATTGTACTCGTGTGTGATCCTTTGAAACCTTCAACATTATAAGCTGATGTATACTGTGCAGCAACGTTGTTGTGATCTTCGATCAAAGTACCTATTTCTTGCGGTCCTTTGTCAGTTAACAACAGTGTATCTTTTGGCACACATGAAACGATGATGACTTTTGATTTTTTACCACTTGAAATGGTGGGGTAAACTGAGCTAAAGAACTCAGATGCAATGTTATCAGGAACGAAAGCAAATTCATCCAACATCAGCAGTGATATAGAATATGAACGAATGGCGTTTGAAGAGGTGCTACTTGCAACAACACATACGCCATTTTCAAAATTTACTTCACCCTTATTCCATCCGCCTTCTACAACACCCTGCTGTAACCACATTGGCAACTGCATATAAGAATCTTTGAACTCCTTCATCAACTTGTGAGCAGTCTTCTCTTTGTTAGCAAGGATAGCGGCGGTTTTATCGCGATTGAATAGTACAAAATGCAATAGAATAATACGACATACTACAGATTTACCAATCTGCCGTGATGCCAATACTATTGCATGTTGTTTGTGGGGAATATAATCATCAGGACGCTGTGGAGGATCGGCCATGGCAGCCAACATCTTCTTTTGATAATCACGTAATTCAATAACATGCTTACCATTATCAATTTCAACGACGTAAAAATACTTCTCTGCAAAATAAAAAATATCTTCAGCACATCGAAGCCATTCTTTCTTCATCTCATCAGTATATTCAATCTTTTCCGTTGCAGAACGAAGGAGTGGGTTACTTTGATACATCCTTATTCTCCTTCAGGTGGATTATCGGCCATGATGTTAAACTCTGGAACAATCCTATCAATTTCTCTTTCACTTCTAACCTTGTCAAGCCAGTCGAGTAGATCTTTACCATTCATTTCAACATTAACATTAGTTTGTGGTTTGCCGGCAGATGGGTTCTTGAAAATTTCCATATCAGCAATCATCTTATTGAGTTCACGGAGTTCTTTGAGTTGGGCAGTAACAGCATTAGTGAGTGCGGCAAAGACCTCATACTTTCTTGCTTCAGTTCCTACTTTAATATCTTGGTCTAATCGTTCGAGTACACTTAGCGTTGATTGAATTAGTAGTTTGATTTCAGTAAGTAAATATTCTTGGTCTATGAGTGCTAATTCATTTTTTTCAGTAACATTCTTTTGTAGTTGCTGTTTGATTTCTTCACGTCTTTGATCAATTGTTTGTAATTGGTCTACTGCCGCACTTGTATCTTCTACAAATGTAGTTTGTAACTTCGCACTAATTTTATCAAACGATGGATTACTATTTCCACCCATATCAACTCCTTTGTTTATATTTCGTCACGGGCCATTTCAATATGAGCCGCTTCTTCCTCAATTGATCCATACAGGTCATCAATCTTTTGTAGAATTGGCTGAAGCCAATTCTTACCTATAATAGAATGATTCTCACGTGAGTCGGCTCGCTTGAGTTTATTCTGCATACGGTCAATATATTCCAAACAAACTTCCAGATTATCCTGGGCAGTCTTTAAGGCACGTGCTTCATCTTCTTTGATAAATTGTTGCAATCTTGTTACTTTATCCATTTTTCCTCCAAGTATTTAGTTGCTTCTTTTGACATATTAACTATCGCCAGTTAAGGTTTTAGTACGAGTCCAATAGACATCTGAATGTGTATTATAACCACTAACATCCCAACCGCTTGTTGGTATAGCATCCTGTGCTGAGAAACCTTCAGTAGTATATAGTGATTGAGCGACATTGAGCGGTCCAACTGCTGAAAAATCATTTGGTCCAGCACTTGTATCAATATTTGCAATGTACTGAAATTGTTGAGTGAAATACTGCGTATCAATACGCTGCACGAGTCTGCCAATAGCAACTGGTTTGTATGTCCAACCTTCTACACGAAAATCAAGAGTTGCATTAACCTGTCGCATCTGTTCTTCACCAAGCTCTGTTTGAAAGTCTAAATTCACACCTTCAAGTGCAACTGGCAAATCACGTTCTACGTTAAGGAAATTGAACTCCCTCACACGTAAATAATTTTTTGGCGTAAAGTATGGTAATATGTTCTGGAGAATCTGTGACAGATCCTCCATTGATTCTGTACGAATATTCAAAGTGAAGCTGTAATCATATGGTGCTGGTTCGAAATCTGTTTTGAGAGAATTTACATCAGTAAGATCCAATGCATCGTCAAGCCAAAATCGCTCCTCATTAAGAGATTTTGCTCGGTCAGATGCAAAAGCTACATTCATCATATTCATACCCATCCGAGGCATCGTCATATAATAATTATAGAGTGGATCTTCAGCCTGCTTCATCTTTTCAAGTATTGTATGTTGTGGTTTATCCACCAAACCAAAGATAAGAGGAACTTTAATAACCTTCCTAATGTCCGTAGCGTGTGCAGCTAACCACACATCAGCACCACTTGTTGTTTGATAACGATCATAACTTCCAAGTGGATTGTAGTAATCGGGGTTAATATATCGCTCAACATACATATCATTAAACATATCAAGTAAAGCGACCGTTACGCCCCATATAGTTCTTGGGTTGTAAAAATTTTTCATAATTACCTAATTTTTACATTTGACCAATTAACTGCATTATCTGAACAACAGCAGTAATTGGACAAGCATTGTTTCGTACAATATCACCAATACGTGCTTCATACACACCCAAATTACCTTGCATTTCTTTAAGTGAAATACCAGTTTCTTCATCATTCAAATAAACTGCAAATTCATTTGATCCTATTGCAATGCGTTCAAATGACACATATTGATCATCAACTTCATATTCTCTCAATTTTTCAATTTCTATGATTTGATAATCACGAAAAGTATGTTCACCTGCACGCATCTTCCACGTACGTGTTTCTTTAAGATAATGATCAACATGTTCGTTAATGCTCATTAGTCCTCCTCATACTCAACACATGAATAAGTTGTTTTTAGATCTTCTTTTAAAGTACCTATATTTTTCTTACTGCGAATGTTGGTATATTTAGCCACTCTATTATACAGAGAAGTATTATCATCTTTATCCATAAATTGCAATTCACAAATCATTCGTCGCGTCTCTTTTAAGATAACACGCACTCTCAAAGAATTTATAGGTATAATTTCATATGTTTCATCAAAATAACATTTTAATTCTGTTTCTACTAACTTATCAATAAATTCCATATCACAACACCCTTG
>Ga0114918_10005440_pt1 | contig 10938 bp, 10 predicted proteins | sample LantaG_FD_87015 | JGI IMG/M metagenome (GOLD analysis project Ga0114918, IMG submission 87015) | Deep subsurface microbial communities from Baltic Sea to uncover new lineages of life (NeLLi) - Landsort_02402 metaG | ecosystem: Environmental > Aquatic > Marine > Oceanic > Sediment | place... | reverse complement strand
ATACATAATACTATCACCAACTTAAATCAGCAAAACCGGGAATACTATTCCCTGCGCTTTTCGGAGGTACAGAAAGAATTATCCGGAATGAAGGTAAAGTTGGGTTCGCCCCGTTAAATGATTTATATTTATACGGGGGAAAAATGAGTAAAAATAAAATAAAATGGGTGGCAGGTCTTTGCATTTAACATTAAAAACTAAAAGACCTGTCCCCTGTCATTTTCTTATCACCTGAAGGACTTTTTTACTTTATCTTTTTCCTCAGTAGCCTCGGTGACACCTCTTTTTTTAGATTACATCTTTCAAATATTAATTATTATTTACATGAAATTTAATTCCGTAAAATCGTAAATCTATTCGGGTGAAATGTGAAAATAAATTATATAGCCCTATAGCAAGTTCTGATTCTCATAGGTTTGGCTTTTCTAATTTAATTTTACCTTTCAACCTATGTAAAAGATCATCTTTTAATAAACTTACAAATTACATAAATTATATTTTTCTAAAACTTCGTCAACTCCATTATTATTATGCACAATATCTTTTAAGGCAGATATTATATTGTCCATTTTAGAACTTTGCCAAACATTTCTACCAAAAACTATTCCCTTCCCTCCGACCTCTATAGCACTTTTAGTCATTCGAAGCATCTCTTTAATCTTCCCCTCTTTTTTAGGTCCACCTAAAATTACTACCGGTATATAGGAATTCTTGACAATTTGAGAAAAACTTTCCTTATCGCCCGGATAAGATATTTTAAGTATATCTGCTCCCATTTCCATCGCTATCCTACAAGTATCCATAATTAATTTTGGGTCATTTCTTTTGTTTTCTGGTATATTTTTACCAATTAAAAGAGGTTCTATTATTAAAGGCATATCATGTTTATCACAACTTCTTGCTAACTTACCTATATATTTAATATTTTGCAGTTGTAAATTAGGCTCTACTCCCCAAATCAAAAATGCCTTTATTGCATCAAACCCCCATTTAATAGCTTGCTCAACTGAAGATAGAAGTGTATTTCCAAAAATTCCTTCTTCCATTCCGGGCATTGTTGACGTTAACATATAATCTACAGATAATATTTTTGATATATATTTTTTGGTATAAAATAAATTTGCTGTTACCTTGCCTAACCCGAAGCTCATTATAGTACCATCTACTTTATTATCTATAAGTTTATTTACAATTTTAACCGGATCTTCTATCCCCTTAACCGACCCCATATACAACCCATAATCCAAGGGTATAATTACTGCATTGCCACTCTTCTTATTAAAGATGTTTTGCAGTCTCTCCTGTTTAATTGCTGAATTTACCATAATAATTTTCCTCCGTGTAAAATTAATCTAAATCGGTTTTATAATTGTAATGTAATAATTTAACTGTGCCAGTTAAGAAGATTGTATAAGCATAAAATATACTTTTAATACTATTCTCCCAATCTATGAATTAAATCTTTAGTTGCTTGATAAAAAGATTGGTATAATTGGTAATATTTTTTATATTTACGATTAATCGTAATTGATGGCTTAACATTTCTTTCAATTTTTACCCACTCTTTTCTAAGTGATTTAACATCTTTGATTATACCTGTCCCCAGGCCTGCTAAAAAAGCAGAGCCTAAAGGCGCGCCTAAAGCCTGGACTACACAATCTTGTTCTCTGCCAGTTATATCACTGATTATTTGAGGCCAAACGGTATTTTTAATACCTCCCCCAACAGCTATATTTCTCTTAGGATTTGCTCCTGCTTGTTCCATTGTATCGAAAATACTTTTTACTTCGAAACCTACTCCTTCTAAAAGTGCTTTGTAGATCTGAGCTTTTTTATGAGATAATGTTAACCCAGCAATTAATCCTTTAGCTTTTTTATCATTAATTGGCGTACGTGCTCCGCTAAAAAATGGTAAAACTACTAAACCGGTTGGGCCTGATTCCAACTGACTAACCTCCTCATTTAGTAAATCATAAGCATTGGTTCCGTTTAGCCATTCTTTTATTTTTTCTAAATGGCTAAAATTATCTCTAAACCATTTAGTTAATGCACCACCTGCAGCAGTAGCACCACCTATAAGATAACTATTGGGAAGACAATATAATCCGCTAAAAAGGTCGGGGTGAAAAATTGGTTCTTTAAGATACTGCAAAATACTTATGGTACTGCCATAAACCAAAATATTTTCCCCAGGTTCAATTACTCCGCCACTAATCGCTTCGGCTCCTGCATCACAGGTACCCACAATTACCGGTGTTCCTTCTTTTAATCCTGTTTCTGAAGATGCTTTTAAGGTAACTCCTCCGGCAATTTCTGTTGCCCATGCTAATTTAGGAAACAAATCTAAAGAAAAACCAAGTTCCTTAAATATATCTGTAACCCAACAAGTAGTACGTATATTAACTAACCCTGCTACAGAGGCGTTTAGATAATCTACATAAAAATTATCTGTTAATTTATAAACTATAAAACTTGTCGCAGTAAGAATTTTGTCAGTTTTGCGAAAAATTTCTGGCTCTTTCTCTCTCAACCATAACATTTTTGGAATTATAGATTGAGAAGATAGAGAATTCCCCGTTAAATTTAAAATATATTCTTCTCCAAATAATTTACCTATTTTTTCAATCTGCTCTTGAGCGCGAGCATCAATTCCATACAAGATAGCCGGTCTTAAACAATGTCCTTTTTTATCCAATGGAAGTAAATCAGGGCCTAGAGCACTTACTCCTACTGCGGAAATCTGCCCAAGTGAAACATTCGCTTTTTCTTTTAAATTTTTCACTAATATCTTAAAATCATTCCACCAAATCTTCTCAGCATCATGCTCTGCCCAACCCGGAAATGGTAGGCTAAGCCCATGTTCAACCAAATCTTCTGCTATAATTTCACCATTTTTATTAGTAATTACCCCCTTAGAGCTATAAGTCCCGATATCTATACCTAATAATAAATTTGTATTTTTCATTTTTACTACCCAATAATTACCGGAGTGCCCTTTTATCTAATATGCCCAATCTAAGGACACTCCAGTAATAAATTATATTATTTTAAAAAACAATTTAAAACTACTCAAAAGGAGTTTTACCTGGAGCTGGAACGTTTTCTTGAGTTATTAGAGGAGCATCTAAATAAATAACATTTCTTCCTCCTGTTGCCACATTAGGTTCCACGCCTTTTACTACTATATCCTCCACGATGGTTAATGCTTTTTCGGAGTATTTCTCAAAAGGTTGTGCAATGGTTGCTGCAAAAGGGCTACCTCTTCTAATAAGATCATATGCCTGTTCAGTTCCATCTATACCTACTACAAACATATTATCTTTGGTGTAACCAGCAGATTCTATAGTTAAAGCAACCGCCGAACTTAAATCATCAAAAACACAGAATACAGCATCTATATCATCGCCGTATTTATTTAACCAATTTTCTACAGTTGCTTGAGCATCTTCTACAAAACCAGACGGTGGCATTTCATGCTCATCTAAAAGCTTAATTTCCGGAAAATCTGATAAAACAGTATCTAACTCGAGACCTCTTCTCCTACAACCAAAATGTTGTCTAAATTTAATTGCAACTACATTCCCTTTTGCTCCTAATCGATCTGCTAAATAACTGGAAATTTGGGCACCCATTACAAAATTATTAACAGTTATATTGGTTAGAACTCCCGGTGCCCAACCAGAGTCTATTGCAATTAGAGGAATATTTGCTTTATTGGCAGACTCTATTGCAGGTTTTAAGCTTGGCAGGTCTGCATTGCTTACTATAATAGCATCAACTTTGCTTTCCACTAAATTTTCAATTAAATCAGCAAATTTAGCCCATGAACCATCGGCGTTATTCAGGGATAAGTTCCACCCCTTTTCTTTGCACCATTCCTCAACTACTTTTGCTTCCCTTGCCTGAGAAGTAGCTGTTATGGTAGCAGTTACGTAACCAAGTTTTACTTCTTTGGGAGCAGCGTTAACCATAGATATTAACCCAAAAATCAATATTAATGTTAAAACAATAAAAATACTAATTCGACATTTTTTCATTTTCTTCCTCCTAATTAAATATTTAATTAATTTACTTTTATTAAAACAATTTTTTAGCAATTTATTTTATTTACCAAATATTATATTTACCAGTTGATTTCTTTCACCTCCCTCCTTAATACTGACATTTGGACACACTTACTAATTTAGAAGAGCATTATTTACTATTATTTTGGAAAATTGTTAGTGATACAGCTGCAATCAAAACTACGCCCTTGATAATATTCTCATAATAATAGGGAATAGAAATCATAGTTAAGCCATTGCTTAGAATTCCTATTATAATAACGCCAATAAATGTACCCAATAAAGTCGGTATTTTTTTACTAAATATAGCGGTTCCCAAAAAACAAGCTGCAAAACAATTCATTAAATACCCACTCCCCGCCGTTGGTTGACCCGAACCCAAACGAGAAGCAAGAACTATACCTCCGGAAGCGGCGCAAAGACTAGAAATACCCATGACTATAATTCGATACCAATCTGTATTGATGCCTGAATGTTTAGCGGCTATTATATTACCCCCAATAGCATACATGTAACGACCGTACTTGGTTTTCATAGTAAATACTATTCCTATAATTAATACCCCAATTGATATTATTGTTGGAAAAGGGATTCCAGCAACATATCCTATCCCTATAATATTGAAACTATTTGGGAATTGTCCATAGACAGGTCTGCCTCTGCTAATAAAATAATTAAAGCCTAAAGCAATAGAAGACATAGCAAGAGTAACAATAAAAGAAAATATTTTTAATTTTACAACAATCAGGCCATTAACCAGGCCAATAAGAAATCCTAATATGAGTACGATTACTATAGAAAAAACAAAACTGTAACCAGATAACATAAGGCTGGTTACCAATACTCCGCTTAAACCAGCTACTTCTCCTACCGAAAGATCAAATTCGTTGAGAATCATACAACAAGTTAGACCAGTAGATAGCAAACTAAGGATAGATATTTGTCGGAATAAATTCGTGATATTCCTCACGCTTAAAAAATTAGGGGCTTGAATAGCAAAAAATATTATAAGTATTAATAGGCTAATTAATATGCCATATTTTGCTAAAACGATATTTAGCATGGATTGCTTGCCTTTAGTATTCATTCTTTTTACCTCTCGAACTATAATATATTTTTAGACTGTTACTGTAGCAATTTTTACAATTTCTTGTTGAGAGAAATTTTTACGATGGATTTCTGGGGATATTCTGCCTTCGCTTAAAACATAAATACGATCAGATATGCCTATTAATTCCGGCAAATCTGAAGAAGTATATATGATTGCAGTACCCTCTTTAGCTAAGCCTTGTATAATTCTGTAAATTTCCCTTTTGGCACCTACATCAATTCCCGATGTAGCTTCATCCATCAAAAGAAGAGTAGCTTTTTCTGCTAACCACTTTCCTATGACTACTTTCTGTTGATTGCCACCGCTTAAATTGTTAATATTTTGGGCTACATTATTTACCTTAATACCAAATTTATCTATTAACCTTTTGGCTAAAATTTTCTCTTTCTGATTATTTATCATACAGCCGGAGCATACTTTGGATAAATGAATTATTGAAAGATTTTCTGCGACATTCATTTGTAATATCAGCCCTGCTACCCTTCTATTTTCTGGTATCAGATATACTCCTTTTTTAATCATTTCCCCAGGAGATTTTGGATAAACTTTCTCTCCATTTAAAATAATTTCACCTTCTTCTAATTTTTCTAATCCAAATATAGCTTCTAATAATTCAGTCCTTCCTGCTCCGACTATGCCGGCTATACCGACAATTTCTCCTCTTCTTGCTTTAAAATTTATTTGCTTTAATTTACCGACACTTAGATTTTTGACTTCTAATACATCTTCTCCAAAGCGAATTTCTTCTTTGGGATACAAGTTACTTATTTCTCTATCTACCATCATTTTAATTATTTCTTCTGGAGAGGTTTTTGCAGTTTCAACTGTATCTATCTTCTTTCCATCTCTTAACACGGTTATGCGATCACTGATTTCAAAAACTTCTTCTAATCGATGGGAAATAAAAATAATAGATACTTTCTTTTTTAAGGTTTTTAATAATTTAAAGAAGGATAGGGTTTCTTTTTCTGTAAGGCTTGAAGTAGGTTCATCCAGTATCATTACGCGTGGTTTTTGTAGTAAAACTTTAAGTATTTCAACCATTTGTTGTTCAGAAGGCCCTAATTCTATAACTGGCTGATCAAGGGGTATCTCTACCCCAATTTCTTGCATAAAAGTACGAAGCTCTTCTTTCATCTTACCAGGACAAAGAAAAATAGAATTCAACAATTCTCGACCCAGGAAAATATTTTCTACTGCTGTTAGCCATGGAACAAGGTCTCTCTCTTGAAAAACTATACCTATGCCTAATTTAAGCGCATCGGAGGAGTTTTTTATATTTACCTTTTGCTCGTGAATAAATATTTCTCCGGAGGTTGAAACATATGCTCCGCTTATTATCTTAGAAAAGGTAGATTTCCCCGCTCCGTTTTCACCAATTAGAGCATGTATCTCTTCTTCTCTCAATTCAAAATCTACCTCGTTAAGGGCAATAGTTCCTAGAAATGTTTTAGTCAGTTTTTTTGTCTTTAATATGATCTCTTTTTCATTCATAATTTACCATCACTTTTCATAAATTATTCTTGATTTATTTTTGTATTTTAATTAATTTCTCTTAGAAATCATTTGCTTTTTTTAAATTTATTTTATTTTTTATATTCTTGTATTGCATCCTCTACTGAATATCCCTTGTGAATTATTCCGTGTAAAGCCTTGATCATCCCCACTGCATTATTATTCTGCCAAATGTTTCTGCCCATTGCTATTCCTGCTGCTCCTTTTTGAATAGATTCATGCACTATTTTAAATACTTGTTCATCGGAATCTAAATGTGGGCCTCCGGCTATAAGAATAGGAACCGGGCAACATGCAACGACTTCATCGAATTTTGTTTCAGTATAATAAGTTTTTATTAAATCTGCTCCAAATTCAGCTACAACTCTGGTACTTAATTTAATATATTTTGGATCAAAGCTTTTCTCCTTGTCTTTACCTACTGCAGTAGATCCTACCAAAGGTAAACCATATTTATGGCATTCGTCAGCTATTTTGCTCAACATTAATAGTGTGGAACGTTCGGTTTCAAATCCCACATAAACATTAACAATTACTGCATCAGCACTTACTCTAAGAGCTTCTTCTATTGAAGTAGTTATACCCTCTTGGCTAAGGTCTCCTCCCGCAATAGTAGGTCCTCCCGATATTCTTAAAACAATCCCGGTCTGTCCATCGGGGATATATGAAGTGCTTAAAATACCTTTATTGATTATTAATGCATCCGACCATTCTTTTAATAGTTCTATAGTTTCCTTTGGATTTTCTATCCCTTTTGTAGGGCCTAAAACCATACCGTGGTCCATAGCTAATATTAAAGATCTTTTGGTTTTAGGATTAATAATTCTTGCTAAACGATTTTTCTTTCCAATCATTGTTATAATACTCCTCTACTTTTTAATTTTTAGACTTACTATTTTCAAGGTTTTAATAAATTAATCCGAGATAATCGCTATTTTTAAACCTTTTTGAGCAATTGATAAATCAAATGCCTTATCAATTTCATTAAGTGAAAAAGAATGGGTAATTATTTGGTTTAAATTAATTTTGTTGTGCTTGATTAATTCAGCTGCTTGTTTAAATTGTTGAGGGGTAAAACCTGAACCACCCACAATAGATATTTGATTATAATGAACAAGGTTAGGGTCAAAAGTAAGTGAAGAAGATTTGGGAAATCCTCCGAATAAAATTACCCTTCCTCCGGGTCTGGCTAATCCTATTACGGATTCTGCTATTTTAGGATTTCCTGCCGCCACTATTACTTCATCTGCTCCCCTACCTTCAGTGTGTTGATGAACAAAAGAAGACAAATCATCTTTGAGGGGATTGACAGTTAGCGCACCTAGTTTTGAGGCAATTTTTCTTCTTTCATCCATCGGTTCGCTCACAATTATCTGGCTAGTTCCTTTCAATTGAGTAATTAATAAGTTTAAAAGTCCCATTGGGCCAGCTCCAACAATAAGGACTTTGTCTCCCAAGCTAATATTGCTGTCTTCGATAGAATTAATTACGCAAGCCAAAGGTTCAGTAAGAGCTGCCTCTTTTAAATCTATATTTTCAGGAAATTTCACTAAGCCTTTTAAACCAAATGATTGTGAAATTTTTACATACTCCGTAAATGATCCATTACTCGGAAAAGTTCTATTTTTACAAAGTTCAAAAATCCCCTTTTGGCAGAAAAAACATTCTCCACAATTTACAAAAGGAGCCACCGATACTTTGTCTCCGATTTTACAAATATTTACTTTACTCCCAATCTCTATTACTTCGCCTGCAAACTCATGTCCTAAAACTGTAGGCGGTTTAATCTGTGGGTGACCGCGAAGGAAAGTTTTTATATCAGTTCCACAAATTATAGACACTTTGATCCGGATCAATATTTCATCATCTTTCTCTATGATAGGATTAGGAAAATCTTCTAATTTTAATTTACCCGGACCTCTATATACTGCTGCTTTCAATGTTAATCATTCACTCCCCTTCAATATTTTTTTATTTTAAAATATCTCTTGCCGTTTCTTCATCAGTTACTAAAACATTAATTATGCGGTTAGATAAAACTGCCTTAATACCAGCAATCTTGTCTTTTCCTCCCGCTATCCCTACTCTGTAAGAGGCCTTCTTTAATTTTTCAAAATCTATACTAATTAAATTGTACTCAAATTCTTCCTCGCACTCATTACCATCTTTATCAAAAAATCTGGCACAGATATCCCCTACAGCCTTTGACATAATTAATTTTTTTGTACTTTCTGAAATAAAATATTTCGTAGTAATAGTAAGAGAGGAAGAAGCTGGCGGGCCAATAGAAATAAAAGCGATGTCTAATTTATCCCAATATTTCACGACATCCTGAACTCCCTTTTCTTTTAATAACATATCGCGCATATCTCTATTACTTATAATAACGGGTACATCTAATATTTTTGTTATACCTGTAAAGTTTTCAGCAAATAATCTACATAATTCGTTTATCTGGAACTCAATTTCCCCTTTTCCTAAGCCCCCCAAGAGGGGAATCGTTTTAATATTTAACTCTTTTTGAAATTGCGAAAGAGCATTCACCATTTCGAAGATTGTTCTCCCACAAGATATTCCGACTATATCATTTTTCTTAATTAAATTACTTGCCAATTCGGCAGCTGCAACTCCAATTGCTTTTTTAAGCATCTGAGAATTTTTATATTTCCCTCTTATAACTACAACTTCTTTAAGATGGTATTTTTCCTTTAACAAATTTTCTAGTTCAATAACTTTTTCTAGAGGATTTTTAATTTGAACCTCAATTATGCCATCTTTTATTGCGTCTTTTAATAAACGAGAAATAGTTGCGCGAGAACAGTTCAACGCTTTTGCAATTTCTATTTGGCTGTAACCTTTTATAAATCTCAAATTACATGCCTTCATCTCTAATAAAAGTCGGTTAATGTTTTTATTCATTATAAAATTATCCTTAAATGAAATTAATTGCAGCAATTTATTTCCTCTATTATCTTAATAAAACTATAATACAATAAATAGTCCTTGTCAAATTTTTTTAATAATTTTTAATTAAATTATTTTACTTTGAGAATGGATGGAGCAATGGATTGATCTACAAGCAGCCCTTATTTGCTACTGAGATAAAAAATTTGAGGAAAATTAAGACAAAAATCAGTAAAACCGGGACTATTATTCTCTGCGTTTTGAGGAAGTAGAGAAAGAATTTTCCGGAATAAAGGTAGAGTTTGGGAAAATTGAATAGAGATAAAAATGTAATAAAAAAGGATAAGCTATAGAGCAAGACAGTTTCTTTAGCTTATCCTTTTTCCTGACTTTGACACTTAATCTTCCAAAACCTCTTATTTATCAACAAATAAAAAAATAAAAATGCACATTTTTAGACTACATTTATTAATTCTACAAAGATAACTCTCTTGCTGGGGTAATATTTTTAGGTGATTTTATATGTAATAACCTTAATATCTTATTACCCAAACTATCAACCTTGGTTTTAATAAGAAAATTTCTTTTTTCTATCTTAACCTTAACTTCCGCAAAATTCATAGAATTCAAGACCTCTTGAATCTTTTGTGGTGATGCTTCAAGGTTAGCCTTTTTGAGCTTGAATTCCAGGGTTCTCTCCAGGAGAAAGGCTAAAAAGCAGATTACAAAATGACCTTCTATCCTGGATTCGGTCCAGTGAAATACCGGTCTTACCGAAAGGGTAGATTTCATGATGCGAAATGATTCTTCTATCTTCCAGAGGGCCTGATAGGCTTTAAGAACATCTTCTGCAGTAAGATTCTTTTCGCTGGTCTCTATCCCGTAATATCCATCAAATATCTCATCCTTTTTGATCGCTTCATCATCAAGGGTCCAGTTGATATCCTTGGAGCCTTTCAGATATTTCTTTCCCCCTCTTTTGTTACTGGCGGTAATAATAGGATTTATTATTAAGTAGAATATAAATAGATAAATAGACACAGCTATTAATAATAAATAGGGTCTGCCTCTATTCTCTATTTTTTAATATTCCCTAAAACGATATTACATAATCCCATCACATTAATATCTTTTTGGAATTTATTCCAACCTTCTTCTCTTTCTAAAGTACACTCAGGTTGCCCGTAATTAGTAAGATAGGCAATGATAAGGAATGATAAAGTCATATTCGAGATCAATTAAAAGAAAAGTTCCTGCTCCTCCCATTTTTCCTATAGCTTTTTTAGATACTAAATCTCCAAAAAAAGAGTGAGGAGAAAAGGCGTATTCCCAAAACCAAGTCTT
>Ga0114918_10005439_pt1 | contig 10939 bp, 24 predicted proteins | sample LantaG_FD_87015 | JGI IMG/M metagenome (GOLD analysis project Ga0114918, IMG submission 87015) | Deep subsurface microbial communities from Baltic Sea to uncover new lineages of life (NeLLi) - Landsort_02402 metaG | ecosystem: Environmental > Aquatic > Marine > Oceanic > Sediment | place... | reverse complement strand
TGTTTCATATATTTGACTATCTTTGTAGAGCAATAAAGCAACAACAAAACTCATTTACCATGCGTAACGCTAAAAGTATCACAGTAGAAATTATTAACGAATGTAGAGACTACGACCGTTTTACAAGTCTTTCAGGTAGCTTCAACCGCCCCAAAGATGAAACTCATATCCGTAGACTAATGGCCAGCTTTACTGAGTTCGGAACCAACACTTTACGATTGGAGGTTGTACTATCTAGTGCCTTCACTGGGGTAGACGTTGAGTATCTTGCCGATGGTCAACATTCTATCATCGCTTGCAAGCGTTTGGGTCTGCCGTTCAGTGTTATCATTATCCGTTTGGTTGAAGATACGCCATTGAATGTAACCAAGTATATTTCTACTTTGAACAATTCAAGTAAAAGCTGGTCAACTAACAATTTCCTAGCTAGCTTCGCTGCAAATGGCATACCTGAGTATAAGCGTATGCAAGAAGAGAAAAACCGTTACGGTTTGACGGTTACGGACTTGTTAAATATCTTCATGGGCAACGGTGGGGCAAAGGAAAACAAGCAGTTCAAAAGTGGCGAAATGCGCTTTGTTGACGAAACCCGAAGTACTGAGTTACTTCACGCAGTTGTAAGAATTATGCCTTACATACCTAACAAGGCTTATATCAGACGTTCTTTGTACAAGATAATGCGAATGACCAGCGACTACAAAAGGCTTGCTGAGGCCATCGTAAATGCAGGTGAGCATCTTCGAGCAGGTGCAAGCGCGTTTCCTGAGAACGAAGCAGACTTTTATGACCATATGGTCAAGGTGTACAAGTTGGAGTTCGGGAACAGTTCCGCACAACGTAAGGCATAAACCTTACCAATACCGATAAATGTAAAGCCCCTAGAAATGGGGGCTTTTTTTTATTTGGTAGTGTCGAATTAATTCGTATCTTTACACAATGGAAGACATTTACGGTAATAAAGCGAAAAACCTTAGAAGCGCTGTGATAGTGTCAAGTAAGGAAGCCGAAAGACTACGCGATAAGCAAGTTAAGGAAGATAAAATTAGGGTCAAATACGGGCTTAACCCTATAATAGCACAACAATGTTGTGACCATCATAACTGATTAGACACATTGTTAATGGGGGGAGGGGTGGTCATATACCCTACGGGGGACCCCCCTATGTAACCCCTCTTATATACCCCCCGTGTACCTTGTTATAGAGGTGTGTGATGTTGCAGACAAAATTTTTCTAGAATTTTTTACGTATCTTTGCAGACAAAATTTTTCTAGAATTTTTTTTCGAACTTTTCTAGGTCGTTTCTCTAAATCGAAATCTGATTAATTTATTCTCAGGGGACTAAAATTTTTCTAGAATTTTTTGCATCCTATCTAAGGGCGATGCCATATCTTAAAAATTTTTTTCTAGAAATTATTTGCATATATGGGAACTATTTCGTATCTTTGTATTATGTTTAATCTAGATACAGAATTTCCTCACGTACTTGAGAGCGAGATAGACAATTTAATTGACTGGTGTATAGAGGCTGAGTTGGCGTTATGTAAAAATGTTAGAAGATGAAGATAAATGGAGTGTCATATTTCGAGGGTCCTGACAACATTATACGGCCATGGTACATTCCTATATGGATGGTGGCCACTAAGTGTAAGAGTTGCAAGTTATACCCTACTGAGATAAATGTGTCGAGTAAGTTATGTGATAATTGTACTCATGGCTTTTGGCCACTCAACAAATGAATCTAGAAGATTATATAGATAACAATGATGAGCGCACCTTAGTTTTTATTGGTGAGGAGTATCTTATTGCTACTAGGTTAGAGGAATATACTGAGAATTGTATTCGGAGTATGCTTATTCGGGGTAAAAGTATCAAATACATTCAAGATACATTAAATAATGTTGGTTTTGGTGAGAATGGCTAAGATTGAGTACTACATAGATAATGGGAATTACACTTTGATATTCATGGGTGAGGATAGTTTTATTATTCAGAGTGGAATGTTGGGTGATGAGGTGGTGTTTTGGCTTTATGGTATGTATGAGAATGGTCATTCTGCCAGCACTATTCAAGAGGTAATAAATGATTGTGGTCTTGGACCTGTGGAGATATGATTGATTTAAGAGAACATATAGGTAGTGACAATACCATATTCTGGTATCGGGGTGAAGTAATCATTCCACTTGTTTACTAAGCGTTAATTATATGATGCGGGAGGGTATTATTGCTGAGAACATTCGAGAGGGGATTAGAAATAAAGAAAAAAGATAATAGAACCCATATTTTTACCTAAAAGTATTGAAGTTGTTTCCCTCATGCTTGACATGACAATAGCTAATTTAGAAGACTTTACAGGTACTAATACTAAGATAACATTTATATGAAAGAAGGGTATGCAATAGGATTAGACGGTACTAGATTCCCAGTAGAGTTGGGTAAGGTTTATGGTAATCATAAACGAGTTTGTTATGAAGAGTGGGAAGGTTGGGTATATAAGTGTGAGCATTCTAGTTATGATAACGTGTATATTACAACGCCTCATAGTGGTAACTCTAGTTTCAAAGATACGCTGTATTTCAAGGGGACGGAGTCAAACCCAATACGATTGAAAAGTCTGGTGTTACCATCAGGTATTATAGAGTTAGTGACCGACCACTTAACTGTCATTGATGGGATTATAATGGCTGAAGATACCACTTGTATGGATATTGGTGGTAGAATATCGATTAATAATATAACAGACTTTATAGGTGAGGATGTGGAATTACATATAGATTGTAGATGAAAGAAGGATATGCAATAACAACGGATGGTGTGAAGTTTCCGATTAGATTAAATCGTATCTATGGTACCGAACAAGATTTGGATGAGAGCAGGATAGATAGTATTAAGGAGACTGGGTATGAAAATCTGTGTGAAATTAAACCTAATAACAATCCAAATACGCTGCATTGTGCGGTATCCTTGGAGAGTTGGAGCTTTGGTCCGTTAAAGTTGCAATCAATAGTGTTGCCAGAGGGTGTTACATGGTTCGAAGTATCTGAAGAAGTAACAATTCTTGATGGGGTGGAGTTACCAGACACTATCACACGTCTTCAATCATATGGTCACAATAATATTACTATTAACAACCTAGAAGACTTCCTAGGCCGTAAGGATGTTGATATCATGTTTTACATAGTTCCCCCATCATGGATATCGGATATATAATATTAGATGCGTCAGAGTTGTCAATCTGATACCAAAATAACGTTTAATATCAGATGGGTTTAATAAATTAATTTGCATATCTCAAATATAATTCGTATCTTTACAATCTAAAATAAAACAAAAATGTATGAAGTAACTATTAAAGGTGATTCCGACTTTGACGCTTATTTCACTTTCAAACCTAAGAAGAAATAATGGGACTAGACATCAAATCGTATAGCCGTTCGTACAGTACGATGCAGGTTTTACGTAAACTAGCGTTGGAGGCGGAAGATAATTACTACTCTTTAGAGGAGGTCTATAAAGGTCGCCCAACTAAGTTTTATGAATTCATTCACCACTCCGATTGTGAGGGTGGGTATATCTCTTATATGTTTTTTGATATTAAACCTAAGAAGAGGAACTACTTGTGTGGTAATCTAGACGAGTTAAAGCTTGAGATGGTCCTATTGGGTAAGTTATTGGGTATCGATGAAGATACCCCTTATGACCCCAACAATCATACTATCAATGCTATGGTAGAATTCATATCAGACGTTGTTAATGCTGACAATGTATTAGAATACCATTAATGGAAAACAAACTAACACTATACACCGTCTTTATCAAGGAGATTGAAAAGGGTAGAGACACCGCAACCCATAAATGGCTTGAGGGAGGATATTCGGATATCTATCGCAACCTATTTTCTATGCTAAGTGAGGAAGAGTTGTCACGTACATTAAAATGGGTTTATACTCTAAGTCGTGGTGATGACGATTACTTCAAAGATAGTGGTGTTGAGGATTGGTTTAGAATCTTCCATAAGAGCATCCGTCAGGGTGACTTTTACAGTAAGGTCTTCATTGAGCGTAAGCTAGTGATACTATCCGATGAGGAGGAGGCTGAAATTAAATTCCTTCGTCACGAGTTCAGAGAAGGTAACATAGAGAAGAGAAGTGATGTTGAGGGTGAGTTATGGACCAAAGAATACGATAGGTTCAGAGAGCTAGTAAATGAGAAGCAACACGAAGAGAAAGACTTCAGTTTATCTGGAAACATGGACTCCATTCTGTGGAACATGATTCAAGTGGATAATGAGTTCCTATATAACACTATGGACATGACGTTCGCAAAATGGGACGTCATAAATAAAATAACAGCATGATTAATATCCTCTTAGGTGTTTGCATCATAGCAGCTTTATGTCATTTTTTAGGATATGAGATAGACTTCAACAGCGTTGATGGGTGTATCTGGGAAGAAGTTATATGGCCAATTCGTTGCCTCATATACTTGAATGCTATCATGATAGTGGTGGGATATATGTCGATGTTCGCAGGGTTGTGTTATTTATTCTACACGTTTGGACCGTTTTAATGTATCTACCTTGTTACTCGCTATTAGAATTACTAGGTGAGGCTTTAGAGTTAGGTATACTACTAGGTTTAATGATATTCATGGGAGGTCTTGGATTTGCATATATCAGCCAGTCAGACCCAGAAATCGATAAAGTACTTAGAAACAGAAAATAAATTTTATACCATGAAAATAGAATACTACGGAATCTTTAGAGATGGTGGGTCCGTCCGCCTTATTACTAATGAAGCGACCTATTATGTTGATGGTCGGATAGGAACCATGACTAAAGGTGAGGTCCGTTTGGACGCAAACACTGGTGAAGTGGTTAGTAACGACATTAAACGTGAGATAATGGAAGCGTTGGGTAAATTCGATAATAATACACCTGATAATGTAGCTGCCACCATCCAAAGAATTAGGGATGCGATGACTGATGACTCCTCATGGGGTTACACTGTTGACCATGTTCATACTGAGCAAACCGTTGTAGGTTACACTGTTATCACAGATAATGGAGATAGTCAGTATATGACTGTTGATGAGTTTACTGACTTTACGAGAAATCGAAGATGAAGAAGTATATAAAATTATACGAAGTTAATGGACGTACCAAGTACGCTATTGGTGTCGACTTACCTATCTTCTAATTTCTCAGTTACGGATAGGTCTAATATTATTAGCTGGGGTGAAGAATTACTCAACGACTGAGCTACTATCTGACGATATATTTTGACTGTTGAACATCAACGTAGGGTCGATGTTAATGTCGATTGTACTTGGGTCTGACGTTGGTTGAGACATGACTGAGGTGGGTCTTTGAGTAGTACCGTTGATGCGTCCGCCTAAAGTATTCGTTCGTTCCATAACTAACATTATGTTCAAGTCTTGGTCGATATTCTTTTTGGTATTCGGGTCAACTTCTTCCTTTTCAAGTTCTTTAATCGCTGTTAATATTTCAGCTCTATCGGTGGCAATCAGCTCAGTTAGTGATTCATCTGCCTTCTTACGTCCGTCTTCTGCTTTCCAGTAGAGGCCATAGGCGAAGGTTAGTATAGATAACGTACCAGCTATTAGAATGCCAATAGCATATTTCATTAGCTTAGTACTTACAGTCATATTTCCCGTATCAGCTACAAGATTTTCTGCTACGTCTAGTGGTTTGTTTTCGTCTGCCATGATTATTAGTTAATTGAGCGAGAATAAGGTGTTGCGTTATTGAAGGTAACATAGAACTGGTTATTTGGGCTGTGGGACCAAAACCAAGCCACTGGAGAGCCTCTAACGTGGTCAGTGGACACATAGGGCACATTTACCACGAAGACGTGGTAGACGGCTCCGTATTGGTCTATTTCGTTCATTGTAACATTAAGGTCTCTGATATACGTTACCGCTTTGTCATAATCCACTCCATTTCTCTTAGTTTTGTAGAATGAATTTGAGTAAGTGTAGACATAATAATTAAAGATGTTACCTTGTGGTATGCGGATTACCTGCCAGTAGAAGGAACCCCATTCACCTCCATTCTCTATTTGCCATCCAGTATGTTCAACTGGTTGACTTTGACCCATGGAGGTAAGACTGATAAATAAGACCGATAAAATTAGTAGTAAACGTTTCATGTGATAATATTTATTTATAAATATTTGCATAAGTCAATAAAATTACTTATCTTTGTAATGAATTTAAAACCCATACAATGGCAACAGGATTAAACAAAGACGTTATACGGGAGTCTACCGTAACGCATGATGAGAGACTAATCAATGTCACTCTAGGTTCCGACCAAACCATTAAGATGAAACTCAAGGGTATGAAATCTGGTGAGGTGGAGATGAACATCAAAGACTTGTACCTCCAATTGTGTGGGTGTGAGGAAGGTGATGGGAGTACTGAAGAGGAAACAAGTGGACCTGTTTCTTACAGCCGAAAAGAATCGAGCAGATACGTCCAACCACCAAAGCATATGGTGAAGACGATGTTAAATGACCTTAGAAGTCAGAACGCCATATCCCTATTGGATACGGAAACCATGTGTAAATTTGACAGTATTGTCAGTGCGTTACTTAAATCATACGAATGAGCTATAGACCATTACCAAACAACGTAACAATCAAGAACTCCGAAATTGAGGGCTTAGGATTGTTTGCTACCGAAGATATACCCGCTGACACCTTTTTGGGTGTTACGCATATCGCCAATGGCGATTTTGAAGACGGGTTCATCCGAACGCCTCTAGGTGGATTTTATAATCATTCTGACGACCCTAATTATGATAGTTTTCATAACACTAAGGGTAGGTGTTTGATTACTATTAGAGACATAAAGGCTGGTGACGAAATCACTAGTTTCTACACGCTATACTCAATTTAACTCCCTGATGATAAAGTCGTCTCGGTAGTTTTCTCTTGGGAGAAGGAAACCTTTGGTATTACTACCCATGTCGCCACTGAATTGAGTTGTACGGATATTTCCTTGTTCCAATAGTGTTCGTAGGTTATCTACTTTGATGTACCACGCTTCATTAAAGTGTTTGTAATACATAACGAACCATTTAGCTTCGGTCACGTAGATACCTGAAGACTTACCTCTACATTCGAATTCAATGAACATATTCCCAGTGTCGTAACTTGGTTTACAGTATACGTCAGTTTTAACTTCGTATTTAAGCTGTTCACCGCCTCGCTCCATTAGGAGGTCGTATTTATAATCCTTATTGGTTCCAACGAAAGTTGCTCCCATATCTGTTAGGTCCTCCATGATAACCATTTCACCTTGTTCTCCTACAAGAACATCTTGTTTAAAATCGTAATTTGCCATGAATTAAGTATAAGCAAAATTATTTGGTTTGTCAAGCATATTTATTAGTATGAAAAGGATTAAACTTACTGAAGCTCAAGTAGACATGTTGCAGTTAAACGAAGGTAGAATAGATATTGAGAAAACTATTGAGCCAGAGGTTAACGAGATTAATAACACGTTAGCAGACATTGCCAAGAGGCTGAAGAATATGACGGCTCCGAGAGCAATCAATAACCCTTCTGTGTTGGTTGACATGGTTAACGTTCTAGAGCCTTTGGACGATAAAATTTATAATCTATCCAATAAGGTTGAAGAGTACGGTGAAAATCCACAATACAGTGACATCGACAGGTATATTGTTAAGATACTTAACACCTTGGAATTCAAGCGCAGAGAGTTAGAGAGGATTGCTTCCGTATTAGCGAAGCTAGCTGAGACTTCTATTCTCAATACTAAGCCAGAGGTTTTCGATGATTTATTCAACTAAGATTTGCATTTCTAGATAATATTTCGTATCTTTGTAGTTATGAGATATATTTTACCACTATTAATGCTGGTATATGGGTTCAGTTCTTGTACCCCACTTGGGTTCGAAGACCCAGACGACCAATATTATGATTCAACTTTCGTAGCAACCCCAGAGTGGGACCCAATTGACTTCATCCGTGGCCGATGGTTGTTAACTGGTGGTCAGTTTTATGTTAACAATCACGTATCAGACATTACAGCAGTAAACGACCACTTTGATGGTGGAGATACTAGCAGTTTGAATATTGATGGTACCGTATATGACTTCGAGGAGCTTATTAGAGATAAGACTACTTGGGTTTTCTACCCGAAAAATAGAGATATTAACCAGTTTTGGTTGAATAACGACTCAATAATGCCATTTTGGTTAACTAATTTCACCGATACGGTGTTTAATGTTAACGAATATCCAGTGCCAATCAATGTTCAGCAGATAGGTGGTAGTACCAGACCCATTGTTATAGTCGACCATTCTTCTGGTTACATGACAGTAATCGTACAAGAAGCTGAGGTGAACTATCAAGGTTGGAATGTAAAGTATTGGTCAGAATTGACGTTTAGGAAAGTTGCGTCTTGGTAAATTCTTCTTTGGTCTATCACTTTTAAGATAGTCATCCATAGCTAATAGAATAACACTGTCACTAACTGGGAATACTTCCTTTAGTGACCTGAACACCATTTCCCGTAGTTGACTACGGGAGTTGTTTCTAACATACTGAATTGTTGAGGTGTCGAATATGATTCCTCTTTGGAATTTATTGGTCAGTTTATCCTTTATCCTAGATATCTTATATCCAGACCGCATAAACTCACTTATCAATTTAACCTTTTTCTTCTCGTCCATATCAATAAATATTGATTTTCTAGTATAAAACCAGTATCTTTGTACCATGGCCAGTGATAAGATTAATATGGACTTCATGATAGTCATGTGTGAGATGAGTGTAATGTTCTATGACCACTATCTCACTCGGAAGCTAATAAGCTTTGAGAATTATTGTGATAAGGTCTGTATGGTATTTGAAGACCCAGATATTAATTTTGATAAGGCTGGATACTATTCGGCTAATCATGAGCAGCTCATGATATTCCTTCAATTGGAGTTGGAGAGTCAGTATGGTATTGTAGGTGGTAAAGCCACTAAAATAATTGTAGATTTCTACACTAATAGATATTGGGTAGGTATTTATAAGTCACAGAGTAAAGTAAATAAAAGTCTTTTCCCTGATGGTTATTACAAAAAATTAAACAAAGGATTATAATGGAAGTTACAGATGCAAATATTGCCAGTACAGTTAAGGATGGTATAGTATTATTAGATTTTTGGGCAGAGTGGTGTGGGCCTTGTCGGGTACTAACCCCAATCATTTCAGAAGTGGAATCAGATAACCCAGATATAACAGTGGGCAAGGTCAATGTTGATACCAACCCTAGTGCCGCGCAAGCGTATGGTGTTAGAGGGATACCACTATTGGTTTACCTGAAGAATGGTGAAGTAGTAGAAACATCGGTAGGTGTTATGAGTAAAGCTGATATTCAAGCTAAAATAAACAAACTTAAGTAAGGTTTCCCCATATTTATTGATATGGGAACAAGAATTATTATACGTGAGGAGCAGCTAAAGTCCTTGGTGGGGTACATCAAGGAGAGTAGCGACCACACGACTATGGTCAACACTATTGTAGCTGACCTAGCTAAGAATTATACTCCAGAAATCACCACTAAAAGACAAGGTGGGGAATATTTCGAAACCCCATCGTTTCAGATTAAAGCTGATGGCTCTATGACTACTGGTAAGAACTTACTTCGCTACCTATCCATGAAATATGGTGATATGGTTAGCGATGATTTTATCAAGCAGGTTATACGTGATTGGGCCGATGACTCCATTAAGGACGGCTACCTTAGCAAGAATGTGTCAATGGGATAATGAAAGCTAAGATAAGACATATGTTGAGGGAACAGTACGGTGAGTTCGACACATATCTTGAATTAGAATATGAAAAGCAATTATTGGAGCATGTGTCAACCGACAACCATCGCGGTAGGGTCAGGGCATGGTTAACCTACAATCAGGTAATCTTAGAATTAAAACATAACATTAAGGATTCTCTTAAGTTACGCGAGTTACAATACAGACTAACTGATAATGAGAACCCTAACAAAGTATGTTTGGAGGTCCTCAGTGAATTAAAAGAATTACATCCAGAAATAGAGAGACTTTACTACAAGATTATGAACTTTTAATTGGCGTTCGGGTAGGTGGAATGATATTTATAATTGAATAACATTCTGATTTAATACTACGTGAGAGATGAGCTTAAATGATTTCATAATAACTAACGGTTCCAGCGAAAAAAGCTATTTAAACTACGCTTACAGGAGCCTTCTCATGAACACTATTAATACGTTGGACGAAAAGTCCTTCGAAAGGTGGGAAACATATCACCTGATTATCGATGAACTCTCCAAGGAGGGTCACGACAAAGCGTTCAAAGAGATAAAGTATCGACTAACCGATGACGAATACCCTAATGACGTCTTTATAGATGTCTTAAGTAGGGTTGAGTTGACCCCGCTACTAGTTTTCCTACAACGAAGAGTTGAAATGTATGTCGAGGATGACATACTTGGTCGGTTCCTATAACCCTTGTTATATCGGAATAAAACCCGTATCTTTGTACTATGGCTAAGAACAGTTCTATAGACAAACGTATTGAATTTCTAGCGAAGAAGTTCAACGTCTTTGACATGGATGATGTAGCCGACACGGAGAAGGAATTTAACAGTGAAGGATACGAAGATATCGAACTGATTGAAGACCCTCTGAATGAGGATACCATTGTCATGTTATCTGAGAAATACCGTAACGCAAAATCGACTAAAAAGCTACGTAAAGTGGCGGTTGAGATTACTGTGTTAGGTAGAATGATTTCTGCTGACCCAACATCTAACAAGATGTTCGTGCAGTGGATGTTAACAGTGTTCACCAACTTCGTTAAAGAACGTAACTTCACTGATGCAATACGATTCGCATGTGAGGACCTACCTAGAGCTAAGGAG